>Ga0116126_1000531_pt1 | contig 27701 bp, 22 predicted proteins | sample June2015DPH_16_5_FD_89730 | JGI IMG/M metagenome (GOLD analysis project Ga0116126, IMG submission 89730) | Peatland microbial communities from SPRUCE experiment site at the Marcell Experimental Forest, Minnesota, USA - June2015DPH_16_40 | ecosystem: Environmental > Terrestrial > Soil > Wetlands...
CGATCTTCAGTCTCCTCTACAATCAGAAACTGGGTTCGTGTCTCGGCCGCATAACCTTCCCCACGACGAATTCGTTCAACGGAACATTGGATTGGTTCAAACCACCAACCCCGAACAACCGCCTTTACCCAGATGGATTCACCACCACCCCCACAATTGAAGGAGCCGCCTACATCCCACCATCGAAGGGCGGCCCGACCGTCGCCGGCAACGCCCAAGTCACCCTCGCGGGTGGCAATCTGTTGAGCAATATCGTCAAGAGTGTGGTCATCGATTCCAATGGCGTCGTCACCGTCACGAATCCTGGTGCTGACAACCTTTCCATGGGAATCACGCCATCCACGGGCCTGTTCAGCGGTGGCTTCACCAACTCGGACATCAACAAGATCCAGTTTTTCACCGGCTACCTGCTCCAGAGCGACCAAACCGGCGCCGGCTTCTTCTTCGGAACGAATCAGACCGGCTATGCCGTTATCCAGTACGGCCCTTGAGCAAATGGGGTGTCGGGGCCTTTCAGTCAACGGCACAGGCCCGTTGATGGCCCTATCCTTCCAACTGCTTCAAGTCGATCCGACCGTCGTACAGCGCTCTGCCGATGATGACGCCGACCAGGTTGGGATGTTGCTCGGCGAGACGTCGAAGGCGGATCACATCGTTCACGCTGCCAATGCCGCCGCTGGCCACGACGTTGCAGGTCACGGCGGCGCATACCGAGGAGATGGCCGTGTAATTGGGGCCGGCCAGCATGCCGTCCGTTGATACGTCGGTGAAAATGATATTCTGGATGCCGAGGCGGCTGATCCGGCGGGCAAACTCGGTCGCCGTCAGCGTTGTCTTCTCCGTCCAACCCTTTACCGCGACAAGACCATCCCGCGCGTCGATGCCCACGACGATCCGTGAGCCAAAATCGTGAACGAGGGCGCCGACAAATTCAGGCGAGTCACACGCCTTGGTGCCCAGCACCGCCCGCGTAATGCCCATTTGCAATGCCTCTTCGACTTGCGACCGGCGGCGCAGTCCGCCCCCCAGTTGAATGGGAATCTGCACGGCCCGTAGAATGGCGCGGACCCCGTCCCAATTGCGCGGCTCGCCCTCGAACGCGCCGTCGAGATCGACAACGTGCAGGTAGCGCGCGCCTTCCCCCTCCCAACGCTTCGCCACCGCGCCCGGATCGTCGCTGTAAACGGTCGCGGCATCCGCGCGCCCTTGTTGCAAGCGCACCACCTTCCCGCCCTTCAGGTCGATGGCAGGAAAAATCAGAAAAGGTCGCGTCGTCATTCGCGTCGATTCGCGCTCATTCTTGCTTGGGGTTCCTGTTCGCGCCACTCAACCGAACAAAATTCTCCAGGATCCGCAGCCCTACCGCCTGCGATTTCTCGGGGTGAAACTGGGTCGCGTACACATTGTCCGCCCACAGCATCGAGCAGAACTCGATGCCGTACTCCGTGGTGCCGCAAACGACGGACGCACTCTTGGGCCGACAGTAGTAGCTGTGCACAAAGTACACATGGCTGCCGTCGGCCACGCCCTGCAATAACGGGCAGGCCTGTTTCCGGATGCGCAGTTCGTTCCAGCCCATGTGCGGCACCTTGAGCCCGTTGGCCGCAAACCGTGGCACGGCGCCGGGGAACACCGCCATCCCTCGCACGCCGGCCGCTTCCTCGCTGGACTCGAACAATGCCTGAAACCCGAGGCAAATGCCGAGGTACGGACGCTTCGTCGCGATGAACTCGCGGATCGCATCCGTCAACCCTGCCTTCCCCAGGTTCGCCATGCAATCCCCGAACGCGCCGACGCCGGGCAGCACCATCGCGTCCGCTCCCAGCCCGCGTAGCGCCTCGGCGTCGCCGACGATGCGCACATCAGCCCCGACCCGCGCCAGCGCCTTCTCGACGCTCCGCAGGTTGCCCATCCCGTAATCAACCAGTGCAATCATCTCATCCAACACAATAGCGAACAATTCCTCACAGGGGCAAGCCTCGGGTCACGGCGCTGGCCGCCGTGGAAGCAGCCGGCTGATCGCGCGACTCGGTGTTTTGACGAGCAATTCGCGCAGGAACGCGTCGGTCGTCATCGCCCGCGCTTCCGAGAGACGGTTTCGCAGTGCCACCGCCACGATCATGATGACGACCATCGCCGCATACAACACGCTGTACGGGTTCCATTGCCATCGCGACCAGGTCGTGCCCCACCCCGCCAGCGCATCGAGCAGGATCCCCCAAAAGATCGGGAAGATGCCCGATACCAGACTGGTGACAACGGTGTACAGCGCGAAGAAATGACTTCGCCCCATGGCCGGCACGGAAGCCATCACCAGCCGGGTGTTGGCGAGATTGAACAGCGAGACGCCGACGGCGGAAGTGGATTGGATCAATACGATCGCCAGAAGGTTGAACGCCAGCACGTGGGCCGCTACCGAACACCACAGGCTCAGGTGCACCACCAACAAGAGTGTGGCCAAACCCAGCAACGGACGGCTTCCAACCCGATCCACCAGATGGCCGAACCCCCACAGGCACACCGCGCTCACGAAACTCCACAGCGCCGACATCCCGAGAATCAACGAGTCGGTTGCCGCGAACGAGTCGCGGAGTAGCGGAATCCAAATCACGCCTGCTCCCGCCAGGGAAAACAACAGGACCGCGTTGTAGACCATCAACTTGAAGAACGGCGGATGAAACAGCATGTCCATGTAGGGCGCGTTTCCCGAACTGGCCGCGCTCGGCGGCACCGGCTCGTCGGGGATCCGCCGCAGGAACCACAGGCTCAGCAGAATCGCCGCAAAGCCCCCGAGAAACAACAGTCCGTAGGCGTGTGTCGCTTCCGGCGGTTTCAAGTAGATCGTCGATACGATGATCGTGCCCAAGGTCGCCAGCGCCGCCGACGTCTGATCGCGTGACAGGTACCGCCCACGGACCTCCTCGGGAATCCATTGGGTCATCCATGGCAGATAGCCGCACAACGAGATCCCGCGCGACGCATTAAACGCAAACAACAGAAACAACAACAGCGCCATCCGCGTCGGCGAATCAATTTTCTCCGGCAACATCGCCACGCCCGCGATGCCGAGTAGGAACGCGCTCCGCACCGTCCAGCCCCACAGCACGAACGCCCGATAGCCCATCTTCTCCACGAACTGCGCGGCCGGGATTTGCAGGATGTTCATCAGGGCCGGCAGCGCCAGCACGATCCCCAGCACCGTGGCCGATGCCCCGAGCTTCTTGAAATACAAAATCATCGGCGTGCTCAACACGATCGTAAACGACACCGTGTTGAACACCTGAAACCCATACGCTTTCCACACTCCCTCGGGCATCCGCCCGGGCGCGTGCTTGCTTCTCTGTGTCATGACGTCGGTCACGGACATTAGTGATGAAGAACTTTGGACACTCGGTCAACAGAATTAGAATCGCCCGCGCAACCCCGAGCCGATTGCACAGGCGCTTTTTACCCCGATTCCGAGATCGGGGCTGTAAAGCGCCCAACCCAATTCCATCTCCGTCGTGGCCCAGAATCCACGTCGAAATACTCCCCAAATCCCACCGTGGAAGGCCAAAACGAAGCCAATCCGGTAAAACGAAGCCAATCCATTTCCCGCAAGTTTGTGCGCCTTAACCCGTTTTCGTTCTTCGTGATCCATAACTAACACCATACAAAAAAATTGGCTTCGTTTCGCAGAAATGGGGGGTACACCTTCTCCCCGCTGTTCGGCGCCGGTCTTTCACCCCTAATTTCACCACGTCACACCTGGCCCTTTCGGCGGCCGCTGACTCCACGAATCCTCTTTATCAAAGAACTGACACCAACAACGCGCCATAGCCTATCGGACCCCGATACATCCGTCAACCACAAAAGCGCTGCCGTCCTAATTCAGTGGAACGGGCTCTGGTCGGCCTTGGTCGCCTGCGGCGCCGCCAAAGGCGGGTCAACTTGCAGCCTGTTTATAAAGTCGCGGAACCGGGCAAGATACCCGTTTTACGAGCAGCAAATTGGGACACGACCACAAAATCCCATGGACGCGGTGAGCCCGTTTCCGGGCCCGGACGCTTCTGGCGGCGTAGGCATCACCGCCTCTGCGGTTATGGATAGTGCTATCCATAAATCTTCCCGCCGCGTTCAGTAATGATCCGTGTGAGCCGAGTCGGACGAGACGCCGTGCCGGTGCTGTTGCGGCGATCTGTGGCGGGAACTGGGCGAGACCCTTCGACAAACTCAGGCTGACAACAAAAGCGGACGCGCTACTACGCCGCGTCTTTGGACTGCTTCTTGCGGATGAGGGGTTCGCGTTTGCCGTCGACGACGCCGCGGTTGATGGTGACTTCGGCGATGTCGTCGCGCGACGGGATCTCGTACATCAAATCCAGCATGAGCTTTTCCAGCAGCGACCGCAACGCGCGCGCGCCCGTCCCCTTCTTCAACGCCGCCACGGCCAGCGCCTGCAGCGCGTCTTTGGTGAAATTCAGGTGCACGCCTTCCATCGCGAACAGCTTGCTGTACTGCTTGATCATCGCGTTCTTGGTCTCGGTCAGAATGGCGATCAGCTCCGTCTCGGTCAATTCGCGCAGCACCGAGACGACCGGAAGCCGGCCGACAAATTCGGGGATCATCCCGAATTTCAACAGATCTTCCGGCTCGATAAGCTCATTGACGCTGGCATGGTCCCCCGTCGGCACGGTCTCGTCCGCTTTGCCGAACCCAAGAGCGTGCCCGCCGAGTCGCCGTTGGACGATCTTGTCCAACCCGATGAACGCCCCGCCGCAGATGAACAAAATATGCTCGGTGTTGACCTGAATGTACTCCTGGTGCGGGTGCTTGCGACCGCCCTGGGGCGGCACGTTGCACACCGTGCCTTCGAGGATTTTCAGCAAGGCCTGTTGGACACCCTCCCCGGAAACGTCCCGCGTGATGCTGGCCGAATCGCTCTTGCGACCGATCTTGTCGATCTCGTCGATATACACGATGCCCAACTCGGCCCGTTTCACGTCGTAATCGGCGTTCTGCAGCAGCCGCAGGATGATGTTCTCCACGTCTTCGCCAACGTAACCGGCTTCCGTGAGCGTCGTGGCGTCGGCTATGCAAAACGGCACGTCGAGAATCCGCGCCAGCGTCCGCGCCAGCAGTGTCTTGCCCGAACCGGTCGGGCCGACCAGCAGGATATTGCTCTTCTCGATCTCCACGTCCCGATGTTCGTCCAGCTTCACCGACTTTTCGGAATCCGTCCCGTCCTGCTGGATGCGCTTGTAATGATTGTGTACCGCCACGGCAATGGTCTTCTTGGCGCGTTCCTGCCCGACCACGTATTGGTCCAATTCCCGGCGGATCTCCGCCGGCTTCGGCACATTCAGCTTGAACCCGGGGGAGTGCTTGGACTTCGACTGACCGAGTTCCTTGTCGAGGATGCTTTTGCAGACGGCGATGCAGTTGTCGCAAATGTAGACGCCCGGGCCGGCAATGAGCTTGCGCACTTCCCCGTGGGTCTTCCCACAGAAGCTGCACATCGTCAGGTTGGTCGGTCGGGCCATGCGATCCCCTAGGCGGCCTTCTCCGGTTTCTTCTCGATATCGCGCCGCGACTTCACCACGTCATCGACAAGCCCGTAATCGCGCGATTCCGCCGCGGACATGAAGAAGTCGCGGTCGGTATCCTTCGCAATCGTTTCAATCGGCTTGCCGGTATGCAACGAGAGGATTTCATTCAGCCGGTCGCGCATCCGCAAAATTTCTCTGGCCTGGATGCTGATGTCCGAGGCCTGACCCTGCACGCCCCCCCAGGGTTGGTGGATCATGATGCGCGCGTTGGGCAGCGCGAACCGCTTGCCCTTCGAGCCGGCCGCCAGCAGCACCGCGGCCATGCTCGACGCCTGGCCGATGCAGTAGGTCGTCACGTCACACTTCACAAATTGAATCGTGTCATAAATCGCCAGTCCGGCCGTGACCGAGCCGCCCGGCGAGTTGACATAAAGATGGATGTCCTTGGCCGGGTCCTCGGACTGCAGGTACAGCATCTGCGCGATGATGAGGTTGGCGACGTTGTCGTCGATGGGCGTCCCGATGAACACGATGCGGTCTTTCAGCAATCGCGAATAGATGTCGTAGCCGCGCTCACCGCGACCGGTTTGCTCCACCACCATCGGCACTAGAATCTGGGCTTTGTCCATGTGCGTTCCTTTGGCATTGAATAGTAGCATTTATCCTGCCGTCTGCAACCGGCTTCCGCTCCGCCGGTGTCACGAACCCGTAACGGCCTCGACACGGGCGTTGTCCACCAAAAAATCCAGGGTCTTGCCAACCAGGATCTGTTCCTCGATCTCGCCCAGACCACCCTTTTCGGCCAGTTGGGCTTTGAGCCGCGCGGCCGTGGTGTGGGAACGTTGCGCCACCCGCTTGATGCGCTCCTCGACCTCGGCTTCTTCAACCTTGATCTTCTCGGCTGCGGCGATCTCGTCGAGTATGAATGACGTGCGCAAACGGTCCTTGGCGCTCTTGGCGGCGAACCCGAAGATTTCATTCTTCCTTCCTTCGAGTTGTTCCTTCGTCGCCCCGCGCAGGCTGTTCTCGCGCACGACGTCGTAGATAATGCTGTGGGTTTCCTGCTGGACGAGTGATTCGGGCAGCTCAAACTCCACCCTTGCCAACAGATGTTCGATCACCTGGCGGCGCAGGTCGGAGTCCTGCCGTTCTTTCACCTCAGCTTCCAGGCCCTTGCGGACGTTCTCTTTGAGCTCGACCAGACTTTTCGCGCCAAGTTTCCCCGCGAACTCGTCGCTGAGCTCTGGCAGTTTCTTCTCCTTCAGGGCGACAAGGTCGACAAAGAACGTCGCCTTTTTTCCCGCCAACGGTTGCTGCGGGAAGTCCTTGGGAAAATCGACCAATACCTGTCGCTTCTCGCCGGCGCTGGCGCCAATGAGTTGTTCGCAAAAGCCCGGCAGAAACGATTCCGGGGAGATCAGCAACCAAAAATCCTTGTTCTCGCCCAGCCCTTTGGCGTCCGGAACGAGTTCGCTAATCGGTTTGCCATCGGCCACGCCCGTGTAATTGACCACCGCGAAGTCACCGGTCTTGAGTGTGCGGCCTTCCACGGCTACGAAATCCGCCTGCTGATCGCGCAGGCCGTCCAGCGCCTTGTCCACATCCTCGTCCTTCACCAGGATTGTCGTCTTCTTTACCGGAATGCCCTTATAGTCAGGTAATGGGAATTGCGGCGCCGTATCGACCGTGGCGGTGTAAACCAGCGGGCGACCCGGTTGGTACTCGACGCCCTCGATTTGGGGGTAGCCAACCACCTTCAGATTCTGCTCGTGCAGCACCTCGCGATAACTCTCCGGGATAAGCCGCTTGCGCAGTTCCTCATCAATCTCGCCCGCATACCGTTTCTCGACCATCGGTTCCGGCGCTTTGCCAGGACGAAAGCCCGGAATGGACGCCACTTTGCGGAATTCCTGCACAATCTCGGCACGGGTGCCGGCCACACGCTCGGCGGCTATCTCCACCCGAAGCTTCTTGCGGCACGGCGCGGCATTTTCAATTGTAACAGCCATTGGTCTCTAATCTCCCCTTCGTTAGGCCATCCACGGTATAGAATAGCGCCAAAGCCCGTCAAGCGCGCAAGTCGCAAAGTTGCGCCGATTTGAGCACCGGGTTGCGTGCAGTTTTGAGACTCTGAGACCGATTCCCATGACGTATTTGTCCGTTTTGCTGAATTTCGGCCTCTGAAACCCCGGAATTGGCATATTTGGCGCCGTTGGCATCGACCCTGCTAAGTTGACATTCACCCTATACCACACCATACCTCGTCGAAGGCGCTTCTCCACGCCAAGCGACAAAAGAGGCCGAGGCCCCAAACCTCGGCCTCGCCTCTTTCTGGGATTGAAATCAACAGTTGCCCGGACCGAACGTCGAGTTGACCTACACCCACCGCCTGCGAACCAGCCACATCTTGATCACTTGTGTCAATCCGACGTAGCACAGCAACGTCAGGAACAACAGCGGCCAGAACAATGGCGGCAGCGGTACCATTCCCAAGCTCGCGCCCACCGGTGAAAATGGCAGGTAGGCGCCCACGGCCATGATCAGCAGCGACGTCATGGTCAACTGCCAGCTCGCGCGGGATTGGACGAATGGAATCAAGTTCGTGCGGATGACGTGAATAATCAGCGTCTGCGTCATCAGCGATTCCACAAACCAGCCGGTGTGAAACAAGGACGCCGCGTAGGTCCCATCCGCAGAGGACACATTCGCGAAGCGCGCCGCCAATTCCGGGGGCGGCGCCAGGTTCAGCTGATTGCATTTGAACCAAAACCACATGATCGAGTATGTCGTGTAATCGAAAATGGAGCTGATCGGCCCGATGAACAAAATAAATCGCGCGATCTCGAAGATCTGCCACGGGCGCGGCTTGGCGATTTGTTGCGGCCCGACATTGTCAGTGGGAATCGGCACCTGCGAGAAATCGTACAGGAGATTGTTGGTCAGGACCTGGATCGGTGCCATCGGCACGTAGGGGAACCACGCGCTCGCCCCAATGACACTGAACATGTTCCCGAAATTCGAGCTGGCGCCCATGCGAATGTATTTGAGGATATTCACGAAGACCTTCCGGCCTTCCAGCACGCCCTCCTCCAACACCATCAAACTCTTTTCAAGCAAAATCACATCCGCAGATTCCTTGGCGATGTCCACCGCCGTGTCCACCGAAACGCCCACATCCGCCGCGCGCAACGCCGGCGCGTCGTTAATTCCGTCCCCCAGGAACCCGACCACGTGCCCCTTGCCTTGGAGCGCTTTGACGATGCGTTGCTTGTGCGCCGGCGAGAGCCGGGCGAAAACATCCGTCGTCTCCACCGCTTCGGTAAGTTGCGAATCGGTCATGGGTTCGACATCGCGGCCGAGGATGATCTTCTCCGCGTCGATTCCGACTTCACGGCACACTTTGCGCGTGACAAGGTCGTTGTCGCCGGTCAGGACCTTGACGGTGATGCCGTGCTGCCGCAACACGGTGATGGCTTTGGCGGCGGTGTCCTTCGGCGGATCCAGAAATGCCAGGTAGCCGGTCAGCACCAGGTCGGATTCATCCGCTTTGGAGTACGAATCACGCTTGTCCAACTTCTTGGTCGCCACCGCCAGGACGCGGAAGCCGTCGGAATTCAGGTCGTTGACCTCCGCCATCAGATCGTCAGCCAAAATCGGCTCCATCGGGAAAATCTCGCCCTCATACTCGAAGTGCGTGCACTTGACGAATACCGCTTCCGGCGCGCCCTTGGTCAGCAACTGCCGCGCGCCATCCGGCCCCTCGACCGCTACCGACATCATCCGGCGTGAGAAATCGAACGGAAGCTCGTCGACCTTCGTGTACGTATCCAGCGAAAGTTCGCCGCGCAGCTCCTTGTGTTGCAGCACGGCGCGGTCGAGGACATTCTTCAGTCCGGTCTGAAAATGGCTGATCAGATAGGCGTCCCGCAGCACATCCTCGTTTTCCTTCTTGAACACGTCGCAATACACTTCCAAAATGACGTGATCCATCGTCAGCGTGCCGGTCTTGTCGGTGCACAACACGTCCATCGCCCCGAAATTCTGGATGGAATGGAGTCGCTTGACGATGACCTTCTTTTTGGACATCGCCAGACCGCCCTTGGAAAGACACACCGACACGATCATCGGCAGCATCTCCGGCGTCAGCCCCACCGCCACCGCCAGCGCGAAAAAGAATGCCTCCTTCCAGTCGTGCTTGGTCAGCCCATTGATGAAGAATACCAGCGGCACCATCACCGCCATGAACTGGATCATCAGCCAGGTGAATCTCTTCACGCCTTTGTCGAACGCCGTTACCACCGGCCGCCCGACCAGGCTGCGCGCCATTTTCCCGAAATAGGTTTGCGCACCCGTCGCCACAATGACCGCCGCGGCCGTGCCGCTCTCGACGCTCGTGCCGAGGAAACACAGGTTGGTCCGCTCGATGGGCGACACGTTGTCACGCGCGTCGCGCGCGTCCGTCTTCTCCACCGGCAACGACTCGCCGGTGAGCGTCGCCTGAATGAGAAACAGATCCTTGGCCGAAATGAGGCGGACATCCCCGGGGATCATGTCGCCGGCGGACAACTTCACCACGTCACCCGGCACGATCTCGCGCAACGGGATCTCTTTTGGCTGGCCGTCGCGGATGACGGTGGCGGTGACCTTGATCATCGCCTTGAGCTTGGCGGCAGCGTTGTCGGCCTTCGTTTCCTGAATGAACCGCAGCGACAATCCCAACAGCACCATGACCACCATCACCACGCCGCCGATGTAGTCGCTGGAGGATTCCGCCGTCGCGAAGGTCAGGATGGCCAGGACCGAGAGCAGGATCACCAGCGGGTTGATCGCCGCCGTATACAGCCGGTCCAACCACCCGTGCCGCTTCTCTTGCGCGACTTCATTGGGACCGTGTTGCTCCAACCGGGCCGCCGCCTCTTCCCCGGTCAGGCCGGTGGGCGAAGTGCCGAGTTGTTGCAAGACTTCGGCGGCTTCCTTCGTCGCCGCGTCTCGGACGGCATCCGAAATCCGGTCGGTAACGCCGTTTTTCGCTCCGCGCGCAAAAAGCTTCGTGCCCGCTCGCTTGACAAGGTCCTCCGTCTCGACCACGCCCCGCAATTTGAAATTGGGTCGGAACAAGCTCATAACAAAAACGCCCCGCCTACATACACGCGTCGCCAGAATTTTGCACGGAGAATTTTCGGGGTACCGCAAAGGCAACAGGACGGGCGTCCTCCTGCCGTGTTGGGTGTTGATAGGGCGGGCTGGCCCAGCCCGTTGCCTCTCATCTATCGCACAACCCTGGCACGGTGGATCCGCAGAAAGAACTCATCTCGCCTTCGATTCCTCCGCCGCAACTTTCGCGAGAATCTTCCTAGAGCATTTCGTCGTCGCGCTTGGCGCGAGAGGATTTCGGTTTTTTGGTTTGGCTGGCTTTGAGTTCGGCGGCGGCGCGTTCGAGATTCAGTTTCAGGAGGCGTTCGAGGATTTGGTCGTCGGAGAGGTCGGCGGGGAAGCCGTAGGCGTCGGCAACGACGGCATCGAGTTTCTTGTGGGCGAGATCGAGCCATGTCGGACGCTCGTTGTAGAGCTTCGTCAACGTGCGGTCTTCCAGCTTCTTGGCGCACTCGGCATCTTTCGGCTGCAAGCGGGGATAGCGAACGGTGCCGATGCCGTTTTTGTCGGGATTGACGACGAAACGCGCCCATGGGCCGTTGACCGAGCCAGGGAATTCCAGAACCGTTTCGACTGTCCACTCCGGCGGATTCAGCCACCGCTCGCGCAACTCGTTGAGTTCCTTCGCAGCGGCGGCTATCGCTGCTTCCTGCTCCGGCGACGGCTGCGGAAATGGAAACGTCTCGAAACATGTCGTTGGCGTGTAACGTGGGCGAGTCTCCAAGCGCGTGCCTAGCTTCAAGGCCCAGATTTCGTGAAAGCGGGAATGAAGTATGCCGAAGAAGTAGTCGTCGGCGCGGGCGAAGACGAGCGTTTGTTGATTGCACAAATGTTCGGGAGTGCGCCAAACGAATACTCGATGTTTGGCGAGTTCTGGAGTCGCAAGGGATCTTGGAAGAGTTGCTAATGCAGCACGCAAGCCAGGCCGGGCTTCCGCATATTGCCACCATCGTTCCGCATAAGCTTTTCGGCGGTTCTGCGAGCGAATCGGATAGACGTGTTTCCGAAGATGCTCGAAAGGGAGTTGATATGCCGCAGAAACGCTCACGCTCAACAAGCCGAAGTCTAATGTCCACTGTCTGCGGTCGGAGCTTGTCAGGTCAACGCCGCTCTGAACTCTTCGGATTACGTCAGAATTTGGTCTTCCGTTCGCATTCCCGTCGTTTAGCATCGCCAACGCGGCTTCTTCGGTGAGATCAAATGGCGCCTTTGGAGATGGTCCCATGAAGCACAGATTCAGATTCTCAGAAAGCGGACAGGCTTTGCCTAGATCAGCGGTGGCGGTTAGGTTTGGATGTATCGTTGGGATTGTCTTTCCATCTAAACTGCGGTCTTTTTCACTGCCATCGTCGAAGCCGACCATCGAGACGTGGACGTTTGCGCCGTCCAAAATCCACTCGCGATCGCTGATGGCAAAAAAGATGTCGCCGCTCTGCTTAATGCGCTTCAGGACTTCACGGTTAGAGCCGCCTCGAATTCCTTGTGTCGCCAGTAGTCCCGCTCGTTTGCAGTTTCCGTCTTCAATTTGCTGCCGTGATTTCTCGAACCAGTAGCAACACAGGTCGTTAAAGTTTGGCAGACGATTTCCGAACGTGGCAAACAGCGCGTTGACGTAAGCATCTCCGAGTTCTTGACGAAGAAAGGCGCTTCCCAAGAAGGGTGGATTGCTCACGATGACATTGCATTCTGGCCACTCGCGTTCGGTATAGAATTTGAGCGCGTTTTCTTCTTCATGTTCCTTGGCTCGGGCCTGCTTCAACGACTTCGCCTTGCTGTGATAGTGGGGAATCAGCAGCGCGTCTTCGTTTTGGAATCCGTCGAGGACTTGTAGGACGGGGGAGCGGTCGAGCGGAAAGCCGTTATCGCGCAGCCATTGCAGGTAGCCAATCTGGACGGAAACCTGCGCCAATTCAAACGCGTACGGATTGATTTCGATGGCTTTGAGTTGTTGGACGCCGACCTGTGGGGCGAACGTGAAACCGAGTTGCGTAGCGAAAGCGATGGCCTCTTTTTCTAGGCCGAGCAGAAGCTGAAGCGAGACGTACAGGAAATTGCCGCTGCCGCAAGCAGGGTCGAGGACAGTGACGGTGCTGAGCTTCTTGAGAAATTTCGCCAGCCGGGCGCGCTCGGCTGTGGTCCCTTTGCCTTTGGCGTATGAGCGGATGAGATCGCGTTTGATCTCTTTCCATTCACGACGCAGCGGCTGCATCAGGACGGGTTCGACCAGCGTTTTGATGTCTTCTTCGCTGGTGTAGTGGGCACCGAGTTGGGCGCGGAGTCTGCCTTCGCCATCGAGAGCGCGCTCGAAGAGCGTGCCCATGATGCTGGGCTGGACGACTTCCCATTGTGGTTCGGCGGCCTCGGCCAGCGCGCGGATTTCGTCTTCGGTCAATTCAAAGACGGTGGCTTCCTCGAAGAGGCGACCGTTGAAGTAGCGGATTTTGTGTAGGCCGAATGTTCCACCTTTGGCCATCTTGCGGAACAGTTCTTCGAGACGTTCGGCAAAGAAGCGGGGATCGTCCACACCCTGCTTGGCGAGGTCGCGGAAGATGTCTTTGGGCAGCAGGCCAACGTCTTCGGCGAAGAGGCAGAAGATGATGCGATTCAGGAACCGGGCGATGCGAAGGTTCTTCTTTTGCGCGACGTGGACTTCCTGGCGGGTGCGGGCGTTGCTGAGTTCCACGGATTCGCGGTCCTGCAGGGAGCGGGCGATGGCGGCGATCCGGCTGGCTAGGTCTTCGGTGACCTTGCTCGCGGTGTGGACGGGGCGCAGACCTTCGGGATCGGTGAAGAGCAAGCGGAGAATGCGGAGGGTCTCGGGCGTATCGATGTTGGCATTCGTGAATTCGTGCGTTTCCTAGACCGCGCCGTTGAAATTGGTGCGGACGATATAGCGGTCGAAATCGCAGACGACGAGCAGGGGCGGATTCAGGAGCGATTCGCGGTAGCGGAGCAACTGACGGTAGGCTTCGTCGAGGTTCTTCTTCTTGCCCTTGTATTCCCACGCGAAACAATCCTTTTTCCAGACATCGGCGAACCCGCGGTCGCCCTCCTTGGCGTAATCGGCGGCGTCCTCTTTCAGCAGGAGCAACTCGGCATCTTTGACGACGCGTTTTTGGAAGCAGAAGGATTCGCTGCCGGTGGGGTCCGCTTCGGCGGGGGTCGGCTGGCCGAGCAATTGGCAGAGGTCATTGAAGTGCGACTGGTACGCCGACGATTCCTTGCCGGTGTAGCGGGACCACTTCTTCTTGAATTGGGGCCACGTCATTGAATGCCAGACTATCTTCGCCGCGCAGTGTAACAAGGTCGCAATGGATGGGCAAGCAGCCCGCTCGCCGAGCACGCCCCCAACGGTAGCGGCCAAGCCTGCCCTGAGCAGCGTCGAAGGGATGGCCGCCCTACCCTTGCCGCTGATACCACGCGACGGCTTTCTCGATGCCCTCGCGAAAGTTCACCCGCGGTTTCCAACCGAGGAGTTTTTCGGCCTTCGCAATATCGGCCTGACTGTGAAGGATGTCGCCGGGGCGTGGTGGGTCGAATTTCGGCGCGATGTTCTTGCCGAGAATCTTGTTCACCGTATCGACCAAATCCAGCAACGACACCCGGCCGCCGCAGGCAATGTTGAACGCCTGTCCCAGCGCTTCCTTCGGCGCCTGACAGGCCAGCAGGTTCGCCTCGATGATGTTCTCAATGTGGGAGAAGTCCCGGGTCTGTTTCCCGTCGCCATAGATCGTCGGCGACTGGTCCTTCAGGATCGCGGTGATGAACCGCGGGATGACCGCCGCGTACTGCGATAGCGGGTCCTGACGCGGGCCGAACACGTTGAAATATCGGAGCGAGACCGTCTCCAGTCCATACAATTGCCAGAAGATGGCGCAGTAGTATTCGCCCGTGATCTTGTGGACCGCATACGGCGACAACGGCGATGGCGTCATATCTTCGCGTTTCGGCAATGTCGGCGTGTCGCCGTATACGCTGGACGACGAACTGAATACCACGCGACGGACGCCGGCGTCCCGCGCGGCAATCAGCAGGTTCACCGTGCCCATGATGTTGACTTCGCTGGTGGTGCGCGGGTCTTCGACAGAGCGGATCACGCTCGGCATCGCGGCCAGGTGGAGCACGAAGCGCACGCCGTTGACCGCGTGGGCCACCGCTTTGGGATCGCGCAAATCGCCTTCCACAATCTCCACCTGATCGGCAAACGTGCCAACGTTCGCGCGCGTGCCGCTGGAAAAATTGTCGAAGATGCGCACGCGGCGTCCCTGACCCACCAGGTGCTCGGCGATGTTCGAGCCGATGAACCCGGCTCCCCCTGTGACCAAGTAGTCCATTTCTTAGTTTCCCGTGCCTGCGGCTTTGTCGGGAATTGTATGCCCGGTTTCCGCGTCATTGGACAGTGAAAAAAGATGCCACGCCGTGTCGTCCGCCGCCACCTCGCCAAGGTTGGCCCGTGTCTCCGCGAAGAGATAGTCCGGTTTCCTCTCCCCCAACAGGCGCAACGGCAGCCGCACGATCAAATGATTGCCCACACCGGTGACGGTCACATCGTCTTCCTTCAACCGCCGGCTGCCGTCAAACACATGGACGCTGCCGATTGGCGTGACATTAATGTGAATCTTCGGCATCGCCGCGAAATCTTCCCCTTGCCGGTAGCCGTAGAGATGCAAATGGACGTTGGCGCGCTTGCCCAGCCGGTTGCGAAGCGTGACCTGCGCGATAAGGTCGTTCCCCTGATGCAGGTACGCTGTTTCCTCCAACTCGATTGCGGCAAGTTCCTCGTCGAACCGCTGTTCCATATCGGAGCGATACGCCGAGTCAGTCGCGCCAAAACCGATGACTTTCGTGCGCACTGCCGTTTTCCAGTCGATGACCACGTCTGCGGGCACGACCGGCACGGGCAAGATCTCGATGGTCGCAACGACCTCATTGGCGCGCGCGAACGAGACCAAATAATACTCGCGGGTGGTCAATTCCGTACGGTTCTTGATGATCGCATTGTATTTCCGCCCCGTCTGTTCCGGTGTGAGCGGCATGGAATACCAATCCCCGTCGTCCAACAACGGCCGCGGTGGCTTCAATTCCAACTCGGGATGATAATGGTAGGGTGCCGGCCACCGACCGAAATGGATAACGTAATAGTAAACGCGTGGCGGGGGCTGCTCGGCGCTGACTTCCAGCGCGGCCAGGCGAACGAAATTCGCCGCCGCACGGTGGTCAGGGTTGGTATCGGCCGGGTGCGTAACAAACACGCGCGTCGGTCGCAAACGGCGAAACAACTCGACGAAATCCGCCACCGCATTTTCAGGCGTGTACGGTTGCCCAAAAGCATACCCCTCCTCGTACGGCACGGCGTTGCTGTGTGTCGCGTCACTGCGAAACGGCGCCCCCTCCCGCCAGTAATCCCGCCAGAGGGTCATCGTCCCCCGGTCCGGAAACCCCAGGAAGGTCAGTTGCTCCCGTGACAAGCCGAGGATCGTCGTGGCCGCGACCGCTTCGCGCTGTCGCAAGTTACCAAAAAAGAGATACTGCAGCGGATTGAGATGCAGGCTCAGCTTGTAGAGCTTGAACGCGACCTGGTTGTGGTCGCCGTTGGTGAGATAAATTACATGGACTTCCGCCCCCACCGCACAGGCTTGCTGGATGATCCCACCCGCTCCCAGCACTTCGTCGTCGGGATGCGGAGCGACCACCACAATGCGGTCTCGGGACGTGATGCGTGGAAAGCTTTTCTGCCCGAACGCTGATAGAACCGACACAGCCAGTAAGAACAGGATGGCTGCACTGCGGTGCATATCACCTGCCGATGCTCTTGTAGACAAAACCCAACTCGGCCATCTTCTGCGGGTCGTACAGGTTGCGACCGTCCAGCACAATGGGCTGGCTCATGGCGGCGCGCAGCTTCTCCAGGTCGAGCTGGCGGAATTCGTCCCACTCGGTGCAGATGATGAGTCCGTCGGCTCCGGCCGCGACCGTGTACGGACTATCGCAAAACTCCACACCCGGCAATACCTCGCGGGCTTTGTCCATCGCCTTGGGGTCGTACGCGCGGATTCTGGCGCCTTCCTTCTGCAAGGCCCGGATGACCTCCAGTGACGGCGCGAGTCGCATATCGTCTGTGTTGGGCTTGAACGCCAGTCCGAGGACGCCGATGGTCTTGTCCTTCACGATCCACAATGTGTCGTGGACTTTCTTTAGAAAGTGCTGAATCTGGTCCGCATTGATCTGCTGCACTTCCTTGAGCAAGCGGAAGTCGTAGCCCAACGCTTCGGTGATGTGGATGAAGGCGCTCAGGTCCTTGGGGAAACACGAACCGCCATAGCCGAGGCCTGCATTGAGGAACGCGCGCCCGATGCGTTTGTCCAGGCCCATGCCATTGACGACATCGGAAATATTGGCGCCGCTGGTCTCGCAAATCACCGCCAACGCATTGGCGTACGAAATCTTCAGGGCGAGGAATGAATTGCAGGCGTGCTTGATCAACTCCGCGCTGTTGATGTCGGTGATAATCATCGGCGCGTGGAACGGCGAATAAATCTCCTTCATCTTGGCCACCGGCCTCGGGCCGCTGACGCCGATCACGACCCGATCCGGTTGCATGAGGTCCTGCACCGCGCAACCCTCCCGCAGAAACTCGGGGTTGCTGACAACATCGAAGTCGACCTTGTGCTTGTTGTAGCGTTTGATGGTCGAGGCCACCTTTTCGCCCGTCTTGACCGGGACGGTGGATTTGTCCACCACGATCTTGTACTCCGACATGGTGCCGGCGATCTCGCGCGCGACCCGCTCGACAAAACTCATGTCCACTGAGCCGTCGGGATTTGGCGGCGTGGGCACGGCGATAAAGACCACCTCGGAATTCTTCACACCGTCGGCGATTTGGCCCGTGAACCGCAATCGCCCGGCCGCGACATTGCGTTTGACGATTTCCTCCAGGCCCGGCTCGTAAATGGGAATGCCGCCCGCCTGCAACACTTCGACCTTCTTCAGGTCGTTATCCACGCAGATCACCTGATGGCCGACTTCGGCGAAACAAGCGCCAGTCACCAGCCCCACATATCCTGTTCCTACAATGCTTATCTTGGCCATACTGTTGCTCTGCTCCCTCTCCACTTAGTTTAACGCCACGACCGACCTCGGATAGGCCTTCAACGTCAGGCTGAAGAATGCCGTCATCTCGTTGGGCGCACTTCGCTGCCCGGGCAGGCTTTGGCTCTGCAGATAACGGAATCCATACGTAATGTACCAATCATGGGTTTCCTGACGCAAGGTGTACTCCTGCTCTTCCCACAAGCCCTCCTGAAGATCCACCCGCTCGTACAGATGCGCTGTCCAGTGCCGCGTGAGCTTGTACGCCCAGTCCACACTGACTAGGTTGCTGTCCCCTCGTAGGTATCTCGTGCCTATTCCCAGCGACCACCGGTCGGCATCGATCAGGCGCAGGGCCGTGTTGAACTCACGCATGATGCCGCCATTGATCTGGTATCGCCCAAACGTGTCCAGCGACAGCCACCGGTATGGACGAAGCTCCGCGGTCCCAAAGAAATCGGAAAAGTCAGTCTCACCAGTTGTCTTCTCAATTTCATAATCTGTCCAGCCGGTCAAATTAATGAGATCCCACGCCTGATTGTCCCGCCGAGTTTGCAGCGTTTGTCGCAGCCCAAAGCGGATTGTATCCTCGCCCGTAATCGAGTCGATCTGATCGTTTTCGGGAAATGCCAATGGCGAATAGCGCGTCACGGACAACGTATCACCTCCCAAAAGGGTCACATTCCGCACCGCGTCGAATTGGAACAGGTCGTTCGTCGAGCGGTCGGGACGCGGGATCCACTGGTAATCGGCGAACGGTTGCAGGATATGCCGCAGCCCGTCGATCTGAAGCCAGTGGTTATGCACGTCGTCCCATTCCCGCGAAATCTTGAACGAGGTGTCGGCTCCCAGATCGTATACGACGCGCGTCACATTCTGCGTCTCCGGCGCATCGCTCGGGGCGCGTGAATAATAGTCGCCACGGATTCCCGCGCGCGGAACCACCGACAGCCAGCCGCCCACCATCGAAGGGACCACAATCTGATGAAACGTGTCCGCGCGCACCGCGTTGCCCACGAAATCCGGGCTCTCCCCCGTGCCCACGATGTTGGTATCGCCGGGTACGTCGTGGTACTGCCCGACGCTGCTTTCGCCCTCATAGAAAAACGGCGTGTTGCCGAGGCGCGTCCGGTCCACCGCCAGTTTCGCTTCCGGCAAACGCTCCACTTCCGTAAAAAACTCGTCGAACTGCGGACGCACCAGAAACGACAGCGTGTAATCCGGCCCGGCCTTGGTGATGTCGGCCACCGAATCCGGGGCGCGGTTGTGGTCGAACTCGTGGCGGAAATAATCGTACAGCATCTCGGCGTCGCTCATCTTGTTGAGGTCGACCGTGACCGACACGTCATTGGTCAGAAACTGTTTGTGTTGCCACTCGGCGCGATAGCGGGCGGGAGAATTGGTGACAAAGCCGGATGCGGGTGCGTTGGTCTTGGTACCGAAGCCCGGTTCCGACTTGTCCGGGTGTGAGTCGTCAATAAAGTAGCCGGTCAACAACCCATGCGCGGCCTCGCCGAACTGATATTTCAAGTCCGCCCCGGTGCCGAAGCCGCGTTCAATCCGCTCGTCGGCATGAACCGTCAGGTCTATGTTCTTGTTCACCTTCCAGGTGAAACTGGACAGCAGAAACGCTCCCCACAGCGAGTCGTCGCCCACCGTCACCACCACTGGCGGCATGTCGCCCTTCAGGGACCAGATCACCAGGGGCGACCATAACACCGGTTTGTCCCACAGATGCACTGTGGCATCGTGCAACACGAGTCGGTCACCCGTCCACGTTTCCCCATGCTTGGACTGTAGTGAATAGCCGGGGTGCTCCAGGTCGCTGGTCGTGACTGTGCTGCGGGCGAACACGTAATGGTTGGTGCCCACCTGCTCGAGGTTCTGCACGTGCAGGTACAACGGCTCGACAAACCCGCTCGCCTCGCCCGCCTTGAGCCGTTGCGTGGCGAAGTTGTAGTAAGCCGACGGCGCGATCCATTCCTGGGCGCCCTGGTTGATCCGGACATGACCCTCGGCCCAAGCTTCCTTGGTGTCCTTGTTGTACCGGACACGATCTGCTTGGAGCGTCACATCCTTGTCCTGCATCACGACGTTACCCTCCCAAACAGCCATCTTCGTGGTGTTGTCGAAGGTCATCTTGTCAAAATGCATGATCGGAGACGGAGTTGGGCCCGTTTCATTCGTAGCTGGCTCGGCCGCCGCATTGGTCGGAGGCGTCTCGGTTGCGGTCGTCGCCGGTTCGGGTGTCGCATTCGTCGCAGGAGGTACAACCGTGTTGGTGGCCGGTTCCGTGACGACGTTGGTGGCTGGCTCTGTGACAACGTTGGCAGCAGGCTCAACGGGTGCATTCGTGGCTGCCTCGGGTGCCACATTCGTCGCAGGCGTCGTGGGCGAGTTGGTAATCGCCTCCGTGACTGTGTTGATCGCCGGTTCGACAGCCACATTCGTCGTTGGCTCAACGACCGGGTTGGTAACTGGCCCTGGGACCGTGTTGGTTGCGGCTGGCTCATCGGCACACACGCCCACTGCCCAAGCCGACAGCGCCACCGTCAACCACAGGAATCGCCCCACTCTCCTCATAAAAGCGGGCGAAAGCTAACACACCCCGCGTGACAGCGGCAAGGCGAAAGCCCCCTGTGTCCCCGACCGCGAAAATGGCCATCGTCTCATTCCTGCGCGTCGGATTCGCAAATCTGCAGGCGCAAGTTGTCGGAGGAGTTCCGCTCATCCGAAAAAACCGCCCAAATCCTCATGGTTTTCACGATTCTTCGTCCCCGTGCACGAAGTCTGCTCTACACCGGCCCTCGTCAGCCATAGACAAGGGGAGATGACCACTATGAAGAGATCCAGAATACCGCCAGCGAAGCTGACCGAGTGGATTGAGTTCTGCTGGCTCTACGTCATCAACCCCGTGTTCCGATCTGCGCCGAACAAGCGCAAAGCCTACTTCGAGCATCGCCTCGGCAAGATCTACAATCTCCCCTGCTTCTGAGTCCCGTGCGGCGTTGCGTGGGCTCGGGGAAACTTTCTGACTCACCGGACGAGACGATTCCCTACACTGGAGCCGGCGCGTCACCGCGCGGCGACGATTTCGATCTCGACCAAGGCATCCTTTGGCAGTCGGGCAACCTGTACCGTGGAACGCGCGGGCGGGTCTTTGGTGAAATACTTCGCGTAGACCTCGTTCATCATCACGAAATTGCTCAGGTCGCTCAGGAACACCGTGGTCTTCACCACGTTGCCGAAATCCAGGCCCTGCGACTTCAGCAGGCCACGAATGTTGTCGAGGACGCGCGTCGTTTGTTCGGCGATTCCGCCCGCGACCATGGATCCGCTGCCCGGGTCGAGCGCAATTTGCCCCGCGCTGAACAACCAGTCCCCGGTCCACACGGCTTGCGAATAGGGTCCGATGGCCTTGGGCATGGCGTCGGTCACCACGATTTGTCGTTTCATTCGTTTGTCTCCGTTGTTCGGTCCGTTGAATCTTCCAGACGCCACGCCAGCCACGCCGCCATGGCCAGCAGCATAAAATCCTCGGCGAGCGCAGTCAGACCGACTTTCCGCGCGTCGACGGTGCCGAAGCAACCGCAGCGGATGTCGTACCCGTGGGCCAGCGCCCAGCCGATGGCCGCTAGAAACACGACCATCATCGCCGTGATCACCCAGGCGCTCGCCCGCTTCCAGATGCCGACAACCAACAGTCCACCCGCCAGCAATTCAATCCACGGCAACGTGATCGCCACGAGGTTGGCAAGCGCCCGCGGCGGAACATGATAATTGGCAACAGCCTGGGCGAATGTCGCCATGTCGGGGACGTACGAAAGCCGTATCGTGCTGGATTGGCCAAGTGACACGGTCCAAGACCACGTGAGATCGGTGCCCGGAGCGGCATTTCCATTAACACTCTTGGCGTGGCCGATTTGCACGTTGCCGATCTTGGCGACTGCGGACGCGACGAACACCCCGCCGATGATCAGCCGCAGGATCAGGTTCAGAATCTTCATGGCTGGCCCCCGGCGTGTGTGAGCAACCCCGCGGCGTGCCACGTGGTCCAGCCGTTGACCAGCAGCCGCACGTTGTGATAGTCAAGTTCGCGGAGTCGGTCTATCAATCGGTGACTCAAGTCACAATCCAGCCCATCGCAGTAGGCAACGATCGTCGTATCCGTCGTCAGCATCGGTTGGATTTGCGGATAGTGGTTGTCGAATTCATCGATCGGCAGGCTCAGGGCACCGGCAATGTGGCCGGCCTGGTAGTCCGCCGTGGCGCGGGCATCGAGAAACAACGCTGTCCCGCTGTTCCACAGCGCCTTCGCCTCTTGGAGTGTCACCACGTCAGCGGCGTGTGGCGGGGCCTTCGGAGGTGTGAGGAAGGCAATCCGCAGTGGCGATCCCGCGTTGGCTGCCAGACCCAGTACCGCGCCGCCGAGCACGATGACCAACGCGTGGCCGAGCGTGCACGCCATCCGTCCGTCGGCTACGTTCGCAGGACGATCGTCACCGGTATCGTAGTCTTCCTTCAAGGGCTACGGGAGAGGCGGCTGCGCATCACTTCTTCAGCACGGTGACCGTGACTGGTACCACGATCATCGGTTGGATGGATGCATTGGTATTAAAACTGATCGTCCCCCGCTCGGATTGTTGCGGCGATTGCGCGAACTTGGCGATCACGGAATACACCTTGCCCGTCTCGACGGTGACCAGTTCGACAGTCAGGTTGGTCAGGCTGGTGTTTAAATTCGTAATCTGGAGGGGCTGATTGGTGCGGGTAGAAGACACCGTGATGCGGCGGATCGACAGCTCCTGATTCTGTGGAGGTAGGTTTGAAGAAGACACCGTGACCGGCCAGTACAACTGTTCGTGATCCAGGACCACGTCGCCGAGCAGCCGGCCGCTGACATTGACAGTCGCCACAGGCTGGCTGACGCCTTCGAGAAACACCTTCACACTCTCATTGATGGCGCGGGGCGCGCCTTCGGGATGGACATCGATCAAGAGTTTGACTGACTGTTCGTTCGAACCTTCGACGCGTTCGACGCGCGCGGTCAGCGTTTTGCTGCTGGGCTGAATGTTGGAAATCGTCAGCTTCTGACCGTCGGTCCGGCGCAACACCTCGCTCAGATTCGTGGTCTCGCCCTGTCGAAGGGTTCCGATGGAGAATGTTGGCGTTGTCACCTCGATGATCTGTTTCATTTCAACCTTGATCGCCAGGCTTACGGACGAGCTTTGTGGGTCGTTGGAGGGTACGGTGATGTGCTTCTCCAATTGGCCGCGCTGGCCGCTGACACGAACAGTGAAGACCAATTCCCCCTTCTCTCCCGGCTTCACGACGTCGGGCTTCACGCTGGCGACCGTGCAACCGCAGGACGGCTGGGGCTTGCCGATCTTCAGGTCAGCCGCGCCGGCATTTTGAAATGTGAACGTCCCGGTCACGGAATCCACCAGCGACGTCGTGCCGAAATTGTACACGGTCTTGTCAAACTGGATTTTGGGAGCCGCCGCCGGTGGCGTCGCAGCTGCTGCCGCGATGTTGGTTCCGTCCGCACGGGCGACACCGACGGTCGCCATTGTCATTACGACTGCTGCCAAGAATTCTCGCTTCATGGTCGTCCTTGCAATCTCCATTTTCGTTGAACTTGGGTGTTCATTGCATCTTACTAGGCCCTCGAGCGTCTGACAAGTGCAACTCTTCGCCGCTTTCGCTCGGAAAAGAAGTTGCATTTGGCCAGGGTCCGGTTGAAGATTTCCCAGCGGTTTTTGACAGCGATGATGCATTTCCCATTCAATTTTTTTATACAATCCCTTGCCGCGGCGGCGACAACCACAAGCCCGGATAGCCTTTCCGAGCCCGAACTGATTGCCCGCTATCCGGCCCTTGCCGCCGCGACCGCCCTCCTGCTGTTGGCCGGATTGATTTGTGATCTCTACCTGCTCTTCCGATTTGCGCGGCCAGCCCTTTCCAACCCCCCATCAACAGCCGACGGTCCAGTCCTTAAAATCGACTCCAAGCCATGGAATATGCGCGACTTGTTGGCCGCCATCAGCACGCTCGTTCTCGTGCTGCTGGCCGGCGAACTGGTAGTTACCCTCACGTTCCACTTCATGCACTGGGGCCAGGAAAGCGCTGTGCCCTGGCTTCTGGCCGTGGACATAACGCTGCGTGTCGTCGTTCTCTTTGGGTTTGTGTTCTATTTTCGGCAACGGGGCATTGACTGGCGTCGGGCGCTTGGCCTCCGCGGGGTTCCGCCGGCCAGGGCCATCGGATGTGGAGCGACATTGTTTCTCGCGGTGCTTCCACCCTTGGCGGTCGCGTTCGCGGCTTACACCCAGTTCTGCCGCTTGGTTGGCATCCGGGAAGAACCTCAAGACATTTCCAACCTCCTGGCCACCTCCAGCTCCGTGGTGGTTGTGGTACTGATTGCCGTCTTCGCCGTCACCATCGCGCCTGTGTTTGAGGAATTCTTATTTCGGGGGTTCGCCTACCCCGTTCTCAAACAACGTTGGGGCACGGCAAAAGCCTTGATGGTTGTTTCGGCGGCATTTGCCGGAATTCATTTTCATCTGCCCTCTCTCGGGCCGTTATTCGCTCTGGCCGTCGGGCTCGGACTCGCCTACGAACTGACCGGCTCGCTTCTGACGCCCATCACCATGCACGTCTTGTTCAATGCCGCCAACGTCCTGATGATCCTCTACGTGCGGACCCACTCATGAAACGCACTCGCCAGTATCACCCGTCGGTTCAAGGCCTTGGTGAATTCGGTTTGATCCGCGAACTGCACCGCATCGTCGGTTCATCCGGCCAATCGGTCGTGGTCGGGATTGGCGATGATTGTGCCGTGTTGCGCGGCGACAATCCGCACCGATACCTGCTCTACACGTGCGACCCCGTGGTGGAGGACGTCCACTATCGACGGACCGACCCGCCACGCAAGGTCGGCTGGAAAGCCATGGCCCGTAACCTGAGCGATATCGCCGCCATGGGAGGCATGCCGCGTTGGGCGGTTGTCAGCATCGGCCTGCGACGCGGTACCGACGTGCGTTGGGTCAAACGCCTGTACGCCGGCCTTCAGGCGGCGGCAAAGGCGTTCGGCTGTCAGATTGTGGGAGGCGATACGACTCATGTGTTGCACGAACAGTTTGTGGTGGTCGCGCTTGTCGGCGAGGTCGAGAAATCCCGGATCACGCTCCGCAGCGGCGCAAAGGTTGGTGATTCAGTTCTGGTCACGGGCAGGCTGGGCGGCTCCCTGCGCGGCAAGCACCTCAGATTCATCCCGCGGATACCCGAAGCGCGGTGGTTGGTCACGCATTTTCCGGTGCATGCGATGATCGACCTGAGCGACGGATTGTCCAGCGATTTGCACCGGCTGGCGGACGCCAGCCCTCGCGGAACAGCCTTCGAGATTCACGCCGCCGAAGTCCCCATTTCACGCGCCGCCCGCGGAACTCTGGCCGCGGCGTTTGACGACGGTGAGGACTTCGAGTTGCTGTTCACCATCGATCCCCGGCAGGTGACCGCGCTCCGGCGGAAATGGGCGCGCCGATTCCGCACGGAGTTGACGGAGATCGGCCGCGTCGTGAATTCGAAACACAAGGTTGCCCTCATCCAACGCGACGGCTCTCGAAAACCTCTTCCGGCGGCTGGCTATGATCACTTCGCAGCGCGTTAAAACCCGCAGCTTCGAGGAAACGCTCGAGTGGGGTGAGCGATTGGGCCGCGAACTGCAACGCGGCGACGTGGTGGCGTTGTTTGGCGATTTGGGCGCCGGGAAAACCGCGCTCGTCAAGGGCATCGCGCGCAGCCTGGGCATCCCCCAGGAAGTGACCAGCCCGACGTTTACGATCGTTCACGAGTACGCCGGCGGTCGGCTGCCGATGTTCCACATCGATCTGTATCGCCTGGACAGCGTGGAGCAAGCGTTGGCGATTGGCATCGAAGATCATTTGAATGGACCCGGCGTGACAATGATTGAGTGGGCTGAGAAAATCGAACCGTTGCTGCCCGCCAATGCCGTACGCGTCCGCATCACGACGCTGGACAACAACGTCCGCCGCATTGAGGTCGCATGATCACGCTGGCCATCGACACCTCAACGCCACGCGGCGCGGTGGCATTGCTGCGCGACGACAAGCCGCTGGCCGAGGAGGCCTTCGACCGTTCTCAAGCTGGTGAAAGTCTTTTCGACGCATCGGCCCGGCTGCTTGCGGAACATCAGCTTAGCGTGCCGGACCTTGGGTTGCTGGCCGTGGGCCTGGGACCGGGCTCGTTTACAGGGATTCGGGCTGGTATCGCTGCGGCGAAAGGTCTGGCCCTGCCGCGAAAACTGCCCATCAAGGGCGCCAGCAGTTTCGATGCGCTGGCGTTGACCGCCCTGGCGAAGATGCCGCGTGATTGCCCGCAAATGTGCGTGCTGGGCGACGCGCGGAGGGACGAAATCTATTATGCGCTGTATGATCGCGAGGGTCGGCGGGTCAAGGAGTGCCAGATTGCCACCTTGGAAGCCGTGGCCGACGGGATTCACCATCCGATTTGGTTTGTCAGTTCCGAGATCGAACAGTACAAGAATGATCTGGTGACGCTCTTCGGAGGTTTCGCATCGATTGCGGAGACGCCGGTGTTTCCGAGCGCCGCGGCGGTGGGTTGGCTGGCATTTCACCGCTTTCGGGACGATGGTAATCGCGGCGATGAAAACGCCGAACCGATTTATTTGCGTGCACCACAATACAAAACGGTTGGAACATGACAGAACCCAGCACAAAACCGATTCCGCAGTGGTCGGCGAGCCCGGATCCCGGCGAACGTATCACCGACACAGGCCAGAAGGCGTTTCAGATCAATGTCGACGCCACGAAGTACGGCACGTTCGCTGAAATCGGCGCGGGCCAGGAGGTGGCCCGCTGGTTCTTTCGCGTCGGCGGCGCGTCGGGCACGGTCGCCAAGACGATTTCGGCCTACGACAAGACCGTCAGCGATGCGATTTACGGTTCCAGCAACCGCTACGTGAGCCGGCAGCGGCTCCAGCAAATGCTCGATTATGAGTATAATCTGCTCATCGAGCGGCTCGACGCGGCGCACGGCGCGGAGAGGTGTTTCTTCGTGTTCGCCAATACGGTCGCCGCGCGCAGTTACACGCGGAAGGATGATTCCAACGGCTGGCTCGGCATCAAGTTTCAATCGGCACCCCGCGCCGAGCCGTCACAGGTGATGATTCATGTCCGCCTGTTGGACGAGGAAAACCTGCGCGAGCAGGAAGCGCTCGGGATCATCGGCGTCAATCTCATCTACGGCGCGCTGGTCCATTTCGAACGGCCGCCTTACCTCATCACCTCGCTGCTCGACCAACTCAGCAAGAGCCGTGTCGATGTCGACATGATCAAGTTCTCGGGGCCGGCCTTTGCCCGGGTCGATAACCGCCTGATGAGCCTGCAACTGGTCGAGCAAGCTTTGACGGAGGCGGTGATGTTCACAGTGGATGGCGACGTTGTTCAGCCATCCGAGGTCCTCTACAAGAAGCCGGTGCTGGTCGAGCGCGGCACGTTCCGTCCCGTCAATAATCTGCACGTCGATATGCTCGAATGTGCGCGACGCCAATTCCTGGCGGCGGCGCCGGAAAACAAGGACGCGGTGGTGCTGATGGAAATCACGATGCACAACCTCCTCCAAAACGTAAATATTCAACCCGCCGATTTTCTCGCGCGTGTGGACACGATCGGCACTATCGGCAAAACGGTGCTGGTCACCAGGCATGGCGAGTTTTTTCGGGTGGTGGAGTACTTGCGCCGCTCCACCCGGAATTCTATCGGCATGGCCGTCGGCATGCCCACCGTGCAGGAACTACTGGAACCGCGGTACTATTCCGCATTGCCCGGCGGCTTGCTGGAGGCGCTGGGACGGCTGTTTGCCGGGCCGGTTCGGCTCTACGTGTATCCG
>Ga0116126_1000534_pt1 | contig 27667 bp, 29 predicted proteins | sample June2015DPH_16_5_FD_89730 | JGI IMG/M metagenome (GOLD analysis project Ga0116126, IMG submission 89730) | Peatland microbial communities from SPRUCE experiment site at the Marcell Experimental Forest, Minnesota, USA - June2015DPH_16_40 | ecosystem: Environmental > Terrestrial > Soil > Wetlands...
CACGCTCTGCACACCGTTGATGTCGGTGGCGAGCTTGGTGACCAGGGCCTTTTCGGCTTCATTTTTGGCCGTGCCGCTCACCGTCACCACGCCATCGGTCGTCGAGACCTTGGTGTTGAGCATGCTGGTCGAGCGATGCCACAGCAACGACCCCTTGACCTGGGCCGTGATGGATGCGTCATCGATCTTCTCGCCCGTTGTTTCGCCGCGTGTTTCCAGGCTCGTCGACACGACGATCTCGTTCTGTACGCCTTTCACGCCGTCGATGTCTTTAGCGTATTCGGTGGTCAGGTCCTTTTGGGCCTGGCTGGCGGCCACGCCTTTTAATGTCACAATGCCGTCTTTCACATACACCTCGGTCTTGGTGCCGCTGACGTTGCGACGATACAGCAGCGCCGATTTCACCTTTACGCTGATCCACGTATCCGAGCTCTCGGCGGGCTGGTCGCCTTTAATTTCGATACGATTATCCACGGTCGTGACCCCGGGCAACGCTTCGGCGGTGTCCTGGGCCATCGGTTTGTGGGTTTGGTTGTAAACGTCGCCCGTCAAGGTGACGGCTCCATCCTTCGAGCTGATCTTGATGTGCTCGTCCTTCAGATACGTCTTATAGACGAAGCTCTTCGTGAACGAGGACTCGATGCGGTCATCCGTCTCGGAGGCGCGTACGGGCGTGCTGCTGCCCACCAGGGCGGCCACCGCCGTTACAAGCGCCAATGAATATCTTACTCTCATCATACTTCCTGCTTTCTGTTGTTACATCTTTGGGTTGGAAGCAAGTTAGGCGACAAGCAGATCAGGCGCTATAAGGCAGAACCCTACCGCGGATGGCGTGAAGCTGCTCCCCGGATACTGATACAGCCTCCACCGAGCGAATAAGCCGGTTCGGCAGGTAGGGTTTCACCCCATGGACGGCTTGAGGCAATAGTCAGACAGTGACAGTGGATCAAGAGGTACACGATTCCGACTGTATTATGAAGCGAACAACAGCCAGGTTATCGCAGCGATATGCGGCAGCCTTGCGTAAATATCTGAAGCAAGGGCCCCGAGCCAGCCTGCAGCCCGCGCGCGGCTTGGGACGCAAGGCCATGGCCCTCGGGCTGGAGACGCTCGACATGGCCAGGGTCCACGCGGTCGCGCTGGCGACATTGATGTTGCCGAGCCATTCCTTTCGCACCAGAAAGGGGACGGTCAGGCGGGCGGAAATCTTCTTTGTCGAGGCCATCACCCCGATCGAAGCGACTCATCGCGCCGCGCGGGAGACCAGCGGCGACCTGAATCGACTAACGAAGACACTTAGCCGACGCTCCGTGGAACTGGCTGCCTCTGGCCGTCACTTGAAACGGGGAATCGTCCAGCGCAAGGCCGCGGAGGAAGCCCTGAAGAAAAGCGGGAAACGTCGATCTGATTTGTTGGAGCAGTCACGTCTCGTGCAGGAACATTTACGGCAACTGACCCGTCAGATCCTGTCGGCGCACGAGGACAAGCGAACGAAGATCAGCCGTGAGTTGCATGACGAAATCGCCCAGACGCTGTTGGGAATCAATGTCCGACTCCTCACCTTGAAAAATGAAGCCACGATCAATTCCAAAGGCCTGAAAAAAGAGATCGCCAACACGCGACGCCTTGTGGAAAAATCCAGGAAATCCCTGAGTCAGTTCGTCGACGAACTCGGCAAATAGCATGACACGCACATTGACAGGGTTGTCGCGGCGATATGCGGCAGCGTTGCGCACCTATCTGAAGCAAGGGTCTCGCGCCGCCTTGCAGCCCGCGCGCGGGCTGGGACGCAAGGTCATGGCCGCCGGCCTGGAGACGCTGGATGTGGCCAGAATTCACGAACAGGCGTTGATTGCCCTCGTGTTGCCGAACGACTCTCCCGGCGCCCGGTTTGCGATGGTCCGGCGGGCGGGGAGATTTTTCGCCGAGGTCATCATCCCGATCGAGAAAACTCATCGCACCGCCCGCGAGGCCAGCGCTCACTTCGGTCACCTGAACCAGACGCTACGCCAGCGCAGCGCGGACCTCGCCGTCTCAAACCGACAGTTGCAACGGGAAATCCTCCGGCGCAAGGGTGTGGAGGAATCCCTTCGGAAAAGCGAGAAACACTATGGCCTGTTGCTGGAGCAATCGCAGCGGATGCAGGAACAACTGCGGCAACTGACCCGCCAGCTTCTCCTGGCACAGGAAGAGGAACGCAAGAAGATCAGCCGCGAGTTGCACGATGAAATCGCGCAGACCTTGACGGGTATCAATGTCCGGCTGGCGGCCTTGAAAAACGCGGCGACGCACAACACCAAGGGCCTCCAAAACAAAATCTCCAGCGCGCAGCGGATGGTCGAAAAGTCGGTGGACATTGTGCACCGGTTTGCGCGTGAATTGCGCCCGACGGTGTTGGACGACCTGGGGTTGATTCCTGCCCTGCATTCGTTTGTGAAAAGCTTTTCGAAACAGACGCGCGTCCATGTCCGCCTGACGATCTTTGCCGGGGTTGAAAAACTGGACAATGCCAGGCGCACGACGCTGTATCGCGTTGCCCAGGAAGCACTGACCAACGTCGCCCGCCATGCGCAGGCCAGTGTCGTGGACGTGAGCATCGACAAACTTCCGAACCGCGTTTGCATGACGATCAAAGACGACGGCAAATCCTTCCAGGTAGATCGTGTACTGCAGGCCAATAAGAACAAGCGATTGGGGCTGCTCGGCATGCGCGAACGCGTCGAGATGGTCGGCGGCAGCTTCCATGTCGAATCGGTGCCAGACAAAGGCACCACCATCCGTGTGCAGATTCCGGCCACGAACGGCAGGGGGAGGCAGCATCTATGAAACGCATTACTGTCCTGTTGGCGGAAGATCATATGATCGTCCGCGAGGGGTTTCGGAGGTTGTTGGAGGCCGAAGACGATCTCGATGTGATTGGCGAGGCGCAAACCGGCCGCCAAGCGGTGGAATTGACCAGAAAGCTTCGTCCCGCCGTGGTCGTGATGGACATCGCGATGCCGCAGCTCAATGGGTTGGAAGCCACCCGGCAAATCCGCAAAGCCGTTCCCGCCACCAAGGTGCTCATCCTCTCGGCGCACAGCGATGACGCGTACGTTGATCAGGCAATCGCTATCGGTGCTGTGGGTTTCCTGCTCAAACAAACGTCCTCCCACGATTTGTCGAACGCGATTCGGGAAGTGCAGAAGGGGAACACCTTTTTCAGCGCCTCCATTGCCAGGCGGTTGCACGACCAGAAGATACCCGCAAACGGCGTAGCACTGCGGAAGAAGGTGGCACGCTTGAGTTCGCGCGAGTTGGAGGTGCTCCAGTTGATCGCCGAAGGCAAGGCCAATAAACAGACCGCGGCGGAACTCGGCATCAGCATCAAGACGGTCGAAAAGCATCGGCAGAATCTCATGGCCAAGCTCAACATCCACGAGATCTCCGGTCTCACCCGCTACGCCATCGCCGCGGGGATCATCGAGAGCAGCGTCCAGTTGACCATCCGCTAGCCAGGACGTCTGGATCCACCCCCATGGGGTAAACACCCCATGGCGGCCCAATTCTTTCCCGGTTACTGTTTTCATATCATGGGCGCAGTTCTTCAACGGGGAGTGGCCGCCAACCCGCAATCGCCGGCACCGACCGCAAGTTCGGACCAAGCCGGCCCGTTGCCGTGGCAGCAGATCGTGGCCAAATACCAGCAGCCGTCCCGGTGGCGCAGCATCTGGCAGATCATCAATACGCTCATCCCCTACGCGGTGCTTTGGTACCTGATGTACCGCAGTCTGGCGGTGTCGTATTGGATCACCCTGCCGCTGGCGATTCTCGCGGGCGGGTTTCTGGTGCGAGTATTCATCATTCACCACGATTGTGGCCACGGCGCGTTTTTCAAATCCCGCCAGGCCAACGACACCTGGGGATTCATCACCGGCGTGCTGACCTTCACGCCGTACTATCTCTGGCGCTGGGAACATGCGATTCATCACGCGCACTCGGGCGATCTGGATCGGCGCGGCCTGGGCGCGGTGTGGACGTTGACGGTGCAGGAATATTTGGAATCGTCTCGCGGGAGACGCTTCGCGTATCGACTGGCCCGCAACCCGGTCGTCCTCTTTCTGCTTGCGCCTCTGTTTCTGTTTCTGGTCGTGCATCGGTTTCCCACCGCCGAGGCCAGCCGTCGCGAGCGGCACTCGGTTTACTGGACGAACCTCGGGATTCTCGGCATGGCCGTGGCTCTGTGTTCGGTCTTCGGCATCAAGGCCTATCTGGCGATCCAGTTGATGGTGATCGCCGTGGCGGGCTCGTCGGGAGTGTGGCTGTTTTACGTGCAACATCAATTCGAGGGCGTGTACTGGCAACGCCATGGCGAGTGGGATTATCTCGCGGCCGCGTTGCAGGGCAGTTCGTTCTACAAACTGCCCAGGGTCCTGCAATGGTTCTCGGGCAACATCGGGTTTCATCACATTCATCATCTGAGCGCGCGGATTCCCAACTACAATCTGGAGAAGTGCCACAAAGCGGAGCCGCTGTTTCAGAGTGTCCCGCCCGTCACGCTGGTCTCCAGCCTCAAATCGCTCACCTTCCGCCTCTGGGACGAACAACGCCACAAATTGGTGGGCTACGGCCATCTCAGGGCTCTTCGCCGGCAACAGCACTTGACCGGTTAGCGGTCAACAAGGCCGCGCCGTTCGCCGCATCGGACGCCATCCCGGCTACTCGCGTCCGTACGTTCTGTAGCGCACGGCTTCCGTCGCTCCGCACGGCGAGAACGTGCCTCCAAACCGTCCCCGGCACGCCCGAACGAACCCAATTGAACCCAGCCCGATGGCCCACTGTTTACCCTGAGCTTGTCGAAGGGCCTGCCCTGTTTACCCCGTTTACCCTGAGCAACGTCGAAGGGAGCAGCGTCGAAGGGAGCACCGTCGAAGGGCCTGCGGTGAGCCTATGTCCTGATTGCACCGCCGTTCGTCCACCCCGTTCCCCCATCAGCCATTTCCCATTGACCATCTTCCACCCGTCCCGTTAGCCCCATTCCCCTATGTCAAAGATCTATAACCGCGCCGAATATACATTAGCGTATATACGCCGTCAAGTACAATTCCGATTGTGCAATCCGGGTCGCGTCGGAAAAAGTGCGGCTGTTTTATGGGGTTGCCCCCCCCGACCCCGTCTTCCCCGATGGCCAACACCCGCGACGGCGTCATCCGCTGGCGACGTTCAGCCGCCTGCTTCGCGCCCGGCTTGCGTTCGCCACATACTCCTGACCTGCAATCCACCGGTGGGGTGAATACCCCGCAGGTGAACACCCCATAGCGCCCGCCCGTGTCGCGTCTGTATCATTAGGCCATGAAGCACAAGATGCATGTCCAACCGTCAACGGTGACGCTCGCGGCGCTCCTCATCCTCTCGTGCCCGACCTGTTACGCCGCCGACCGGGCGTCGTGGTATGGGGAGAACCAGCGCGGCCTGCCGATGGCCAATGGCCAACGGTTTAATCCCGACAAGCTCACCGCCGCGTCGTGGTTTTTCGATTTCGGCACCATGGTGGTCGTCACGCACGCGAACCGGAGCGTGGTCGTGGAAATCACCGATCGCGGCCCCACGAAGCGATTGGTCAACGAGGGCCGCAAGATCGACCTGAGCCGAGCCGCCTTCGCGAAGCTGGCCGACCTTGATTTCGGCCTCATTGACGTCACGGTGAGAAAACAATGAGGCATTGCGCCCGGAGACCGCCGAGATCGCTGAAGTCCCCATATGGGGTGAACACCCCATACAACAGACAGGCTTCTCCGTAGTACGTTCCCCGTCATGGACGGGCGAAAGCTTGCTCAAGATGCCGAGCTGAACAGCGCGCTGACTCAAGGCCAAACGAATCCGCCCAATCGCATCCTCTTGGTCGATGACGACGCTTCCATTCGTCAACTCAGCGCCAAGGTGTTGATACGCTCCGGCTACCAAGTGGACGCCGCCGAAGACGGCGAAGCCGCCTGGAAGGCCCTGCATGCCGCCAATTACGACCTCTTGATCACCGATCAGACCATGCCGAAGCTGTCCGGCGTCGAACTCGTCAAAAAATTGCGCGTGGCGCAGATGAATCTCCCGGTTGTTCTGGTCTCGGCAGCGTTGCCCACGGAGGAGTTGGACCGGCACCCGTGGCTGCAGATTGCCGCCACACTGCTCAAACCGTTCACCGGTGAAGAATTGTTGAAGACGGTGCAGGCGGCCCTGTCCGCGGCGGCCATGACAGCATCGGCGCAAATTCTTGCTTCCCCCGTTCTGGTCGAAGCGGTCATCCCGGTTCGATCGCGGCCCCAATGGCGAAGCCAGCCACCCAAAGGAGAGCTTTATGAAAACGACCGCGGGTTTGTGGATTGATCACCGGAAGGCCGTGATCGCGATTGTCTCCGCCGAAGGGGAAGAGACCATGGAGATCCGGTCGAACGTGGAAAAACAGCCCGGACGTTTTGCCGGCGTCCGCTCGACGAGGCACTATGAGCCGCAACAAGTGCCGGCGGATGACAGCCGCGAGCGGAACTTTACCGGCGAACTGAACGATTATTACGCCGAGGTGATTGCGGCCATTCGTAATGCCGAATCCATCCTGATCTTTGGCCCCGGGGAGGCCAAGGGCGAACTGAAAAAGCGCCTCGAGAACGACCGGCTCGGCGAACACATCATTGCCATGGAAACCGTCGATAAGATGACCGACCGCCAGATCGCCGCGAAAGTCCGCGAATACTTTCATAAAAAAGAAGATCCAGCCGCTGGATCGGAATCAGGCCACGGAACAGGGAACGATTGAAATCAACAGGGAAATGTCCCATGTATAAAACCAGAAACGATTTGCCGGAGAAAACACGGATTCAGATAGCGGCGCTACTACAAGACCGGCTGGCGGATTCCATTGACCTGATGATTCAAGCCAAACAGGCCCACTGGAATGTAAAGGGATCCAGCTTTATCGCCCTGCACGAACTGTTCGACAAGTTCTCGGAAGATTCGGAAGAATACGTCGATCTCATTGCCGAACGGATCGTCCAACTGGGCGGCATCGCCGAAGGCACCGTCCGTTTGGCGGCCAGGAAATCCAGCCTCCCCGAGTATCCGCTGGCCGCCGCCAGCGGCAAGGAACATGTGGCGGCCCTGTCCCATGCCATTGCCACTTTTGGCAAACTGATCCGCCAGACCATCGACCAGGCCAATGAACTCAAGGACGCCGATACCGCCGATATCTGCACCGAGATTTCACGTGGGGCGGACAAATACCTGTGGTTCGTCGAAGCCCACGCCCAGGCTCCCAATTGAAAAAACGAATCGTTATTTCGGCGACCCCATAACAGTTTGTTTCATCACATCCCCGTCCGGTCAACGCCTTATCGCGCCCGCGGGGGTTCTCGTGCCCAAGGGACACGCCATCTTGAACTCCACAACAAAAAGGGGTATGAGAACAGTGCGTTGCGAGGGCCAAACCATGTATCCTGATCCTCCAAGCCGGGTGTCCGATTCGACGAATGCGATCGCTTCCGTCGCCGAAACTGCGTCGACGGTAATCGTGAAGGGTCCGCGCCATTTCCCCGGAGCCGGCCATGACCGTTGAATTCAAGGACTACTACGACGTTCTCGGCGTGCCGCGAACCGCGACCGACGCGGAAATCAAGAAGGCCTTCCGCACGCTCGCCCACAAATATCATCCCGACGTCGCCAAAGACAAACGCACCGCCGAGGAAAAGTTCAAGGAAATCAACGAGGCCAACGAAGTCCTCAGCGACCCGGAAAAACGGCGAAAGTATGATGAACTCGGCGCGAACTGGAACCATCCGGAACGGCAAACCGCGCCGCCAACAGGTGGATTCGGCGGAAGTCCCGAAGGGGGTTCTGAATTCCATTTCGATGGCACGGGCTTCAGCGATTTCTTCGAGCAGTTTTTCGGCAGCCGCGGTCGCCCGTTCGGTGGCTTCGACCGCGCGGGGGGAAACGGCGGGGAAGACGAGACGTTCGCCCAACGCGGCCAGGACATCGAGGGTGACATCCTGGTGACGCTGGACGAAATCCTGCGCGGTTCAACGCGCACGATCCGGCTGCAACGAACCGATCCGCACACGGGACAATCGACCACGCAGACCTTGCGGGTGAAAATCCCCCCCGGCGTTCGGGAAGGGCAACTCATCCGCGTCGCCGGCAAAGGCCAGGAAGGTATCGGCGGGGGTGAGTCGGGAAACCTGTATCTGAGAGTAAAGTTTGCCCAGCACCCCGACTTCCGTGTGCGCGGCGCCAATCTGTACTACGATTTGGATCTGGCCCCGTGGGAAGCCGTGCTGGGCGCCACCGTCCACATCCCAACTCTGGATGGAACGGTCTCCTTGAAAATTCCTGCGGGCACCGTGTCGGAACGGCAATTTCGCCTGCGCGGGAAAGGGTTGCCCACGGGCGACGGAACGCGGGGCGACCTCTATGCCGTCGTATCCATCGAGGTCCCGTCGCATCTTACGTCGGAGCAAAAGGCTCTGTGGGAGCAGTTGGCCGCGAAATCGGCATTCAACCCGAGGAAGACCTCATGAGCAAACGATCCGTTCCCGACGATCCATCACCCGTTGCTCTGGAGTTGTTTCAGCCAAACCCGAACGTCCTCTACAGCCTCGATGCCGCCGCTTACCTCGCGGGTGTCCCCCGCCGTTCCATTTTGATCTATTGCCGCGCCGGCCTGGTGCGACCGGTCGTTCAGCCGCCGTACGGCGTGATGGAATTCACCGAAGAGGCCATCCATGCCGTGCGGCAGATCGAGCACTTGCGGACCGCTCACGGCGTCGATTTGGGCATGCTCAAGACCATGTTCGATCTGCTCGATGAGCTGGAACGTCTGCGCGCCGAGGTGCGCTTTCTGCGCAACCACTGAGGCGGTCAGGATTTGCCAATGCGGTCGCCGTTGTCGAGTGCATCGACGCGCCGGCGGAGCTTGCCAAGCGCAAGTTGCTGAATCTGGCGGATGCGTTCGCGGGTCACCTTGAACTTCTTCCCCACTTCATCCAACGTACGTGGTTGCTTCCCATCCAGGCCGAAACGCATCGTGATGATTTTCGCCTCGCGCGGGGTCAGGGACTTGATGTGCTCGCGGATTTCCTGCCGCATTGTTTTCACGCGAAGCAGCTCGTACGGGGTCAATGCGCCCTCGTCCTCGACAATGTCGCTGAATCGATTGTCGTCATCATCCCCGATCGGAGCGTCGAGGCTGACGGGGCTGACACCGAACGTGCGAAGCTGGGCCACCCGGGCCGGCGCGATGCCCAGTCGCTCGGCCAACTCGGCATCATTTGGCTCGCGGCCGAGTGTCTCGGTGAGTTCGACGCTCGCGCGATGCAATCTGTGGACTTTATCCACAACGTGAACGGGCAGACGGATCGTCTTGGACTGGTTCGACAGGGCCCGGCGAATGGACTGCTTGATCCACAACGCCGCATACGTGGAAAGTTTGGCGCCTTTCTTGGGATTAAATCGCTCGACGGCTTTCATCAGGCCGATGTTGCCTTCGTTGATCACGTCGAGCAGCGGCATTCCGAGATTGGCGTAGTCATAGGAGATTTTGACAACCAGGCGCAGGTTGGCTTTGATCATCTGTTCGCGCGCGCGCTTGTCGCCCCGCTTGACCCGCGCAGCCAGTTTGATCTCCTCCGCGCGCGTCAACAACGGCGTCCTTCCAATCTCCCGCATGTAGAGCTGGATGGTATCGCTGCTGTCGTTGTATTGATCGGTAACCATAAATGTTCTTTCAGGGCCTGAAATAGGCGCATGTCCACCAGACACATGCCAACCGCGACCCGCACGTACTTTGGATGCGACCGGGCTGGATTCGATTCAAGGTGCGATCGTGCCGCGCCCTGCCGTCTTTGAAACCTGTCTGTCCGTCACGTCCAACCGCCATCGAGAAAGGCCCGGGCTTCTCTTTCGTGGAGCGGTTTCACCGGTTCCGTCTTATGCTTCATGGCCGTCGGTTCATGGTCGTTTTTCTTCTCTCCAGGCGCGCGAGTTCCTCCTCGGCTTTTTCCGCCGTTTCCATATCCAGCAGGAACCGCGTGCGCGCGGCCCTCAAACTGAAGGTGTCCCCACCCAGCGTGCAGACTCGATAATTGCCGTTTCGGTCTCCCTTCAAAACGGCGTAAAACCACCCGTCGTCTTCCTTCCCGGCGATGGTGCCGATGATATTTCCGACCGTGTTGGTGAACCATTCGACCTGTTCCACCGTTAGCCTTTTCAAGACCAACGAGGGGGGTTGAAATGCGTCGAATCGTTCGCGGCTGATGCTTTCAAATGGCATAAATGCCTTTCTCGGCAGCGACCGTTGAGGTTGTGTTGTGCCGTCTGGCGGTGCCGTGTCGCTCTCGAATGCGGCCGGAGTGTGACCGCACGCTGAGACCCAACGCCAGTGTGGGCGTCATTCGGGAAAGAGCGAGTAGTTTCTCAAAATATATTTGGCAATCGTTCAATCGATGCCCCCTCATTCCTCATTCCGAACTGCCCGGAAAGATTGAAGGCTCGGTGTTTTCCGCCGTTGCCATCGCTCGTCGAAAGTCAATTCGGGTAGCCTCCAGGCTGTACAGGTTCGCTCCCAAATCGCGGACTTGGAAGTCACCCGTCCAATCCCGCCGCAGAACAGCGTAGTTCCAGCCCCGGTCCCCATGACAGAGGGCGATTGTGCCAATCGTATTCTCCACGGCATCACTGAACCATTCGACCTCCTTGCCGATGGCCGTCTCCAGAATGGCATGAAACTGCAGGAACCGTTCAAACTCCGATCGACATATGTTCTTGATTTGCACAGGGCCTCGCGCTGCTGTCTCAGTCTTTGGTGCGGATGTCCCCTTCTGGATCATTACCCCGCGTGGGATGCCTGTAAACCCGCGGGCGTGATCCACACATACCCGAAGCGGTCTTTTCGATCGCCATCGGTCAAACCGACCAGAAGCTTCGCGCATAACATTTGGACCAGGCCGCTTCGCCTGATTCTGTCATATTCGTCACGACGAAGCGTCATGAGTTCGTCGAGCGGTATCCCTGTTTTTTCGACCAATGCAGTCTCATGCATTCCCGGGGGCAGCGAATAGGCCCCCTGAAATCTCAGATTCCTGCGAGGATGCGCCGCGACAACCTGAAGAATACAAAGTTCCTTGGTTGAGAGAGTGATTGTCGTCTTCGTAGTAAGATCTCCCAGGCTGCGCCTAAACCGGTCCGGCCCACTTCGCCTGTTCCTCATTGAGTTTGTACGGGTTCTTGCCTCCCCGGAACGTTAATGACCTAAAACAATCGGCGCCCAAGCCACACGACCAGCCAAACCAAGCCCAGGCAGAACAGGACTTTGAAAATGGCCATCCCCACCGGCAAGGCCCACGCCGTAATACTTCTACTGTTAAACGTGTGCTGTTTCACCAGAAACTGGGTGGCCGCCCAGGAAAGGTAGCCGGTGAATAACGCCGCAATGACAAGGATCCCCCAAACGTTCATGCGGAACAGAAGTAACACCGCGAACGAGACGGCGAACACCCCCAAAATTGCCAGATCTCTCTTGCTGGTAAAACTGCCTATGTTCGTAAGCGCCATGTGTTATTCGTCCAGACCCTGGCATCGCCGCATACGGCCAGCCAAACCAGAGTGAAGACCCATCTTTGTGATGCTGGAGCAGGGTAAGCCTGTCCGGCAACGATCACCATGGGGTAAACACCCTATGCGGCGATGCGCAGGAATAGGTTGCTATTCTACCGATTGGGCGTAGGCTATGACAACAAGTGGGCCGCGGCGACGTTGCTGGGTTCGTTCCTCGACTCTCCTCATTATCTGTCGACGTTCCGTTGCCACTAAACTCAGCCCAGAAAGTTGCCATTATGTATCGACAAAGAATCGGTCTCCGAGCCGAATACCGCAATCAAGAAGGCGAGCGGGTGAAAGCCTCACCCAGTCTGGCCGACAAATTTCAGAAGTTGAAATCTCTGACCGTGAACCTGGGGTATTTCAACCCCAAGGGCGTTGCCCAGAACGGTCAGCTCAAATACGCCGTCAACCTCGAAAACGCCAAGTCCGTGTTCCGCTTCCGGTGTCCCAACGATGAATGCATCCGGGGCGATTTCGATCTGACCGAGGAACTGGCCAGCGCGGTTGCCAAAAAGCGCACCACCGTCAGCGGCGAGTTGTCCTGCCAGGGCTGGCAAAACAAAGCCACGGTCGACACGGTCCATTGCCACAATGTCCTGCGCTACGTGTTGAAGCTCGCTTACTGACTCGCAAGCCTCGCCCCAAACAAGACGCGCTTATGATCACCGATCTCTGGGACAAACACGGTCACGCCGTCGCCTACCTGGATGAAGATAAGGTGTCAATCTACCTGCGCGACGGAACGCCGGTGGCCTGGCTGAGTGACTGTGGAGTCTACACATATGCCGGGAAGTTTCTGGGGTGGTTGTACGAGGGATGGATCTTTGGACGCGATGGAAAGTGTGTGCTGTTTGCGGAACGGTCTCAGCCGGGGCCTGTGAAGCCCTTCCGCCATACGGCGGAGGATCGTGGCGATCAACTCGTGTGCCCCGCGCGCGCGTCTCGCGACTCGGCGGGCCGACGGCCGGGGCGTTCCCAAATGTGGTCGTTGACGGACGCCTCGTCATTTTTCAATCAGTAGATACAGTTTCTGCCAGAGATGCCCCCGCCACGGCAAATTGTCGTTTTCATCAGGGAAAGAGCTGGTTCCCCAAATAGTTGGGTTATTCTCGAATTGGGCTTATATTGCAGGAGCATCGCTCGTATGGTCTGCAAGGACGCACATCAGAACCAGGGATGCTGAAGCGGGAAACAGCGATAGCCGAACTTGGCTATCGCTGTTTCTTTCTTTGCTGGAGAAGTGCGGAGACGGCCCCACTACCGGATTGCTGCCGTTGCCGATGTGCCTGCGAGACTGAATCCGAGGCCCGTGCAGAAGCTGCCGACCGACCCGAACTCCCGATTGACAGCCTGACACAAGCGCGCGCGTGTCGTGCCGATGGCGGCTGCCAGCGCGGGAATTGTGTAGCTGCCGTCGCGCGTCAGCTTGCCTGATTTGACTGCGCGTTCGATGCGGTGTGCCATCTCTGCAGCTTGTTTGTTCATAGCTCCATCACCCTTACGTTGTCGATTCACCATGGCACCGTAAGCCGAATCGCAGGAATGGCAAGTGATCCTGCACGGCGATCGGCCGATGGCGACCAACGCTCGTGGCAGCACCCATGCCCTCAGGCAAGATGGTCTGCGATAAGTACTGGCTTATTCTGGAATCGGGATTAGGTTCTTGGTGATTTGTACACGACTTCTCTCTGACCAAAGTCCACGGCGATGTGGCACGGCAAAAGAGCCGTACAAAACACAACGCCCCGTTGCAGAAAGGCAGGAAGCTTTGTCGCTCAAAAAGATCGGTAGTCGGCGGTTCCACCGGTTTCTGCCGGCGGGCAACCACCTGGGAACAGTCATCGGCGAAGAAGTCGAATGGTTCGCCGATGGCCCGGAGAATGCCATCGGTACGATCGCGTTCAACACCAACGCCAGGGGCTGGAACTACGCCATCTTGAGGCGGGACTGGAAGGGCGACTTTCAGGTATGTGACCTAAAGGTGAGGTTTCAGAGCTTCCCGGCGACCCGAACCGATCTCTTGCTGGCGATGAGAACCGAGAGAAAAACGAACGGTGGTTTCCCTCTAACGACCGCCGCTTAGGGCTGGCGCCGGCGGCTCTTGCGAAAAAGACGCGGTCACACCGCAGCGACCGGAACGAGGAGATGTCTTCATCTCAACGTTGTCAGTGCGCGTTCTCCACGCACAAGTTTCTTGACTGACTGCCAAGGTTCTAGTAAGTGAAGTTGCTGGCTGGGGTGCATTGGGGGAAACTGTTGTGTCGTCAGCGATTGGGAGGTTGAGTGAAGCCATGCTGACATTATCAAGGGACCGTCGTTGCGGTCGAGATCAGGGAGTGAGGAAGATCGCGGATCGCTTTTTTCGTGTCTGTCAATCCGAACCCAGCTCCCGCGCGGCACTGCGTGTTTACGAAACACTCCCGCCAGCCTCGACATATCGAATCCATTCTCTCTCACAAATCCAGCCAACCAAGGACGCCATGTACGCGCAAAGAGATGCCTCTTGAGCGTTAAACACTTGCGTGGTTTGCGAGAAAAGGGGGAGGGGGTCGCTGTGCAGTTGGGAGACCGGGGTAGAAGCGCGACTGGGGCGCGATCCCCAGGAAAACCGAACGCAATGGCTGCGGCACCCGAAAAACGGCGCAGGCGGCAAGGCTCCACCAAGGAATCTTTCCCGGTGGTGGGCATCGGGGCGTCTGCGGGCGGGCTGGAAGCATTTACGAAGTTGCTCCGGCATTTGCCCAACGACACCGGCATGGCGTTTGTGCTGGTGCAACATCTGGATCCCACGCACGCGAGCGCGTTGACGGAAATCCTTTCGCGGACAACGGCAATGCCGGTCACCGAAGTCAAAGACGGGATGCGGGTTGAGCCGAATCGTGTGTATGTGATTCCGCCCAACGCCGACATGGCCATATTGCACGACATCCTCAGCCTGATGCCGCGCTCCGAAGAACACGGGCTTCACCTGCCGATTGACTATTTCCTCCGCTCGCTGGCCGAAGACCGACGGGGCAGGGCGGTCGGTGTGATTCTGTCGGGGACCGCCTCCGATGGCACACAGGGGCTGAAGACGATCAAGGCGGAAGGCGGGATCACCTTTGCCCAGGACGAACAGTCGGCCAAATACGACGGGATGCCGCACAGCGCCATGATGAGTGGATTTGTGGACTGCGTTCTGCCTCCCGAGGGGATCGCGCGGGAACTGGCGCGGCTCAGTCGGCATCCGTACGTGATGCTTTCCAGGGAAGCACAAGCGGGGGAGTGGGCATCCGCAGAGACCGACATCCTCAACAAGATCTTCATCCTGTTGCGCACGCACACGGGAGTGGATTTCACCGATTACAAGCACGCCACCATCCGCCGGCGCATCCAGCGGCGCATGCTCCTGCATAAGATTGATCGGATGGATCAGTACGTGCAGTTTCTCCAGCAACATGCCGACGAGGTGGAGGCCTTATACCAGGACCTGCTTATCAATGTGACCGGCTTTTTCCGCGACCCGGACTCATTTCGGGCGTTGAGGAAAAAAATGTTTCCCCGCCTCTTGAAGAATCGCGGCCCGGATCAGGCCCTGCGCGTCTGGGTGCCGGGTTGTTCCACGGGCGAGGAAGCGTATTCGATTGCCATCAGCTTGTTGGAATCCATCGGAGACAAGCGCGCTGAAATTCCCGTCCAGATTTTCGCGACCGATATCAGCGGCGCGGCCGTCGAGAAGGCCCGCGCCGCGGTTTACCCCAACAGCATCGAGCAGGAAGTGTCCGCCGAACGGTTGCGACGCTTTTTCATACAGGTGGACCACGGCTATCAGATCAAGAAGATGGTCCGCGAGATGTGCGTGTTCGCCCGGCAAAACGCGGTCAAGGACCCGCCGTTCTCCAAGCTGGACCTGATCAGTTGCCGCAACGTGATGATTTATCTGGGAGCGGCGTTGCAGAAAAAGCTGCTGCTGATTTTCCATTACGCCCTCAAACCCGACGGTCTTCTCATGCTGGGTCCCTCGGAAACCATCGGAGGGTCCTCCGATCTGTTTGTTCTCGCGGACAAGAAAGAGAAGATTTACTCGAAGAAACCGGGCCGCTTCCTGCCGATGGTTGCGCCGGCCACGACCGAGCGCCCGCGCGAACAACCGCCGAGGGGCCCCACGGCAGGGCGGAGTGGCGAGGAATTGCCCGTCGTGTCCAGCCTTTACAAGGAAGCGGACAGTTTGATGTTGTCCCAATATGCGCCGCCGTGTGTGCTGATCAACGACGACCTGCGAATCGTCCAGTTCCGGGGCATCACCAGCCCGTTCCTGGCCCCGTCGCCGGGCGAGGCGAGCCTCGACCTTTTGCAGATGGTGCGCGAAGGCCTGCGGCTGGATTTGCGCAACGCCATCCAGAAAGCCCGCAGGACAAATGAACGCGTGCGCACGGAAGGGCTGCCGATGGAGCCCGGCGATCGTTCCCGGCGGGTCACTCTTGATGTCCTTCCCTTCAAGGCCACGCCGTCGAAGGAACGTTTCTTTTTGGTCGCGTTCGAGGACGCGGCAACTGGCGGCCACTCCAAAGCCATCCCCGACAAGCGGGCCGGGCGCGGCAAGGACCGGTGGGTCGAACATTCCCCCGCGACGCAATTGCGTCACGAACTGGCCGCCACCAAGGAGTACCTCCGCACCGTGCTCGAAGAACACGATGCGGGCCGCGAGGAACTCCGCTCGGCGAACGAAGAGATCCAATCCAGCAACGAGGAATTGCAGAGCACGAACGAGGAATTGGAAACTGCCCAGGAAGAGTTGCAGTCCACCAATGAAGAGTTGACCACCCTCAACGAGGAACTGCAAACGCACAATTCCGAATTGAACCAGGTCAACAATGACCTCATCAATCTCCTCGGCAGCGCGCACGTCCCCATCGTGATGGTGGGCGGCGACCTGCGCATCCGTCGTTTCACGGCCGCCGCGCAAGCCGTGGTGAACCTGATCCCCACGGACGTGGGGCGACCGCTGGGCGATTTCCAGCCAAACGTCAATGTTCCCGATCTCGAGCCATTGATCCTCGAGGTGATTGACACCCTCACCACCTGTGAACGCGAGGTGCAGGATCGACAGGGGCGTTGGTATTCCTTGCGCATTCGGCCCTACAAGACGGTGGACGACAAGATCGACGGCGCCGTGCTCATCTTTATGGATATTGACGCCGCCAGGCGCAGCGCCGCGCTGATCGAGGAGGCCCACGAGTTCGCCGATGCCATCGTGGAAACCATGCGCGATCCGCTGGTCGTCCTCAACCCCGACTTGCGCGTGACAAGGGCCAACGCCATGTTCTACAAGATGTTTCAGGTCGCCCCCGAAGAGACCGAGGGCCGCTTCCTCTACGACTTGGGCGACGGACAGTGGAACGTTCCCAGGTTGCGTCAGCTATTGGAAGAGATTCTGCCCCGCAATTCCGTGTTCAACGACTTCGCGGTGGAACATGAGTTTCCGCGTATCGGACACAAGCGGATGTTGCTGAATGCCCGGCGGATCCTCGGGAAAGACAACAAACCAAAAGCCATCCTGCTGGTCATCGAGGACACGACGCGACACGGAGCGCCGACTGCATGAAAAAGCATGGACCAGCCGTGCGCTCCCCGGCGAAGGGATCGCTGAGACCCCTCGGCCCGCAGCCCCGAGCCGGGACAAGTCCCTCGGCAGCCACCGCGCCGGTTCAGAGCAAGACCGAGTTCCAACTCATCGTGCACGAACTCCGGGTTCACCAGGAAGAACTGGAAGCGCAAAACGAGGAACTGCGGGAGACCCAGCAACTGTTGGAGGCCTCACGCGACCGCTATGCGGACCTCTATGACTTTGCCCCGATCGGTTATACGACCCTCGATGCGAAGGGACACATCCGCGAGATCAACCTGACCGGCGCGACGATCCTGGGGCGGGAGCGTTCGCGATTGTTGGGGACGTTGTTCAGCGTGGCGGTCGCCAAGGACGATCTCAGCGCGTTCCACGGTCATTTGCGGCAATGCCAGCAAGGCCGCGGCCCGGTGACGACGGAATTGACCCTGGCGGTGCGCGACCGCAATCCGGTCCCGGTGCAATTGCACAGCGTCCCGATCCTGGATCTCACCGGCCAGACCACGATGTATCGAACGGCCATCACCGACATCACCGCGCGCAAGCAGGCGGAGAAGATGCTGCGGCAGGTCCGCGACCAATTGGAAGATCGGGTCCGGGAACGGACGGCGGAGTTGGCCGGAGCGGTCGCGGAGCTGCGGAAGGAAATTTCCGAGCGCGAGCGGGCGGAGGAGGCGCTCCGTACCAGTGAAGAAGGGCAGCGTGCGTTGTTTGAATCCGTGCCTGATCCAATCGTCGTGGTCGACGCGGAAGGACGGATGGAGCGTGTCAACCGGCAGGCCGAAGTGATGTTTGGTTATCAACGGAGCGAACTCATCGGCCAGCCGGTGGAGATGCTGATTCCCGAACGTTTCCGGGGCCAGCACGAGCGACAACGCGCCGGGTACCTTGGCTCGCCGTATTTGCGCCCGATGGGAGCAGGATTGCAACTCTATGGCCGCCGCAAGGACGGCAGTGAGTTTCCCGCGGATATCACGCTCAGTCCGCTGGCATCGAAGCTCAGTCCGCTGGCAATCGCCGTGGTGCGCGATGTCACCGAGCGTAAGCGGGCGGAACAGGCGCTACGGCAGCTTTCGGTGAGCCTGCTCCAGACGCAGGACGAGGAACGCCGCCGGATTGCGCGGGAATTACACGACTCGACGGGCCAAAAACTGGCTGCGTTGGCGATGAACCTCAGTCTCATCAGCAAGTCAGCGGAGACACTCGACGCCCGGGCGCGCAAGGCGCTTACCGAGAGTCTGGAGCTGCTGAACCGATCTTCGCACGATATCCGCACGTTGTCCTACCTGTTGCATCCGCCGCTGCTGGATGAACGCGGCCTGGCGGCGGCGGTGCGCTGGTTCGCGGACGGCTTCACCCAGCGCAGTGGGGTGCAAGTCAAACTGGAGGTGTCGCCGGAGTTGCAGCGGCTCCCGGAGGAAATTGAAATGGCGCTGTTTCGGATCGTGCAGGAGGGTCTCACCAATACCCATCGCCACTCCGGAAGCTCCACGGCCACGATTCGGCTGACGGTGGATCAGAACCAGGTCCAATTGGAGATGCGCGACGCAGGAAAGGGATTGCCGAAACCCCGGAGTGATGGTTATGTGGCTCCACTGGGCGTGGGCATCACCGGCATGCGCGAACGAGTAAAACAATTGGGCGGACAAATGAAGATCGAGAGTGGCTCGCGCGGCACGACTGTCTCCGTGACCCTGCCTCTTGCCAGGGCGGCGTCATGAGCGCGCTCCGCATCCTGATCGCTGATGATCACGAAGTGGTGCGCGCCGGCGTCCGCTCGCTGTTGGAGGGCCAGCCGGACTGCGAGATCTGCGGGGAAGCCGTCACCGGCCGCCAGGTCGTTGCCCTGGCGCAACAACTCAAACCGGATATCGCCATCATGGACATCACCATGCCGGAGTTGAACGGGCTGGAGGCCACACGCCAGATCCGCAAAGCCGCTCCCACCGTGCAGGTGCTGATCCTCAGCGTACACGAATCCGAAGAACTCGTGAGGGAAATCCTCGATGCGGGCGCCCACGGCTATGTCCTGAAATCCGACGCCGGCCGCGAGTTGGCCGCGGCCATTCATGCGCTGCGCAAACATGAGACGTTCTTCACCTCGCGCGTTGCTCAGATCGCGCTGCGCGCCTACCGGAACAAGAAGCCCGCCGGCGACGCCCCACCATCGTCCGACGGCACGCTCACACCGCGGGAACGCGAAGTGCTGCAATTACTCGGCGAGGGCAAGAGCAACAAGGAAGCGGCTACGGCCCTGGGAATCAGCGTGGCGACAGTGGAGACGCACCGGGCCAATATTATGCACAAGCTGGGAGCGCACTCGATTGCGGGACTTGTGCATTATGCCGTCCGCCACAAGATCGTCACGCCGTGAGGCCGGCGTGCGATCGCGGCCTCTGGTTTTCACCACTCATGGTTTCCTGGTAGGGGCATCCAGATTTTACTGTATTGAACAATGGCGTGTGGAATTCCTATTGTAAATGAGAACCGAGCCTGCGGATTGTCGAGCCGAACAAGGAGGAGGCCATGCATACTTCCGCCGAGGAAACACGCTTCGTTAGGACGCACTTGTTGCGGATTCTGGTGGCAGATGATCACGACTTGGTGCGTCAGGGCCTGCGGTCTTTGCTGACGGAACAACCGAGGTGGACGGTCTGTGGCGAGGCGACGAACGGCCACGAGGCGGTTGCCCTGGCGCGGCAACTCCGTCCCGATGTCGCCGTGGTCGACATCCACATGCCGGGCATGGACGGCTTACAGGCGACCCGGGAAATTCTCGCTGTCAGCTTCCACACAGAGATTCTCATTCTCACGCTTGATGAGAGCGGGGAGGTCGTCCGGGCCGCCACGGAGGCTGGAGCGCGTGGAATTGTCATGAAGTCCGACGCGGCGCGCGACCTCGTGGCCGCCGTGGCTGCTCTTGCGCGGCACGAACCGTTTTACACGCCGAAAGCCTCGCAAATCATCGTGCGAACTCTCGCGCAGCCCCTGGGCGCGTCGTCGGTCGATCCCGTCACGTTGACCGGGCGTGAGCGCGACGTGGCTATCCTGGTGGCGGAGGGGCTCGGCAACAAGCAGATCGGCATCACACTCGGCATCAGCGCCAAAACCGTCGAGAGCCACCGCCACAACATCATGCGCAAGCTCGGGCTGAAGTCCTCCGCCGATCTCGTGCGCTACGCCGTGCGAGACGGTCTCGTCCAGGCGTAACGCGAGAGTCCGACCGGTCTCCCGTGGACACAACCGGCCACGCGGCCAGGATTCCCCTCACCTTGCTTGCTAGCCCGTCAGGGAATTCCCGTACGGGTCCTTCAGGCAATCTCCCGCGTTTCCCTGATTTTTAAGGGTTCTGAGTTCTGCGGCTTGGTGATTGCTAAAGTCACCACAGTCGAACTATGAAGTGGACTGTCGAAAATAAGATAAGCCGCGGACTTGCCCGTGAAAGCCGTTGAGACATCGCGATCGCGCGGCGGGTTTGCGTTTCTGCTGGTGTTCCTCCTGCTGGCGGCGGGCATCGTCACCACCGGCTGGTTCTACTACCGGAACTACCAGCAGCACTACCGCACCGAGATGGAACGCCAGCTCTCCGCCATTGCGGATTTGAAAGTGAGCGCACTCGTGCAGTGGCGCAAGGAGCGGCTGGCGGATGGCTCTCTCCTGTTTAAGAACGCCGCTTTTGTCGCGCTGGCGCGCCGCTTCTTCGAGAAACCGGAGGACGCCGACGCGCAACGCCAGCTTCAGTCGTGGATCGAAAAATACGAGGACCACTGTCAGTATGACCAGGTTCGTCTGCTGGATGCTCAGGGCATCGTTCGCATGTCATCGCCCGCCGTGCTGCCGCCCATGCCTTCCGTTGTTTCACAACGCATCCCAGAAGTCTTGCGGTCCGGCCAGGTGACGCTTCAGGGTTTCTACCGGAACGAACACGACCAGCACGTCTATCTGACGGTGATGGTTCCCATTCTCGACGAATCGGACGCGAACCGTCCGCTGGCCGTTCTCGTTCTGCGCATCGATCCGGAAATGTATCTGTATCCCTTCATCAAACGCTGGCCGACGCCCAGCCTGACCGCCGAGACGCTGCTCGTTCGCCGAGAAGGCAACGAAGTCGTCTTCCTGAACGAACTCCGGTTCCAGACGAACACCGCGCTGAATCTGCGCCTGCCCCTGGATCGGCTCGCATTGCCTGCGGCTCAGGCCGCCCTCGGCCGGGATGGCGTCATGGACGGCCTCGACTACCGGGGCAGGCGGGTGGTGGCGGCCTTGCGCACCATTCCGGATTCGCCGTGGGCGCTGGTGGCTTGCATGGACGCCGCGGAAGTGTATGCGCCGCTGTGCGCGCAACTCTGGCAAGTGGTCGTCATCATCGGCATGTTGCTCCTCGGCGCGGGAGCGTGTGTGGGTGTGGTCTGGTGGCGCCAGCGCGCCCGGTTCTATCGGGAGCGGTATGAGTCGGCGGAGGCACTGCGCGCTTCGGAGCTTCGGTATCGCCGGCTCTTTGAGACAGCGAAAGACGGCATTCTGATCCTCAATGCCGAGACCGGGACGGTCGTGGATGTGAATCCGTTCTTGGTCGAGTTGTTGGGTTACCCGCGCGAGGTGTTCCTCGGAAAGAAGATCTGGGAACTGGGATTCTTCAAGGACATCGTCGCCAACCGGGCCAACTTCGCGGAATTACAGCAGAAGGAATACATCCGCTACGAAGACCTGCCACTGGAAACGAGGGATGGCCGCCACATTGCCGTGGAATTTGTCAGCAACGTCTATCCGGTGAACCACCACACGGTCATCCAATGCAACATCCGCGACATTACCGAGCGCAAGCGAACCGAAGAACAACTAAAAGCCTCGTTCAAGGAAATTAGCGACTTGAAGACCGCGCTGGACGAGCACGCCATCGTGGCCACCACCGATGCACAAGGGAAGATCACGTACGTGAACGACAAGTTCTGTGCGATTTCCAAATACTCCCGCGAAGAGCTCCTCGGTCAAGACCACCGGATCATCAACTCGGGCCATCACCCCAAGGAGTTCTTCCGCAACCTTTGGACAACGATTAAACAAGGCCGTGTCTGGCATGGGGAGATTAAGAATAAGGCCACGGACGGTTCATTTTACTGGGTGGACGCCACGATCGTGCCGTTCCTCAACAAGCAGGGCCAACCGCGCCAATATGTGGCCATCCGCACCGATATCACCGCCCGCAAGCACGCGGAGGAGGAAGTCCGCGAGTTGAACACGAAACTGGAGCAGCGGGTCCTCGAACGCACGGCCGAACTCACCGCCGCCAACAAGGAACTGGAGGCCTTCACCTACTCGGTTTCGCACGATCTGCGGGCGCCGCTGCGCGGTATCGATGGATTCAGCCAGGCCCTCCTCGAAGATTACGCGGACAAGCTCGAGGGGGACGGCAAGAACCTGTTGCAACGCATCCGCGCCGGCAGCCAGCGCATGGGAACACTCATTGATGATCTGTTGAACCTGTCACGCGTCTCGCGCCGCGCGCTGCACCGCGAGCCCGTCGATCTGACCAAACTCGCCTCCGAGATCGCCGGGGAATTGCGGGAGCAGGATCCGCAGCGACGCGTCGAGTTGCGCATCGCCGATGACTTGAAGACGGAGGGCGATCCCGAACTCCTGCGCGTCGTGCTCGAAAACCTTCTCGGCAACGCCTGGAAGTACACGGCCAAACAGCCCCACGCCACGATCGAGTTCGGCCTTGATCGCGACAATGGGCACCCGTCGTTCTTCGTACGCGACGATGGCGTGGGGTTCGACATGCAGTACGTCGACAAACTGTTCACGCCGTTTCAGCGGTTGCATGCGATGAACGAGTTCCCCGGCACGGGCATCGGGTTGGCCACCGTTCAGCGTATTGTCCACCGTCACGGCGGGCGCGTCTGGGCGCAAGCCGAGGTCAACAAGGGCGCGACGTTCCATTTCACATTGCCTTGAAGGAGCAACAGTATGAACACATATGCACAGCTTCGGTTCTCACTCATGACCGAGTTCACGCTCAAGGCCGGGCCCCACCTCCGGTCTCTTTGGGCTGATTTGATCGAGATGGAGGCGGCGGCGGATGAGTCCACGCTCTCCGCGGCTCGCGAGCAGGCCTTGCGTCGACTTCTGGCGCTGAGTGCGGCGGCGGGCGCGGCCAACGCCCATGACGTGCAAACACTCGGCCACACGCTCAGGCTCTTGGTCATGACCACCACGCACGTGCGCGATGCGACCCACCATGAGTGTTTCGACGCTCTGTGCAGGACGATGCGCGAACTTACCGAGGCCCTGTACGCGATCACGGCGCCGCCGCCCCTGTCCGGGCGCGAACGCCAACCAGCCGAATCGGCGCTCGTCGAATCCTGCGCCGATTGAAGGAGACACACCATGAACAACAGACCCATCCTATTGGTGGAAGACAATTCCGATGACGAGTCGCTGACGTTGCGCGCTTTCAAGAAAAACAACATCGCTAACGAGGTGATTGTCGTGCGCGACGGCACCGAGGCGCTCGATTTTCTGTACGGCAACGGGAATGCATTGCCGGCCATGGTGTTGCTCGACCTGAAGCTGCCAAAAGTGAGCGGCCTTGAAGTCTTACGCCGCGTGCGGGCCGAGTCCCGCACGCGCCTGCTGCCAGTGATCATCCTGACAACCTCCAAGGAAGAACAGGACCTCATCAACAGTTACCAACTGGGCGCGAACAGTTACATCTGCAAACCGGTGGACTTCGCGCAGTTCACCGAGGCCGTGCGTCAGCTCGGGCTGTATTGGCTGGTGCTGAACCAGGCGCCGCCCAACCCACGGAGCTAACATGAGCACGCCCCTGCGCATTTTGATTGTCGAGGACTCCGAGGACGACCGCCTGCTGCTGAAGAACGTCCTGGCACGTGGAGGCTACGAGATCACTGACGAACGCGTCGAGACCGCGGAAGCCATGAGTGCCGCGCTCACGCACGAACGGTGGGACCTCGTCCTCTCGGATCACCGCATGCCACGATTCAGCGCGCTGGCCGCGCTGAAGGTCTATCGGGAACGGGGCTGTGATATGCCGTTCATTGTCGTGTCAGGCAGCATGGGTGAAGAGTTCGCCGTGTCGGCGATGAAAGCCGGCGCGCATGACTACATCATGAAAGATAATCTGACACGGCTCGTGCCCGCCGTCGAACGGGAGCTGCGTGAGACGGAGATGCGGCGGCAGCGCAAAGTGGGCGAACGGGCGTTGGAAGAAAGCAATCGGCGGCTCCAGAAGGCCCTCCGCGAACTCCAAGACACGCAGCAGAAGTCGGTGGAGCAGGAGCGGCTTCACGCCTTGGGCCAAATGGCCAGCGGTGTCACCCACGACTTTAACAACGCACTCTCGAAGATCCTCGGATTCACCGAACTGCTCCTGACGTCCCCCGAAAAGCTTCAGAACCTCGACATGGTGCGCGAGCACCTGCGGTCAATCAACACCGTCGCGCGAGATGCCGCCCAAGTCGTGGGGCGGTTGCGCGAGTTCTATCGGCCACGACGGAACACCGAGCAATTCAAACTGGTCGACCTCAGCGCCATCATCGAACAGACCATCTCGCTGACCGAACCGAAGTGGAAGAGCGGAGCGCAGGTGAATGGCATCACGATCCGGATTCAGACGGAACTACAGCCGAAAGTGCCGGTCTTTGCCGACGAAGCCGAACTGCGCGAAGCATTCAGCAACCTCGTTTTCAACGCGGTCGATGCCCTGCCGCAGGGGGGCACGATTACCATCCGCACAAGCACACAGGCCGAACATGCGATTCTGGAGATCAGCGATACCGGCACGGGCATGACTGATGAAGTCCGCCAGCACTGTTTCGAGCCGTTCTTCTCCACGAAAGGCGATGCCGGTACCGGCTTGGGACTGGCTAGCGTGTATGGGATCATCCAGCGACATGGCGGTGAAATCAGGATTCACAGCAAACCCGGCCAGGGCTCAACGTTCAGCATTCGCTTGCCTGTCCATACCGGCCAACAGGCCCCCCCTCGCGAGGCCGAACCACCCGTCGTCCCGAAAAACAATCCGCTCCATGTCCTGGTGGTCGAAGACGAGCCGATGGTGCGGAGAATTGAGGCCGAGTACCTGACCGTCGACGGACACTTGGTGGAGACGGCTGCCGATGGCTGCGAAGGTTTGAGTAAGTTTCGAGCGGGCAAGTTCGATCTGGTGTTGGTTGACCGCGCCATGCCCGAGATAAACGGCGACCAGTTGACCGAGGCCATCAAGGAATTGGATCCGGACATGCCCGTGATCCTCGTGACTGGCTTCGAGAAGACATTCGGGGACAGCCACCCGGAGCGGCGGGCGGATCTGACCCTCAGCAAACCATTCAGCCACGCTTCGCTGCGCGAAGCGGTCCGAAGGGTGGTGGCCGCGGCATGAGTGAATCCCCGAACCAACGCGCGCACGGGCTGCCGACTTCAGCCACGGCGTCCACCCGGAGCGTGTTCACAAACTTTACCCCGAATATTTCCACAAAGAGCCATTCTATGAGCAAGAGACGAATCCTCATTGTCGACGACGACCTGGCGAGCGCCCGCATACTGAAAACCGGCCTGGAAAAAATCGGCGGTTATGAGGTCCTGACCGAGCTACGCGCCGCGCGGGCGGTGTCGGCGGCACGGCAGTTCCAGCCGGATTTGATCCTGCTCGACGTGTGCCTGATCGACGGCGACGGCGGCGACGTGGCATTCCATCTGCGCCGCGATGAGCGCCTCCGCAATGTCCCCATTGTGTTTTTGACCTCGATCATTTCCCAGGAAGAAGCCCGGAACGCCAATGCGCTGCACGGCGACTTCCACTATCTGGCCAAGCCCGTACGTCTGGGGCGCGTAATCACGTGCATTGAGAAACACCTCGGGACGGCCGATTCCTGCAAACAACTCTCCATCGAAGGGAAATCCACATGAAAAAAACGCGAATTCTGGTCATCGACGACGACGTTCACTCCACGCGCATGGTCAAACTGACCCTTGAGCGAACGGGCCGCTATGAGGTCTGGCCGCTCAACAATCCCGCCGGGGCCTTGGACGCGGCGAGGCAATGCAAGCCTGACTTGATCCTGCTCGATATTTGCATGCCCGGCACCGAGGGCAGCGAAGTTGCGTTCCAGCTTCGAACGGATAAGGAATTCGAGAGGATCCCCGTTGTCTTTCTGACGGCGCTCGTTTCGGAGCGGGAAGCCGTGAGTGATGGCACTCCGGTCGGAGCATTTCATTTCATCGCCAAGCCACCCCGGCTGCAACGGCTGATCACCTGCATCGAGCGCAACCTCGAGATGGCCCCCATGACCAACCAACTCCCCACCGAAACGAGTTCCTAATGAACCGACGCCGCATTCTGGTCATAGACGACAGCCCGACGTCCACGCGGATGACCCGATTGATGATCCAGAGGATCGGTCACTATGAGGTGCGGGAACTCAACGACGCCCACCAGGCGATGGAAGCTGCGCGGGAATTTCGCCCCGACCTGATTCTGCTCGACGTCTGCATGCCGAACATTGAGGGAAGCGAAGTGGCCGAGAGATTCGCCAACGATCCCGACTTTGCCGATACGCCGCTCATCTTCCTGACCTGCATCGTCACGCCCGGCGAAGCCGGCGAAACCGGCAGCCGGGTCATCGGCCGCCATGAGTACATTGCCAAACCGGCCCGGCCCGAGAAACTGGTTGCCAGCATCGAGGGAAATCTGACCCGCGCCAGACGGACGCCGGGCACACGGCCCGTTTCTGAGAACTCGCGATGGACGTAAATATCTTGTCGTCACTGCTGCGGCCGGCGGCGCTATTGGCCATGGCCGCCGGGCTGGCCGTTTCACTTCGAAGACAGGCGCGCCGAACCGCAATCGTCCAAGCCGAACAGGCGCACGCGCAGCAAGCGTTGGAAGAAAGCGACCTCCGTTTCCGGATTCTCACGCGGGCCACGAATGAAGCCGTGTGGGACTGGAACATCGAGACCGACTGCGTGTGGTGGAACCGCAACATGCAGACGCTCTTCGGGTGCAGCGAGGAGGAAATCGGGGGCACGAGCGCGTGGCGCATCCAAAACGTGCACCCGGAGGACCGCCAGCGCGTCCTGACGAGTTTGCAGGTGTGCGCGCAACGCCACGGCGATTTTTGGTCAAGCGAATACCGGTTCCGGCGCGCCGACGGTTCGTACGCCGACATCTTCGACCGCGGCTACATCCTGCGCGACCAGGACGGGCGCGCCGTGCGGATGATCGGCTCGATGATGGACATCACCAAGCGCAAGCGCGAGATGGAGTTGGCCCGGGCGCGTGACGCCGCGCTGGAATCGGCCCGCCTGAAGTCGCAGTTCCTCGCCAACATGAGCCATGAAATCCGCACCCCCATGAACAGTATCATCGGCATGACGGACATCCTGCTGCACACGGAGTTGACCGCTGAGCAACGGGAGTTC
>Ga0116126_1000541_pt1 | contig 27434 bp, 23 predicted proteins | sample June2015DPH_16_5_FD_89730 | JGI IMG/M metagenome (GOLD analysis project Ga0116126, IMG submission 89730) | Peatland microbial communities from SPRUCE experiment site at the Marcell Experimental Forest, Minnesota, USA - June2015DPH_16_40 | ecosystem: Environmental > Terrestrial > Soil > Wetlands...
CCAGGGTGCCGCCTTCCACGCGCATCTCCCTAAATCGCGCCTGGTCGTTCCGGATGTCTGCAAAAACCGGTCCCACCAACAATGGTCCGAGGGCTCTCTCGACCACCCGGCCGTCGGTCAGGGTGAGCAGTACGCGGTAGTCGTCCAGCGGCCTCGCTTCACGGATGCGAACCAATCTCATGTCTCCTCCTCAGTCTAGTGGGGCGATGGATTCCAGAGGTGTTCCACTACGAGCCCGTTCCCAATCCGCCCGCAGTTCCCGGCGATGAAGGGCTGCCCATTCGAGTACCAACGCCATGGCTCTCCTCGGGAGGTCTCCCCTGAGGATGGAGAGCGTCTCGATCTCAACGAGGGCCTCGTATTCGCCATATTCTGCATGGAAGTGTGCCGGACTGTGGTCGCTAAAGTACATTCGAACCACAATCCCAAAGAACCGAGTTACCTCAGGCATTTACTTCTTTCGATTTTACCCTGTCCGCATTCGCAAAAGGCGAAGCCTTGGCCGGCCACTCGCTGGCCTCATCGCGGTTGCGCGCTCCCGTCAATGCCACTCCATAGCGTCGCCGCGTTCTGCCTAGGGGTGGAGCAAAGACCGCACGAGGATGGCGATAGCGATTGCCACCAGGAGGACGTAGCTTGCCAGGTTTGCCCTATACGAGAGAGGCAGCATGTCACGTTTGTCTTCGTCTTCCATCCATCGCCTGAGCACCCACGCCTCCGAGTAGACGGAAACAAAGTATGCCGGCACCAGGCCGACCAGCGAGGCAGCGGGCCACATCCACGGCGCACCTTCCGGGGGGAGCCATGCGGAGCAAACCACCACTTCCACCAGTTTCGCCGGCACGGAGTCCATTGACGCCTCTGATGGCTCACCCACGAGCTTTAGCACCAGCATCAGGAGTAGACCTAGCACGAATTGGCCGATCAGCCGCAGGATCCACGCCAGAGGATACCCAATGAAGGTGGAAGCCAGGTTGGCGACACCAGCAGAGTCAAGGGCCTTTGCGTAGGTTGTGCCGAGCCGTCGGCGGTATACGGCGGCCTCGATCAAAACGACCGGCACTAGAGCGAGGATGACTGCTGGCCACTCGACAAGGATCATCGGGAGACCAACGTCAGCCTTGGCAAAAGGCGGAAGCGCGAGGCATAGTACAAAGAGGGCAAGGATTCTCAGGAAGACTCGCATAGCCGGCGCCCTCAGGCGACAGTCATAGTTTAGCGCCCCGAAACACGCCTATCCCCACCAGCTACGCTCTCTGCCTCCGCTCCCCGCTCGCCTGCACCGTCGCCAGCGCTAGCAGCGGGAAATAATCCCGGTATAAGTGGTAAGTCAGATAGAACACGTTGGGGAAGCCGGTGCCGGTGGCTTGCTCTTCTTTCCAACGGCCGTCGGGCTGCTGAGCGTCTAAGAGGTAATTGACGCCGCGCTCGGCGGCAGCGGACGTGGTGTCGCCGGCGGCGCAGAGTCCGAGGACGGCCCACGCGGTTTGCGACGCGGTGGAGGGGCCGGGGACGAAGCAGTTGTCGCGATAGCTCTGACAGGATTCGCCCCAGCCGCCATCGCGGTTTTCCACGTGGCGAATCCATTGGGCGGCGTTGCCGATGGCCGGCTGTGCCTGGTCGCCGCCCGCCACGCGCAGCGCGCGCAAAGCCAGGAACGTGCCGTAAATGTAATTGACGCCCCAGCGGCCGTACCAGCTTCCATCGCGCTCCTGCGAGCGCAGCAGAAACTGCACGCCGTGCTGGATGGCGGGATGGGTTATCGGCAGTCCGCGCTTGACCAGGGCATCGATGACGCGGCCGGTGATATCGGGGCAGGCCGGATCGAGCATGGCGTTGTGGTCGGCGAAGGGAACCTTGTTGAGAATCCGCCAGTTGTTATCGGCGTCGAAGGCGGCCCATCCGCCGTCGGAGGACTGCATGCCCACGATCCAATCGATGGCGCGGCGCTCGACGCGGGCCTGCGCCTTGGGGTCGCTGGCCTTGGCGTGGCCGAGCGCGAGCAGCACCATGGCGGTGTCATCCACGTCGGGGTAATATTCGTTGGCGAATTCGAACGCCCAGCCGGAGGGCACCAGGTCGGGCCGCTTGATGGCCCAATCGCCTTTTCGGCGCACTTCCTTCAAGAGCATCCAATCGGCGGCGCGGGTGAGGACCGCGGGCGAAGGCGCCCAAGACTCGGTGCCGGCGCGTCCTTCCTGCAACTGGCCGAGCGCATAAGAACAGATGGCGGTATCCCAGAGCGGCGACACGGCGGGCTGGAACTGGAAGTGCTCCTCGTCCTCCAGAATCAGGTTGTCGAAGTGGCGGACGGCTTCGACCAGGTCGGGCTGATCTTCCGGATAGCCGAGCGACTCGAGCGCCATGATCGAGTACATCATGGAAGGGTAGATGGCGCCGAGGCCGTCGGTGTGGCGGGTTCGCTCCAGCATCCAGCGTTCGGCCTCGCGGATGGCGCGCGCGCGCACGTTCTTCAGGCCGCGCTTTTCCCAGAGTTTGACGGCGCGATCCACCTGGTGGAAAAGGAGGGCGGCGGTGTCCCGCTTGGGCAGGGAGAGCTTTGCGGTGGGCCGCAGCAGCTCATCCACGCGCACGCCGTGCGGCGTGACCTTCGGTTTGCCGATGGCTTGCACGATGGAGAGCGGCACCAGGATGGCGCGCGTCCAGGAGGACATCTCATAAAGGATGTCGCCGGGAGCGAGCACGATTTCCGGCGGGACGCTGGGCGCCCACCGGCGCGGATAGAGGCCCAGCAGGCTGAAGTTGATCTTGGTGTAGCTGTTGGCGGCTTGCAGGCCGCCGAGCGCCAGCACGCGGTCGTGGGCGCGGAGCATGGGGGCCGAATCGGGATCGATGCCGGCGATTTGCCCGGTGAGTTTGCAGGCCGTGTAGGCGCGGGCGGTCGCGTTGACTTCGGAAGGGCCGCCGGGATAAATGTTCCAACCGCCATCGGGAAGCTGGCGGCGGAGGATGGACTGGCAGGCTTTGCGGACGCGTACCGCGGCGGGCGGTCGCCATTCGCCATCGGCGTCCGGCTGGTGGCGCCACAGTTGGTAGAGGATGTAATCGGATTCGAGCGTGGTGTCGGCGGTGAGGTCGCCCCACCAGCAGCCGGTGGATTGTTGCAGCGATTCCAGCGCCTGCGCGGAAGCCGTGAGCGCATGATCGATGCGCGCGGCGCGGTCGGCCGCGGTTTGCGCGACAGCCGGAACGTGGAGGGCCTGGCGGCGGGCTGCGGTTTCGATCCACTCCATAAACATAGTGTAGCGTTTCGGTGGGAATTCGCGGCTACTGTTTGGGAAGCTTGCGGGCGCCTCTTTCCACGGCCTCCTCAGCTCGCCATTTGGCAAGCGAGGTCCGAAAGGAAACCGCGATTTGCGTTAGAATCAGCCTGACGCGCTCGCGGTCCTCGACGCCACCAGGCGAGGCTTTGGCTGCCGCGCCGCCGGCAGAAACCATGGAACCGACCACATCCGGGCGCAACATCGCCGCCACCGCAACCGTACATCCCGGAGCGCGCGTTCACCCGACCGCAACGATCGGCGCATACTGCATCGTCGAAGACGAAGTGGAGATCGGGCCCCACAACCGGCTGGACCCCTTCGCGATCGTGAAACGTTACACAACGCTCGGAGAAGGCAATCATCTATACTCCGGCGCCCAGCTCGGCACCGACCCGATGGACAAGAAGTTTCGCGAGGAGAATGCGAGCTATCTGCGGGTGGGCAATCACAACGTTTTGCGCGAGTACGTCAACATTTCGCGCGGCACCAAGCCAGGGGCGGTCACCGTGCTCGGCGACGACAACTACGTGATGAGCAGCGTGCACATCGCGCACGACTGCCAACTCGGCAGCCACCTCACCATCGGCCCCAGCACCAGCCTGGGTGGCTACGCGGAAATCGAAGACAGCGCTTTTCTTTCGGCCGGCGTCGGCGTGCATCAGTTCTCCAAGGTGGGGCGCCTCGCGATGGTGGCGGCTAATACGCGAGTGGCGCAGGACGTCCCGCCGTACTTGCTGGTCTCGGAGTTCGACTGCGCGGCGCACGGCTTGAACCTGGTGGGGTTGCGCCGCAGCGGCGCCTCGCGCGAGACGGTCTCGGTGCTGAAACAGGCCTACCGGCTGCTGTACCGGTCGGCGCTGCCGCGGAAAGAGGCGCTCGAACGCATCGAGGCCCTGGCAACGCCGGAAGCGTTTCACCTGGTCGAGTTCATCCGCTCATCGAAACGGGGCATCTGCCGCGATCACCGCTCTATGAGTGCGGTCTCAGCCGCCCCCGGCGGCGAGGATTAGCGCCGCATTTAAGCCTTCGGATATCTATCGCTGCACGCCTTCGAGCAGAAGTGTACGATCTGGCCATTCACCGTGCGCGTGAGGCTGGTCGCGGTCGAAACATAGGTGCCGCAGACAGGATCCTTCTTCAATTCGCCGCCGGCCTGGACCGATGGCATACCAGGACGACGGGACGCAGGCGGGTTGCGGTACCGGGAGAGGAAATTACCGAGCAAAGACCGGATGACAAGGAACAGCAGGATGGGAAAAACAAACTCGACGAAGAATGCTCGAATCATGAGATCGGGGCAGAAGCGCGCCGCTGCTGCCCCGGGTTGTGCGCGCTGCTACTGCGAAGTCGATTTTTTCTTCTTCTTGCCGGCGTCGGGGTTCTTGTACTGCGTCTGGATAGTGGAGTTGAGCGTGGCCAGCAGGGCCTTGGATTCCTCCGCGTGCGGACCATCCGGAGTCAACTCCAGATATTTCTGGAAAGCTTCCGCGGTTCCGGGGACGAAGATTGTCTTGCCGTCCTTGTCCAGCGTCGCTTTGGCCATCAGGGTGAGGCCATATTGATAGAAGGCCTCGGCATACGGCGGCGTGATGGTGATCGCCTTCTTGAACGTCTCGCTGGCCGCATCGTTCTGGCCGGCGTTTACTTCGAGCGCGCCCAGGTTGTAATAATACTGGCCGGCGCCGGCCGGGTTGATGGTGGCGGCCTTCTCGAGCTCAGCCTGCGCTTCGGGGAACTTCTTGCCTGCCGCTAACGTCAGCGCGTAATTGTTGTGCAGGCCGGCATCGTCGGGGTTCAGGGCAATCGCTTTGGCCCAGGAGTCGGCCGACTTCTGCATGTTGGTGTCGAAGTCGGCGCCCGTCTTGGTCTTGGCAAGCGCCTCGTAAGCCTGCGCCAGGCTGGCCCACACAGCGCCCTGCCTGGGGTCGATCTCCGACGCCTTATTGAAGTTCTCGATGGCCGCGTCGTACTGTTTGGCGTCCAAGGCGGTCTTGCCCGCGTTAAAAGCATCGTTGAGCGCGGCGTTCTTCTTTAGGTTTTCTTTCTGCTTGGCGTAATACTCCTCGATTGCCTTCCTCTGCTCAGGGGTCATGCCGCGTTCCTGGTCTTTGGAAATGCCGCCGGTGCTCGCGGCCTTTTGCAAGGCGGCCTGCTGGGCGGCAGCCTGCCTGAGGTCGAAATTCTGGTACTTGGTGGCGGTTGGGTCGGTTTTCACGCCGTTGACATGGTCTTTCTCCACGTCGTCCACAATACACTTGATGTTGTACGTGCCCATGATCAAGCCGTAAATATAATGGCCTTTCTTGTCCGTCTTGGTCACGTACGGCTTCTTGGTCCTGACGTCGGCGCGTTCGATCTGGATCACGGCGCCCATTAAGGGCTTGCCGTCCAGGCCCGTCACGACTCCCTCGAGCGACGTGATCTGGGCAAACGATGGCAGCGCGCACAGCACCACCCCCGCCAGGGCCGCAGTTATAGTGCGAATCTTCATGGAACCTCCAAACTTGGGACTTGGGTGTATTAAATTCGAGTATACCGCAATTGACCTGTATCACCCTTGCAGCCACGCGCGCAACCGCCGGCGGGGAACGGAGGCAGCGGGTAAGCTTCTTATTCGCCGAACAGACCGATTTGCGTTTCGGGCGTGGCCTTTGGCTTGCGCCGTTTGAGCGGACTGCCCACCACCCCCAGCACTTCCACCGAGCGCAAGGCCGGGCGCGGCAGAAACACGCGCTGCTGCGCGCTATAGGGGTGGGGTGGAATCACGCTGAACCCGTATGGTTCCACCGGCAGCAGGTTGTTCGGCAGGATGCCTTCCATGACTTCCCCGTCATGAAAGGTGAATCGCATCCAGAGGCCCTCCATCTTGGGACGATTGAGGAAAACCGGGCGCTCGACCTCCGCCGCGGCGTCGAAATCGCGCACGAACGAGACGCTCTTGATCTCCGCGTAGGGCACGTTGACGACCTGGCCCTCGGCGGAGAGCAATTCAACTCCCGCAGGTTGAAGATAGGAAAGGGGATTGACGTAACCGGCGAGACTTTCCCGCTGGAACCGGCGGATCACAGCCTTTTTGGTGGTGGAAGTGGCCAAGGGTCGCCCTTTTTTGTCAATTATGTTTCAATCATTTCGGCGCTTATTGTATCATTGGCACGATGGCAGAAGCGCTGGCGGAGGAAGCGGCGGCCCTGAACGGCCATGCGCGCGCGTTTCTCAACTATTGCCGCGTGGAAAAAGGCCTGTCGGCCAACTCGATCAGTGCCTATGGTGCAGACCTGGAGCGGTTTATCGTCTCTATCGGCGCCCATGCGGAGCTTCCCGGACCGGAATCGCTGCGTCTCTATATTGATAGTTTATATCGGGGTGAGCTGAGCAATCGCTCGGTGGCCCGGCATCTGGCCACGCTTCGCTGTTTTTTTCGATTCTTGTTGCAGGAGGGCGTCATCGGCTGGGACCCGGCCCAGGAGTTGCGTCCGCCCAAACAATGGCAGACGATCCCTAAGTTTCTTAATCTCGGGGAGATAGAGAAGCTGATCCAGGCACCCGATACGGCCCGGCCCACCGGCCTGCGTGACCGCGCCATGATTGAGCTACTCTATGCTTCCGGCCTCAGGGTTTCCGAATTGTGCCGGGTGGGGGTGGGCGACCTGGATGCCCGCATGGGCTACGTGCGGGTGACCGGCAAAGGCAACAAGCAGCGCCTGGTACCGGTGGGGCGGGAGGCGATCGGCGCCGTGGAGCGGTACCTGGCGGAGGGCCGCGGGGCGCTACTGAAAGGCCGCGCCAGCCGCTACCTGTTCGTGACCGCGCGCGGCGGCTGCCTCACCCGGCAGGCATTTTGGAAGCTGCTCGCCGGTTATGGACGCAAAGTGCAAATCTTCCGCGGCCTGACGCCGCATGTTCTGCGCCACAGTTTCGCCACCCACCTGCTGGACGGTGGAGCGGACCTGCGCAGCGTCCAGGTCATGCTGGGCCACGCCGACATCTCGACTACCCAGATTTATACTCACGTCATGCGGTCGAGACTGCGGGAAACGGTTCAAAAGCATCATCCCCGCGCCTGAGGTCAATACAGGAATTGGGGCGCGGGCCTGGTAGGTAAGTTCGAGAGCGCACTTCGATGAGCGACTACATCTACATCTTGGAAAGCCACCTCAGCCCCGACCAGAACCAGGCTCTGGGCCAAGTCATGGCCGCCGCAGGACAGGCCAACCTCAACCTATTTCTTACCGGCGGCGCGATGCGCGACATGCTGGCTGGTTTCCGGATTCGCGATCTCGATTTCGCGGTGGAGGGCGCGGCCCTCAAACTCGCCAAGACGGTGGCCGAACGCTCCGGCGCCACCATCGTGTCGGCGGATGAGAACCGCAAGAGCGCGGAGCTCGAGTTCCCCGGCGGCGCCACCGCGCAAATCGCCATGTCCCGGCAAGAGAAATACCCGCGCGGCGGCGGCAAGCCGCAGGTTTCGCCGGCCACCATTCAGGAAGATCTGCGCGGCCGCGATTTCACCTGCAACGCGATTGCGCTTTCGCTCAACAAGACCTCGCGCGGGTTGCTGCTGGACCCGCTGAATGGCCTGGCGGACATCGAGCGCCATGAGCTGCGCACGGTCAGCTCCTATGGATTTTACGACGATCCCACGCGCCTGCTGCGGCTGGTGCGGTTGGGCGTGCGGCTGGGCTTCGTGACCGAGGAGCGCACTGCCATGCAAGTGGCCAACGCCCGCGAAGCCGAGGTGGAAAAGACGATTCCGCCGCGCGTGTTGGGAGCGGAATTGAAGCTGATCGGCGTGGAGGATTCGGCCGCGGGGATCGTCGAAGCGCTCGCCCAGGCCGGATTGCTGGCCCTGTTCTCGCCCACTCTGGCGGAGGGTCACGCGCACCGCGCCGGGCTGGCAAAATTCGACAAGATCGCCCGCATGCTACCCGACGACACCGAGGCCCGCGCCGCCCGCTTCGGGCCATTCATGTTCGCCCTCACCGAGAAGCTGAGCCCGCGCGAAAAGCAGGCGCTGGCCAAGCATCTCGAATTCTCGCGAGCGGACACAAGTCAGTGGCTGCAACTGGAAGCGAGATCCAAGAAACTGGCCGCCGCGTTGCGTTCGCCGCGCATCCGCAAACCGTCGCAGGTTTACCACTTGCTGTCCACCGCGGCGCCGGACCAGGTGATGTTTCTGCTGTATGCTTCGCCGCTGAAGACGGTGCAGGATCGGCTGCGGGCATACTTCCAGAAGTATCTGCCGGCGATCGAGGAAATCACGCCCGAGGAGTGGGCCACGGTGGAAGCCAAGCCGGGCCGCCAGCAGAAAGCCCGTGAAGAATTCATCGCCAACCGGCTGGACCGCCGTCCGCCGCGCAAACCGGCGCCCGAGCCTGTGCCGCCACCACCGCCGGCTCCCGAACCCTTCATGGCGCGCCGCGCGAGGTAAGCGGAGGAAGAGTCGAGACGAATCTCGACTCATCAGGCTTGACAGCCTGCGCCACGATTTAGGTTGGATTTAGCGCGGCTCGATCACGCCAGGGCCGCCGCCCACGCGGGAGAGAAGCGGTTGCGTGGACCGCGTCCCATTGGCCAGGGCCAAACGACGCTCCATCATCGCCCCGGCCGTGCGGAACTCATGCTGCATCATGCGGATGGCCGTGCGCCGGCCATCCGAGCGGACAATCTTGCCATATACCAACAGTTGCAGCGGGGCCACGTTGTGCAGCATCACGGGCCAGGTGATCGAAAGCTCGACGTTGAGGCCCGCCGGCAGCGGACGCCCGGCATCGAAGAGGATTCCGCCGCTGGACACATCCAGCGTCCGGCCCTCACCGCTTTCCAGCACTCGGCGGCGCCGGATCAGTTTCCAGCGCACATCCAGTTCGAGCCCATAGCGCCTGTCGCGACGCCGATCTCCGGCGATCGTGTCGAATTCCTGAATGGTCTCGTTCCAGTCGTCTGCGGCGCGCATCGTGGCCTATCTCGGTCCCGTCATCAGAAGTAGTCTACATTATGCGGATACGCGAAGTGGCTCTAAAGTCATGGCAGTACGTACGGGGTAACAACGGTTCTACAACGTTATCTGTTAACCTTACTGCCCAAATGTCAGCGGGAGCCCTGCTATCCTCAAAGAAAGTGCAGGAGCGATAAACTGTGATCGGACACCGTTTAACCCTGGTACTGCTGCTCGCGGCCGCTTCCCTTCAGGCGCAGGACCTGAAGGAATTCGAGAAGAAGGTTACGGAATTCACCTTAGCCAACGGTTTACACTTCACCGTCGTGGAGCGGCACGAGGCCCCTGTCGTATCTTTCCACACCTTCGTGAACGCGGGCTCCGCGAACGATCCCGCGGGCGAAACCGGCCTTGCCCACATGTTCGAGCACATGGCGTTCAAGGGCACCGAGAGTATCGGCACCCGGAACTGGGCTGCCGAGAAAAAAGCCCTGCAAGATGTGGAAGACATTTACGACCAACTGGAAGCCGAACGCAACAAAGGGCCCAAGGCCGACCAAAGCAAGATCGGTTATTTCGGCATGCAGCTCAAACAGGCGATCAATGTGGCGCAATCTTACGTGGAATCGAACGAGTACACGCGCATCATCGAGCGAAACGGTGGCGCCGGCCTAAACGCCGATACGTCCTACGACTACACGGAGTATTTCTACAGCCTGCCTTCCAATCGCATCGAGCTCTGGTTTCTCCTGGAGTCGCAGCGCTTTCTGCACCCGGTGTTCCGCGAGTTCTACCAGGAACGCGACGTGGTGCAGGAGGAAAACCGCATGCGCAACCAGCCCGGTTCGGAGGGGCAGCTCATGCGGGATTTCGTGGCTACCGCTTTCGCTGCCTTCCCGTACCGCAATCCGCCGGGCGGCTGGCCCAGCGACGTGGATAACCTGCGGCGCGGCATGGCCCAGGCGTTCTTCGACAAATACTACGTGCCCGCCAATATCAATCTCGCCATCGTGGGCGACGTGGATCCGGCCCAGGCCCGGCGCCTGGCGGAGCGCTACTTCGGCCCCCTGCCGGCGCGTCCGCTGCCGCCGCTGATTCACACCGTTGAGCCGGCGCAGGACGGCCCGAAAACCGCCGTCGTGGAGTCGCAAAGCCAGCCGCTGTTCGCCGCCGGCTTCAAGCGGCCCGGCCAGGACGACCCCGACGATCCGGTGTACGAGGTCATCTCGCTGATCCTCTCGATCGGCCGCACCGGCCTGCTCTACAAGGATCTGGTGCAAGAGAAGAAGATCGCGATCGCAGTGGAGGCGTCGCCGGCCTACCCGTCGTCGCGTTATGCAAACCTGTTCGTCATCTTCGTCGCGCCCGCGGTGGGGCACACGGTGGAGGAAAATCGAAAGGCGCTGGAGGATTTACTGGCGCGGTTTACGGCGCAGAAAGTCGATGCGGAGACCTTGCAGCGCGTGAAAACCCAGGCTCGCGCGGCGGTGATTCGCCGGCTGGACAGCAACTCCGGCCTGGCATCCTTGCTGGCGGCGAATTACGGCAGTTTCGGGGATTGGCGGAAGCTGTTCACCCAGCTCGACGACCTGAACAAGGTGACGGCCGAAGATGTCGAGCGGGTGGCGCATAGCTGCTTCGCGGCGCAGCACCGCACGGTGGCGTTCACGGTGGTGCCGAGCTCGCTCGGTCGCGCCGGGGAGAGCCGGCCATGAGCGGTTTCTCTAAGAACCGGTTGGCAGGCGTAAGCGCCTGCCCCACCCGTCCGCAAAGTGGGACAAACGTTTTCGTCTGCCAACCCGCAGGCCGGAGACTCAGGCTCTCCGCGCTGATGCTGGTGGCCGCCGGTTGCGTGGCCGCCCAGGTGCCACTGCCGCAGCAGCCCGCGGCGCCGCCGCACAAAAGCATCGCCTCGCCGGCGCCGAAGGCCGCTCCTCCGCCAGCGTGGCAGGACCTCGTCTACCCGCCGCTCCATGCCGTCGCAATTCCCAGCGTCGAAACCATCACCCTGCCCAACGGCATGAAGCTCTATCTTCTGGAAGACCACGAATTGCCGCTGGTTCACGGCGCGGCGCGCATCCGCACCGGCAACCTATTCGATCCGCCGGAGAAGATCGGCCTGGCCACTTTGACCGGCATGGTGCTGCGCACGGGTGGAACGCGCGCCAAGACCGGCGAGCAGCTTGACGAGGAACTGGAAAACATCGCCGCCAGCGTGGAAAGCAACATCGACGAGGGTTTCGGGTCGGTGAGTTTCTCCTGCCTCACGGAAAACCTGCGCGAAGTGTTGGGCGATTTTCACGACGTGCTCACCGGGCCGGAATTCCGTCAGGACAAGCTCGACCTGGCCAGGACCGAGATCAGCGGCGGCATCGCCCGCCGCAACGACGAGGCACACGACATCGCCGAGCGCGAGTTCACCAATATCGTGTACGGCAAGAGCACGCCGTATGGCTGGCAGGAGGAGTACGACACCATCAACCGTGTCACCCGCGCCGATATGGCCGACTTCTACCGCCGCTATTTCTTCCCCGCCAACACCATGCTGGCGATCTGGGGCGATTTCAGCGCGCCGGAGATGAAGGCCCGCCTGGAAAAACTGTTCGCCGATTGGACCGTGGAACAGGCGCCCGTGCCGGCCTTTCCGCCGGTCTCGGCTAAACCGGCCGCCGGAACATACCTGGCAGCCAAGTCCGATGTGACGCAGACCTTTTTTTCGATGGGGCAATTGGGCGGCGTGTTGCAGGACAAGGACTACCCCGCTCTCGAAATCATGGCCGACATTTTGGGCGGCGGATTTCAGAGCCGCCTGTTCCGCAGGGTGCGCACCGAGATGGGGAACGCTTACGAGATTGAAGCCGACTGGGCCGCCGACTACGATCACCCTGGCTTGTTCTTCATCTCGGGCAGCACCAAATCGGTATCCACCGTGGAAACGCTCCAGCCGATCCTCGAGGAAGTGGAGCGCATCCGCTCGGCCGAAGTCAGCGAAGAGGAGCTCAAGACCGCCAAGGACACCGCGCTCAACAGCCTGGTGTTCGCCTTCGACACCAAAGCCAAAACGCTGGGCCGCATCCTCAACTACGAGTATTATGGATACCCGCGCGATTTCATCCAGCAATACCAGCGGGCGATCGAAGCGGTGACTCGCGCCGACGTGCTGCGCGTCGCCAAACAACATCTCGTTCCGGCGGATTTCACCATCGTGGCCGTGGGCAACCCCGAGCAGTTCGGCAAGCCGCTCTCCAAGCTCGGGCGGCCCGTGACTGCCATCGACCTCACGATTCCCGAGCTCAAGAAGGAAGCCGCCCATCCCGATGCGGGCAGCCTGGCGAAAGGCCGGGAGATTCTGGCGCGCGTGCAGCGCGCCGTGGGAGGCGCCGGCAAGCTGGCGGTGGTGAAGGATTTTACGGTAACCCAGGACAACCGGTTCGATCCCAGGGCCGAGCGGCTGGATTCGAGCGAGACCGACCGATGGATCGCCCCCAGCCACTTGCGGCAGGACAGCCGGCAGACCAGCGGGCCGGTCAGCTTGTACTGCGACGGCAAGCTCGGCTGGATTTCCACCCCGCGGGGCGCCGGCCCATTGAGGGGCGCGATCCTGGTGGAGATGCGCAACGAGGTGTTCCACGTCTACTTCAGCCTGCTGCTGGCCGGCGGCGAGATCAGCGTGGCCGCGGTGGACGACCGCACGGTCGAGATTTCCGCCGGCGATGAAACGGTTCGCCTGGCGATCGACCCGGCCACCGGGTTGCCGCAGCAACTGCTCTACGATTCGCCGCAGCCCAACGGCCCGCCGCAGCCGATGGAAGAAGAGTATTCCGATTTTCGCGAGGTGAATGGAATCCAGGTGCCTTTTCACACGACGTATCATCAGGGTGGCAAATATCTGGCCGAATCCGCGGTCAGCCAGTTTCAGATCAACACAGGCCTCCAACTGGAGGATCTGGAGCGGCGCCCATGACCACTCATTTTCCGGCGGGCAATCGTGGCGCACGCGCTCGTCGGTGCCGCGCCGGAACTCGTGTGGTAGGACAGACGATCGGTTTTTGTCGTCTGTCAACGCGTCGCAGTTTGACGCGGGACGACAGACCACGAAAAGCGATGGTCTGTCCTACCGCGAAGACGCGTCGAGAAGAATTTCGACGCGGCACGCACGAGTGCGTGCGCCACCCAGCCACATGGCTCCTCTGCCTGCTGGCGTGCGCCGCGCTCTCGGGCGGCCTGTGGGCGCAGCAGGAAACGCGGCAGGCGCGCGGCAAACGCGTGGTCAACGAAGCTCTGGCCGCGCTCGGCGGCGACGCATTTCTGCGCGTCGCGGACCGCGTGGAAGCCGGCCGCGCTTACTCCTTCTATAACGCGCAGCTTTCCGGACTCTCGGTGGCCACCGTCTATACCCGCTACCTCGCTTCAGTGCCGGGCAAGCTGGCCCAGCGAGAGCGCGAGAATTTCGGCAAAAAACAGGACGAGGGATTTGTGTTGTTCAGCGAAAACGGCGCTTGGGAAGTCAACTACCACGGCGCCAAGCCGATCGAGGACGAGCGGTTCACGAGATACCAGGAGAGCGAGTTGCTGAACATCCTTTACATCCTGCGCCAGCGGCTCTCCGAGCCCGGCCTTTCGTTTTACTCGCAAGGCTCCGACGTGTTCGAGAACCAGCCGGTGGAAATGGTCGACATCACGGACGCCGACGGCCGCACTGTCACCGTCTACTTCAGCAAGTTCACCAAGCTCCCGCTGCGGCAGAGTTTCCGGCGCCGCAATCCAACCTATGGCGACTTCGACACCGAAGTGACGGCCTTCGCCAAGTACCACCCCACCGGCGGCATACTGTGGCCCTATGACATCCGCCGCGAGCGCAACGGCGACAAGATTTTCGAAATGTACTCGGAAACCGTGGAGATCAACCAGAGCCTCGGCGATGAGTTATTCACCTTGCCGGCCAGTGTCAAACTGTTGCCGAAGGACAAGTAGTAGGTGCCGAGGAACTGCTGGTGTGCGACATGGGGAGCGGGAACCCGGCGGCTGGCCTTGTATCAGGGTACGGCTTCAGCCGTGCCGCTTGGGATCTACTAAAGGATGGCCTTTAGGCCCTGCAATAGGGCGACAGCCTCGCAGGGGCTTTGTCAACGAACTTCAGACACCCGGCGCTAGGATTTCGCTTGCACCTGGCCCATCACCCACTCGGTTTCGAGCGCGGTGGCGCCAGTCGATCGCGGTGGGCGGCCTTCCAATACGGCGCGGGTAAAATCCTCGACGCAGGGGTAGTGCAGATTGGCTGGCGCCGGCACTTGCTCGGCGCCGCCGGGATACACCAACTCCGGCCCGTTCAGCGGCGACAGATCCATCTCGCCGTCGGTGCCTCGAATGCGGAACTCGTCGCGCGCCACCCGCGAATGCCAGCGCACATCCACCATTGCGCGCAGGCCCGAATCGTGTTCGATCAGTACCGTGGCATTGTCTTCCACCGCGATGGGGTGCACCAGCGTGGAACCGTACCCGGTGGCCCGCACCGGCCGGCCGAACATATAATTCATCAGGTCGATGCGGTGGCAGGCGATGTCGTACAGCGGGCCGCCGCCGGCCTTCGCCGGGTCGAGCAGCCACTCCCGCGCGGCGCCGGCCGGGTAGAACCAATCGTGAGACGTGGCCTCGGCGAAAACCGGACGCCCGATGGCGCCGCCGGCCAGCAGTTCGCGCGCCCGCTCCACCTTCGGATACATGCGCCGGTAATAAGCAATGCCCAGCGTTCGTCCAGTCTCTTCGGCGGCCTGCTCGATGGTCAGCGCTTGCTGGTAGTCCATGGCCATCGGCTTCTCGCACAGCACGTGCCGGCCGGCGCGTAGCGCGGCGATGGCCTGCGCGGCGTGGACAAAGACCGGTGTGGCGATGTAGACCGCTTCGGCCACACAGGCCGCCAGCGCGGCCTCCAGGCTCTCCCAACTGGGTACACCATACCGCGCGGCCTTAGCCGCATCGCGCGTTACGATGCCAGCCAGGCGGCTGTCCGGCGAAGCCAGAATCGCGGGCAGGACCCGCTTGGTCGAGATATCGCCGATTCCCACAACCAGCCAGGTGAGCGCCATAGGCTCCATCATACCCGCCGGTACCCGCTCCGCGATGTCCGATCTTGTGTCAGCTTGCCCCGCACACCCTCAAGCCGTGCGGCGTTTTCTCACCGGCAACCGAGGGTCCGGCCCGAATGCGTAACGCACGACGTCTCGAAAGCGATCCATCCGCGACTGAGGTTCAGGCTCGGTGATCTGCCGCACTGTCTGCGGCGCGAAAACACTGCGGTAGTAGTCCAACAGGGCGTTATCGGCGTCGTCTACCGCACGCGCGTACTGCCGAATATAGCTTTCGGTATAGAGGCTACCCGGCAACTCCTGGAACGCACCGCGTTCGATGGCTTCCAGATAGCGCAGATGGATCTTGGTTGCTACCGCAATCTGGGCTAGCGAGAGGCCCTTTGACTTCCGGAGGTCCATCAAGTCCTGAGGCAGTTGAATCCCGCGCGCTGTCATAGCCGCCCCCACTGCATTTCCGTTGCAAAACGGCCTCGCCTGTAATACGGGTGGTTATGAACCGTTTGTTTCAGTCAGGCGCAGTTATTACTCGGAAGTTTTTATACGTCCTGGATTCCTCTATGTATTTTTTGGGTTCTTGATAGATAGCGGCGTTCCAATCACCAAAGCTAATGATCGAAGCGCGGTCACCTCCAAGGCTCATCGCGCGCCGGGGCGCTCGAACGCTCCGATTCGCCTGACCCAGACGGCCGCGTTGCGACGGCGACACGGACAGGCGCGTAAAGTAATTCGGCGCTGGGGCCGATAGAACGGGCATGAGGACGCTGCTTGCCGCTCTGCTCCTGATATTGAGCCGGCCCTGCGTGTGGCCGGGTTCCAACAATACCTATGGCAGTCGCTCCGTCCCGCAGTGGAGAAGCGGCGCCAAGAGCCACTCCGCCGGCGCCCCTGCCCGGAATGCCCGATCGACCAAGAGCGTTTCCCGCGGGCGCGATGCCGCGAACGGGATCAAACGCCACCCGCCCCCCAGAAGGGCGTTCCCGGCAAGCCACCCACGCCCTCCCACAGGCAGTTCGACGCGCATATGCCGAGGCTGCCGCTAACGTCCTGTCCTACCAGTTCCAACCGCAAGATCCGGTTCTGTCGCCAAACCGCTCGCTGACGGGGCGCCTCCGGGCCCGGCTCCGAACGGAGCCACGACCAGTGGTTCACCATATAAAGCGCCATATCACACGGTCGGAGACCTACTTCGCAACATGATTCCAGAGGTCTGTATCAGGGCACGGCTTGAGCCGTGCCGCTTGGGATTTACTAAAGATGGGCCTTTAGGCCCTGCAATAGGGCGATAGCCTCGTGGGTTTTTGTCAACGAACTTCAGAGACGGGACGTTAGTGCTGGACAATACTCGCTGCCACCGCGAGCCGATTCCACACAAGGAAGTCCGAAATCGCCTTATCGCACATCCCCGGCCCGTTGGCGTCGGCATCCACGCCGCAATCGCCGATCAACCACCACCGGCGATGGCCTGATCGCCAGCCAGAATCTGTGGCGCAATCCCTGAAGGAACAAGCACTTGTGCGTGCGAACAACCTCCGGCCGGTGGGCGTTCCTGTGATCGGTGATATAGAACCGGAAATCAGTCGGCTGCCCGCTGGCAGAGCCCCGTGCCTACTGGTAAAGCCCCAAAAAGACAGGGAGTTTGACCATCGTCAGTATAGGACCAGATAGCCCGTAGGTGTACGATTGGCAACGTGGGCCTGGAAAATATCGATTCTTACGAGGAACTTAAGAGGCTCGACGAACAGATCGAGTCAGCCACCGAGCTGGCCGCACTGAAGCCGATCTATTTCCGGCTCAATGAAATCATCCAGGCTTTTCCTGGCGACTTCGACGTACAGTTCACCGGAAACGAAGTCAAGCAGCGATTGATGGCGCGTGGCACGCTGCTCAAGCAACGGGGAAGCGCTCTGGCTCCGCCGCAACCGCCTCCGCCCGCATTCGCGGTGACGCCTGAAAATCCCCCTGAGCCTCCTGCCCCGCCTCCACCTCCGCTGCCGGAAACGCAGCCGCCTCCGCCTGCAATCGACGTAACGCCTCCGCCCCCGTTGCCGACTCCTTTCCTGGATACCGCGCCGCCCGCTACGCCCGAACCGCCGGTCGCGCCCGCGCCACCCGCTCCACTCGAAAGCCCTGTCCCACATGAACCGCCGGTGATTATCGCGGAGTCGCCGTCGCCGTTGTTCCCTCTGTTCCCGTTGTTCGCAGGCGCGTCGACTCACACTGATCCGCCGGCGCCCCCTGCTTACTTCGCGGACAGCGTCGGGCCGGTGCCGGCCGCTCCCCGCGAGCCAGCCGTGATGCCCGTGGCGCCTTTGCTGGCGCTGTCATACCCTTTACACGACTCCGCCGCGCAGGAACAGCCTCCGCTCGTAATCGGCGTAACGCCCGCGCCGCCGCCTGCGATGCCGGCGGCGCAACCGGCTCCGCCGGCAACTCTTCCCCTGGATGTCGTGCCGCCCGCGCCGGATGCCCGGCCCGCACCGCCCGTGGAGCCTGCGCCGCTTCCGCCGCCATCGCCTTTGTTCGATTTTTCTCCGCCGCCACCGCCGCCGCCCTTATTCCCGGAAACGCGTGAGAATCCGCCCGCGCCGCCTCCGCCTGCAAAGCCGGCCGCGCAACGGCCTCCGCTTGCAAAGCCGGCCGCGCCACCGCCTCCGCTGCCATCTCCTTTCCGGGATACCGTGCCGCCCGCGCCGGCCGTGGTGCCCGCGACAACGCCGCCTCCGCTGTCATCCCCTTTATTCGACTCAGCACCGCCGCCACAGCCTCCGCCCGCATTCGCGGCAGCGCCCGAAAAACCGCCTCAGCCCCCTGCCCGCCCGCCGGCGCCGCCGAGCCCTCCGTTCAATTGGAAACGCCCGGTGGTGATCGCGCCAGTCGCTGGTCTGCTGGTTATCCTGATGATCGTTTTCTTGGTCGTGCATCACACTCGCGTGCGCAACGCGGCGATCGCGCGCAACCGGGCGGCCGTCGAGGTCGATATTACGACCACTCCTCCGGGCGCGTCCGTTACGGCGGTCTCGGAGAAGTCCGCGGCCGGCGGCGGCCACGAGTCCACCTGCCTATCCAACTGCAAACTGGCGTTGGCGCCAGGCACCTACCGGATCTCGGCGTCGCTGGACGGCTTCGAACCCGCGGCGGGCACGGTTGCGGTGAGAGGGCCCACGCCGAACGCGATCAGGCTGATGCTTCAGCCGCAGGCACTATCGGTTCGCCTGCTGACCGATCTGGTCCAGGGCAAGGTGGTGGTGGACGATCGGCCGCCGGCCGATCTGCAGGAAGGTCAATTGGTCCTCGACAGGGTGGCTCCGGGCACGCACACCATGAAAGTCACCGGACCGAATGGCGAAGCCTCGTTCTCGTTTGAGATCGCCGATGCGCGGCTGCCGGCCGTGACCGGCCCCGTAAACGCGCGGAACATGGTCGCCGTGCTGGTGAGTAGCTTCGGGAAGCAGGCGCGCATCGTGACCAATGCCGGTCCCTGGAAGCTCGCGGTCAATGGCCAGCCACAAAGCGATGCCAGTCCTGGCGGGACGGACCTCACGGGCTTTCAGCCGGGTGTGAATGAAATCGTAGTAGGCGAGGGCCAGGATCGGCACAACATGAGCGAGAGCTTCGGCGCCGCGCCCACGCTGACCGCGTTCCTGAAGACCGACGTCAACGCCGGAACGCTGATTGTCTCGACCGGCCAGGACGGAGTGCATGTGTTCTTGAACGGCAAGGAGGACCGCCGGCTCACTGCTCACGGCCAGTTGCGCGTCCCGATCCTCGGTAAGGTCGCCGTGCGGGTGGCCAAGAGCGGTTTTCTGGACGAGCCTGAGCAAACCGTCGACGTGAAGAAGGGCGCCGAAGTGCGCGTGCAGTTCAACCTGAGGCCGCAGCCGCAATTCGGCTCGCTCCAGATCCACGGTGCGCTGGCCGGCACTGAGGTTTTGGTCGATCAGAAGATCGCCGGCACCGTGGGGCCGGATGGATTGTTCGGCATTAGCGAAATCCAGCCGGGCGAACACACCATTGAATTGCGGCGTGAGCAGCGCCTGCCGAAACGGCTGCAACGATCCTTCCAGGCGGGCCAGACTGTGGCGCTGGCGGGCGCCGACGTCGTGCTGGCGACTGCCAACGGCACCATTCGGCTCACCCGCAGCCCCGCCTCGGCGGCCGTTACCTACCGCCGCGGCGACGAATCGGAAGCGCACGAAGTTCGAGGGAACCAGATCGAGTTGCCCGCCGGTACCTACGTGTTTGCGGCCATCGCACCCGGATTCACCGAATCGACAGCCCGCGTCCAACTGGCCGCCGGCGAAAGCCGGGAAGTAGACTTGACCCTGGCTCGCGAGCGGCCGGCGGCGCCGGCCCTGGTGGCAAACGCGATGGTGTTATTCGAGGACCCGGGGAGTTGGACCAAGGACGGCGCCAATTGGGTCCACAAGGGTGGCGGATTCGTTCCCTTTAAGCCGTCGCCCAAGGGTGTCCTCACTTTCACGGTGGAACTGGTCAAAGGCGGCGGCGTGTTCCGCGCAGGCGCGATTCGCTGGTGCCTCCAGTATCTCGACGCCAAGAACTATCTGCTTTTCGAGATTGACCGGAAAAACTTCAGGGCCTGGGTAATCAAGGATGGCCAGCGGCTCGAGCGAGTACCCAAGACGGCGCACAACCTGGGAAATCAGAAGACGTTCACCATTCAGATCGATGTGGCGTCGGATCGCCTGGTACAAAGGGGGCGCGGGGGCGAAGAGTGGAAAGTCCTCGACACCTTTGCCGAACCGGGCCGCGACTATACCCAGGGCAAGTTCGGATTCCTGATCCAGGGCAACGACGAGATCGCGATTTCCGACTTCAAGTTTCAGCCGCGGTAACGTGGCGCACGCACTCGTGCGTGCCGCGTCGAGGGTACGGACCGGGCACATACTATACACATTGTGCCGGGCACATGGTATACCATGTGCCGGTCTTTTGAGGAACTGCCTGCAAGTTGTCGATAAGACAAGGGCGAAAAAATGGCTCTCCGAACAATTCCGCCAAGCAGAACCCCGGGCAGTTCCTCTCCCGTATGGCCCCGCGCCACGCGGGCGCTTCGCTTAACAGAGAGTCGTCTCGACGTTTCTTGCTGACTGCCCGCGCCACGCTTTGGAGTCGACGGGCTGCGAAAAATGCGCGGCCGCAAACGGGCGTTGGCAAGCCAAAGCATGCCCTACCTACGCCGGCTTCCGCAATAGCGGGCGCAGGGTCAGGTTCACCAGGATCATAATCACCGAGAAGCCGGGCAACAGCAGCAGCGCGGTTTGCAGGCTGTGGGAGTTGGCCACGTTGCCGATGATCGGGCTGCTCACGGCCAGCCCAAACCAGCCGCACGCGATGACGATGCCCATGGCGGTAGCGCTCATGCGCGGGAAGGCGTCGCCCACCAGGGCCAGCGTGGTGGGAAATACAGGCGCCATCGCCATACCCGCGCAGAACACCACCACCCACGCGGCCGACGGGCTGGTGACCTGCAACATGGCGAAAGTGGTGATGGCCATGGCAACCGACGCGCCAAGCGTGACGGACAAGGCGGACACGTTGATGAGAACCCGCGAGATCGCCAGGCGTCCCACCAGCAGCCCCAAGGCGAAGCCGAGCGACAGGATGTTGAGCGCGGTGGATTTGTCTAGCATACGCACTTCCATTAGATATCTGGCCAGCCAGTTCCAGACGCCCACTTCGCAGGCGATATAAAGGAATAGGAAAAGCGCCAGCGCATACAGCGCGGGGCGGCCCACCACCAAGCCGATTTCGGAAGCCTTGAAGCTGCGTTCACCGGTGGGTTTCGGCATCGGCGTGACGATGTTGACGATCAGAGCGGCAGTAGCCAGCACGGCGGCGACGTAGCACATGCGCACCGCGCTGCCGCCGAGGATGTTGGCAGTGACGAACGGCGTGATGAGCCCGCCCAGCCCAAAGAACAGGTTCAGGATGTTCAACATGCTGCCGCGGCGCGATTCGCTGACATCGGAGACCAGCGCGTTGGCGCCGGTGACCACGATGCCTCCGCCCAGGCCGAGCAGCGCCAGCGCCAACAGTACCAGCGTGAAGTCGCCGCCGGCGGCGGGCAGCAGCCAGAAGGAAATCGAGATCAGCGCCAGGCCCCCGACGAGCGCGATCTTTTTCCCCTTCAGGTCGATCAGCGGCCCCACCGAGATGGATGCGACGACCAGCCCGATGGCCTGCGCGGTGGCGATGGTGCCGATCTGCGCGTTGGTGAATCCGAGCGTGGGGTTGAACGTTCCCCAAGTGGCGGCGACGATGCCGTAGATCAGAATGCCGAGAATCGCAGCGAGTATCAACATGGAGAGTTGATCTTATCACTACGCCCGGCCGGCCGGTTGGGTGGCGAGTTCCGGCAGGGCGGCGGCGCCGGCGGCGGGCAGCGTGATGGTGAATCGAGTGCCTTTGCCGGGAGTGCTCTCGACATCGATGAACCCGTTATGCGCTTTGGCGATCCAGGCGACGAAACTCAAGCCCAGTCCCAGGCCCTGATCGGGAGCCGGCGCGGTGCCCGAACCGGGTACGCGGTAGAAGCGGTCGAAGATGTGCGGCAGGTGCTCGGCGGGGATGCCGCGGCCGGTGTCTTCGACCACCAGCTCCACGCTGCCCTCGAGCCGCCGCGCGCTCAGCCGCACCTCGCCGCCAGCGGGCGTGAACTTGAGGGCGTTGGAGAGCAGGTTGGTGATCATGCGTTCGATTTGCACGCGGTCGGCATCCACAAAACAGCCGGACTCGCAATGCGCGGCCAGGCGCACTTGGGCGCCCTCGGCGGGAATCTGGAACTGCTCGGCCAGGTCTTCCAGCACCAGGGCGAGGTCGATGCGCGATCTCTGTAGCGCCAGTTGGCCGGACTCGGCTTGCGAGAGCAGCAGCAGCGCGCGCACGATTTGCGACAGGCGGTCGATATCCTGGAGGGCGTTGAACATGGCCTCGCGATACTGCTCGGTCGAGGCAGCCGTCATCAAAGCCACTTCCAGTTGGCCGCGAATGGCGGTGATGGGCGTGCGCAACTCGTGCGATACGTCGGCGGAAAACTGTTTCATCTGGCGGAAGGTGGCCTCCAGACGCTCGATCATGCGATTGAAAGTCAAAATCAGATAGTCGAGCTCATCGCCGGATTGGCGCGAGGGAATGCGCAGCCCGAGATTCGAGCCGGTGATGCGCTGCGCGGCCCGCGCCACTTCGCGAACCGGAGTGAGTGCGCGGCCGGCCACCAGCCAGCCGACCAGCCAGCCGAGGAGGGTCGCGCCGGGGATGACTCCGGCGAAAATCATAACCGAATACCGGCGGAGGATCTCCTCGTTCTTGGCGAGCGACGTTCCGATCGCCACGTAATACGGGGCGTGGCGATTTTCATCCCAGATCACGGCGGCGCGAATCAGAAACGGTTTTCCCGAAGAGTCGCGTTTCTGCATCCAGAACGGCTTGCCGGCCTGGCCTGGCTTGGAGGCGCTCACCCACTGCCGCACACGCGCCTGAATATCGGCGGGGCTGTCCTGCGGCAGATCCTGGTAGATGGTGGATTCGGCGGGTTCCTGGGTCTCGTGGTCCTGAATCACCTTCCCGATGCTGTCGGTGATCAGCAGGACCTTCTTGAGATCCAGCACGACCGTGGTTTCGTCGGGATCGTCCTTGTCGTAATACCAGTAGGCCTCGTAGGCGCCCGAGTCCGGGTCGCGTTCGATACGCAGGATGCTGCCCTTGAGCGCGGTCCAGTCCTCGTCGAGCGAATCGGTGGCCTGCGTCTGCAGGCTGGCTGAGAGTTGCGCGCGAGCCAACCACACCGCGCCTACCACCAGAACCACAAACAGGGCGGCATAGGTAGCGGTGAGGCGGAAGCGCAGGCCGCGCGAGGCGCGGCGCAGGTCGCGGCCGATGTGGAGCAGGTCGCGGCGGAAGAATCGCATGTTACGCCTGCCGTTCGGTAACGGCATCCGGCGCCCGGTCCGGTTTGTCGGGAGCCTCGATCATGTAACCGATGCCGCGCACGGTCTGAATCAGCTTCTGCGGGAAGCGGTCGTCGATCTTGCTGCGCAGGTGGCGGATGTAGACGTCGACGATGTTGGTGAGCCCGTCGTAATCCATGTCCCAGACGTGCTCGACGATCATGGTGCGGCTGAGCGGACGGCCGCGGTTGCGCATCATGTATTCGAGTATGCCGAACTCCTTGGGCGCCAGATCGATGGTCTCGTTCGCCCGCGTTACTTTGCGGCGGATGCAATCGAGCGACAGGTCGGCCACCTGCAACTTTTCGAGCGTGGGCTGGCCGCGCCGCAGCAGCGCGCGCACTCTGGCCAGCAGCTCGACGAAGGCAAACGGCTTGACCAGGTAGTCGTCGGCGCCCTGTTCCAGGCCCTTGACGCGATCGTCGAGCGAACTGCGGGCGCTCAGGATGAGCACGGGCGGGCCCGCCTTGGCGCGGCGGATTCGTTCGAGCACGGCGATGCCGTCCATGTCGGGCAGCATCAGGTCCAGAATCACCAGGTCGTAATCGGTCGAGTGCGTACGATCGAGCGCGCCCGCCCCGGTGGCCGCCGCATCGACCGCATAGCCGGCGCCTTCGAGGCCCCGGCACAGGAAGTCGGCGATGCGTTTTTCGTCCTCGACCACCAGCAGTCGCATGTGCTATCAGCTTATCAACAACGCAGCGGGAAGTGGCAATGCGGCGTTTCGCGGGCGACGGCGCAGTCTCCGGTTGCTTTGTTTCGGAATTTAGGATGACAATACCTCTTAGGTATGACGATTAGAACTGTTCTTGTTCTCATGGCCGGAGTGCTTCTGCCGATTGCCGCGCACGCGCAGAGCTACCCGATTTCGGGCAGACAGAAGATTGTGTTCATCTCGGCCGGCAGCCAACAAGACGAGAATCTATCCGATATCTCACAGGCTGCCGCGACCGCGCGAGCGTGGCAGATCAAAGCGGAACTGGCGCAACTCAAAACGCACGAATGGGCCGGCGAGTATTACGAAGGTGACGGCGAGGGCGAGAACATAAGCCTGCTCACAGCTCCGAAGGCGGGATTCGTTTTTCGGTGGCAAGGTTGCCTCGGACTTTACGGTCTGAACTACGGCAGCGTCGAAGCAACCAGCGGCCGCCTCAAGCTGCTGTTTGAGCATCCCAACCAGCGCGGAATCGGGGGATTTGAGCCGGAGCTGACGCCGGTCGTTTGGGGCGATCGGCACTACCTGATTCCACCAGGCGAGATGCATCAGTTCGCTAGCGACGTCAACGGCGGTCTCGAGCCGCGCAAGGAGATATACGGCCTATACCTGCTGAGAAGGGGAGACGAACGGAAGAAAGTGCGCGGCGCCCCGACCATTCCAGCGGAATACCGCGGCTATTTGCTGGCGGCTCCGATTACGGCGCGCGTCTCGTCGGTGGGCGAGAGCCGGACGGAAAAGCAGTACGAGTGCCTGTCCAAGGGTCGCGTTACCCCCGTGATCTTGGATGTGGGAAGCGGTAAAGGGGTGAAGGTGGGCATGGAATTCTATCTCTACAGCCCATTGAAGACCTACGCAACCATAAAGGTGACCAAGGTTGAGGACGGCGCCTCCGAGGGCGAAGTGTTCCAGTGTATCGAGGATGCCCCTCCCTCAACCGGGTGGAAGTTTTCGACGAGGCTTGGGGGCGGCAAGTAACCCGACGATTGCCCGTCCATGGCGCGTGATCGCCGCGCGCCCGCCTCCGCTGGGCGCGCCGGCTGCATGATGCTCGTTACGCCCGAAACACGCAAGAACTTGCATCGCCCCCAGGAACCCGGTCGTAACTATTCTCGTAACCATTTTCGATCTGGCGAGTATTCTCTTTTGAAAAGCAGGCAATCGTGGAGGACGAGCAAATCATGCGGCAAGTCCGGGATGGCGAGGTGAACCGCCTCGAAGTTCTGTTCGACCGCCATCAACGGGCTCTGTTGCATTACTTCCTGCACCTCACCGGGAGCCGCGCCACCAGCGAGGACCTGGTGCAGGAATCGTTCTTTCGCGTCCTGAAATACCGCCGCAGCTACCAGACGGAAAACACCTTCCGCGCCTGGCTGTTTCAGATTGGCCGGAACGCTTACCTGGATCACCTGGGGCGGCGCAAGAACGAAGTTGCCTGGCCAGCGGAGGCGCCGGAGGCGGCCAGTCCGGACGCGCCGCCCGACCGGCTGATGGAGGAGAAACAGGAAACCGCGCTGCTGCGCCAGGCCATGGCGGAGCTGCCGCCGGAGAAAAGGGAAGTGCTCGTGATGAGCCGTTTTCTGGACTTGAAATACGAAGAAATCGCCGCTGCATTGCAGTGCGAGGTCGGAACCGTGAAGGTGCGCGTCTACCGGGCGTTGCACGAACTGGGCGACCGCTTCTTCGCCTTGCGGGGGGAACCGTTGTCATGAACTGCGAGAATATCCGCCAACAACTTCCCGAGTGCCTGGCCGGCAGGCTGGGTGAAAGCGCTCGGGAGCGCCTCATCGAACACCTGGAAGGCTGTTCACTGTGCCGCGGTGAGCTGGCGCATCTGGGAATCGTCTGGCGCGGCATGGAAGCACTCAAGCTCGAAGCCGAACCGGATCTGGCGATGAAGGAACGTTTCCAGGCAACCCTGGCCGCCTTCGAGTCCGGTCTGGAACAGGGCCGCCTGGCTGCCGTGGCGCTGCCCGCGCCGTCGCGACAGGCTCCGCCTCGCTGGGCGTGGCAACTGGCGGCCGGCCTCGGTGTTCTCGCTATCGGTCTGGCCGCCGGCCGCGGGCTGGCGCCGCGTCCATCGGTCACCCCGGAGATCGCCCAGTTACAGGGCCAGGTCCAGAGCCTGCACCAGTTGGTGGCGCTCTCGTTGATGCAGCAACAGCAGTCACCCTCATCCAGGATCGAAGGCGTCACTTACGCCTATCGGATGACGCAGCCGGATCCGCAGGTGGAAGAAGCGCTGCTCTACGCAGCCGGCCACGATCCCAACGTGAACGTGCGCCTGTCGGCGGTGGACGCGCTGGATAGGTATGCGGCCGATCCCAACGTGCGGCGCGCGCTCGCGGCCACCCTGGCCGCGCAGGATTCGCCGCTGGCGCAAGTGGCGCTGATCGACCTGGTGGTAAAGAGTAAAGACCGCGATTGCGCCCCCGCGCTGCGCCGCCTGGCCAGCCGCCCGGAGGCCGATGAGGCCGTGCGGCAGCGGGCGCAGTGGGCTATCGATCAATTGGGAATCGAAGGAGAATCCAGATGAAAGCGCTATTACTGCTGACCATTTCGCTCGCGCCGCTGGCGGCGCAGGATTGGGGCCACCACTGGCGGGTGGAAGACCAGGAGACCATCCATCATTCTTATGCCGGCGGGACCGGCCACAAGCTGGTGGTCGACAACTTCGCCGGCGCGATTCACGTCACCGGCGGCGGCAGCCAGATCGAGGTCACCATGGTGCGCCACAACCGCGCCGATTCCGCGGAAAAACTGGCGGATGCCAAGCGCGAGGTGAAGCTCGAAATCTCCGAGCAGGGTGGCGAGGTCAAGCTCCATCAGGATTACCACCACGGCCATCACGACGATCGAGAAGGTTATCGCGTCGCGTTCGACTACGACATCCAGGTGCCCGCCGGCACGGCGCTTTCGCTCGACAACTTCAACAACGAAATCGTTGTCAAGGGAACCAGCGGCGATTTCAAGCTCCACGCTTTCAATGGCGAGATCGAGGTGGAAGACGTGAGCGGCGCCGGCAGTATCGAAACGTTTAACGGACCAATGAAAATCGCCTTCCGCCGCAACCCGGAGCACGATCTCAAGGTCAAGACTTTCAACGGCGCCGTGGATGCCTATTTTCAGCCCGGCCTCAATGCCCAACTGACCTATAAGACGTTTAATGGCGGCGTGTTTACCGATTTCGATGTGACCACCGTGCCGGTCAAAGCCAGCGCCGAAGGAAGCGGCACGAAGTACGTTTACCACAGCGGCCGCTCCGGGTCGGGGCGAATCGGCCAGGGCGGCCCCACGCTCGAATTTGAAGGCTTCAACGGCCCCATCCGCCTGCACGAGGCGAAACACTAGGCGGGCAGGCCGCTGAGCATAGAAGAGGACACCAGTTATGAAAACCATATTCGCCCTTGCGGGCGCAGCGATTATTGTGTGCGGTCTTGCCTC
>Ga0116126_1000546_pt1 | contig 27305 bp, 25 predicted proteins | sample June2015DPH_16_5_FD_89730 | JGI IMG/M metagenome (GOLD analysis project Ga0116126, IMG submission 89730) | Peatland microbial communities from SPRUCE experiment site at the Marcell Experimental Forest, Minnesota, USA - June2015DPH_16_40 | ecosystem: Environmental > Terrestrial > Soil > Wetlands...
GATGGAAAACCTAAAAAAGATGATCGCTCTACGCGTCTTGCGAGCGAACGGATGTTGGGCAGATTACTGGAACAACGTGCATCAGGAAGCGGCATAACTGACTCGCACTTTTAATTGCACCCGCTCCGTACCCTCAAAAGTGCTGCCTCATCTACGCCGGGAACTTGCCAACCGTATGCAGCACGGCAAGGCTCCGGTGCGACCGACTTAGATAAGCAGCACCGGGCCGCTTCTCAGCCAACGCGATAGAGAACGAGAATCAGGATCAAGAAACCTAAGACGTACGCGACGTACGCATTCAGACGTCCATGGTGCATTCCTGCCAGCAGTCTCGCCACAGAGTTCACGATCATTCCTACGGGATGAAAGATGAGGCGGTCCACCAGGTGTGTCTCATCGCGGCGGCGCCGGATTGCCGTCCGAAAATGCACGGCTACCGTTTCGCGGGTGTCCTCGACGATGTTGGGACGGAAAATGGCCTGGAAGACCACGCGCACTGGGTTGGAAAATCCCGTCGCCGTATAGGTCATTTCGGGCAGCAGAGTCGGGATGCCGCCGGCCCAGACTTCGTTTTTGACGAGTGAGCGACGGCGAGTGAGCCGTGTGGTGATGAACCATGAGAGCAGCAGGAGAATCGTCAGCGCCACAACGCTGTAAGAAGGAGACATGGCAAAGACCACCGGATTTTGCTCGGAGCCTCGCAGCAGGACCACGAGACCACGACCGGGCACCCATCGGGCTCCGGTTTGTGCTCCCAGATTATGAAAGTCGGCGAGGAAGGCTGGCGGAAGCTGTTGGTTCGCTGGCGTAGCTGTAAAGAACGGTGGAATGAGCGAAGCAGCTGCACTCGCTCCCGCCAAAGGTTCCACGGCGCGGTTCAAGGCCGGAATGACATAAGTCGGCAGCACTCCCAGAAGAACACAAGCCAGCGTGAGAAGCGTCAGCGAGAACCGTGGCCTGCGCGTGAATTCGGCTGCGTTTGATTTCCAATTGCTGCGCGGTATTCCCAGAAAGCTCATGGCGTAGGTCTTCACGAAACAAGTGACGGCCAAAGCGGCTGTCAGCGCCAGAATGGCACCGGAAAGCGCGAAGACGATCTTGACTGCGGCCGATGGAAGCAGCGCACTGCGCAGAAAGGTCTGCAAGGTTAACCATTCACTGACAAAACCATTGAAGGGAGGCACCGCCGCGATGGCGAGACACCCCGCCAGGAATACGATCGACAGCGCCGGCAAAGAGCGGATCAGGCCTCCCAGCTGATCCATGTCTCTTGTGCCAGTCGCGGCTTCAATGTGGCCGGCGCCCTGGTAGAGCAGCGCCTTGTATGTCGAATGATTGAGCATGTGATAAAGCGCGGCAGTCAGCGCAAGAGCAGCGGGGACCGCGTTCCCAGAATTGCGGAATACCAGAAACGCTCCGATCCCAGCCACGATGATGCCGGCATTTTCGATGGAGCTGTGCGCCAGCATGGTTTTCAGGTCGTTTTCGGTGGTGGCGTAGAGAATGCCTACTAATGCGGTGACGGCTCCGATTACGAGAGCGACCAGGCCTGGTCCAATGCCATGGCCGGGAACCAAGTCGGCGTTCAGACGCAGGATTCCATAGAAACCAAGATTCAGAGTCACGCCTGCGAAGACGGGAATGAAAACGGGCGGCGCAGCCGTGTAAGACCTCGGCAACCAGAAGTTCAGCGGCACCAGACCCGCCTTGACGCCAAAGCCGAGGAACCCCAGAAGAAACACACCCCACGTCGCCGCGCCCGACAAATGAGCGGCCGCCATCCGAAGGGCGGCAAACGAATATCCACCGGCAGCGTTTCCAGCGATAAGAAATGCGATCACCACCGCCAGGAATCCGGCCTCGCTCATGGCGAGCATGATGTAGCCGGCGGTCGAATCGCCGTCAGGCTCTTGCTCGTAGTTGACGAGGAGGTAGCACAATATCGACATGCACTCCCAACTGATCAGGAAGGTGAGAACGTCGCCCGCAGTGAGGATCAAAACTACGGAAGTCATCAGAGCGAAGTGGAGTAAGCCGTAGCGCCCAGCAGGGTGCCCGTCTCGGGAGAGGTAGTCAGGAGCAAAGAAACCACAGGAGAGATAGACCAAGCCAGCTACGAAGAGAAAAATCGCCGATAGTGCGTCGAGATGAAGAGATAGAGTTCCGAAACCGTTGAGCGTCCAAAGATTCAAGTGGAAATCTGTTCCGCCCGCGAGACGCAAAGCTGCCGCGGCCATCAGGGCAATGGAGCAGAGTGTCCCGAACCAGCCGATGACCAGCGAGGCATACTTGCCGCGAAATACCGATGACAGGATCAGCCCGGTCGCGCACAGAACGTAAAACAGGACAAGAGCAGCACCGGCATACGCAGCCATATCAGGCCTCCTCTCGTGGCTGCATGGAAAGAGGCAGTGGCATATTCGGCCCGCGACGACGAGCAGACCGTGCAAGACTGCAAGGGGCGGAGGTGGATCGCCGGGTACTTCCACATCAACGGGAAGGACCATCCCGACGCCACCGGCAGACATGAAGCTCTTCCCGAAAACACCTCCCGTGATGGCGCAGGTTCCGACAGCCAGAACACGCTTCGGATCGGGCATCGCTTCATAGGTTTTTAGCAGTGGCCCCCGCATGTTCTCACTCACCGGCCCGACTACGAGCAGGACATCAGCAGTCCGCGGAGTAGCCGTCAGAAAGATGCCTAGCCGGTGCATGTTGTACAACGGATTGTTCAACTGCTTGACCTCGTGCAGGCAGGCTCCGCAGTCTCCCGCGTCCACCACCATGACGTGGAGCGACTGCCTAAAGGCCGTCTCCAACCGGCCATAGTCCTTTCTTACGACAGGTGTCTGCGCCCATTCAAAACTCGCGTCCCAGTTGAGCGGGTTCGAACTGCCAAAGTGGCAGCGTTGGCACCACACACAAGTCCTGAGATCTACGGACGCAATATTCTGGCTCGCCGTGATCGCGCGTACGGGACAGTTTGACGCAGCCTGGGATGCTTGCTCTGGGGAAGCAAAGGTTGTTGGTAAGGGCCGTCCCGGTGAAACGCCCGCGGCTGTTTCGGGCGCTCCAGGATACCGGGTCGACTGAATGCCTCTTCGTACTCCGTACCAGAACCACGAGCTCATCGATTGCCGCTCCTAACGATCGCACTCTGATGCAGACAAACCAAAGGTTGCCAAAATGATCGGAAAATCCTGAAACGCAAAGTCCTCCACCGCCACATGAAGGCCCAGCCAATTTCGGAAAGACGGAGACAAGATTCGGTAACGCTCCACCCTGTTTTCGCGGTCCAGTCTTATCCAATGCACCGCCGCGCCGATGGGTGCCTCAACCCATCCCGATGCCACGCCTGCATCAGCCTGCGCGACCGGCGCACAAGTCTCGCCGGGTTCCAACGACTCGACTGCGTGGTGAATCAGGCCGACGGATTGTTGAGCCTCGGAGAAGAGCACACGCAATCGGGCAAATCCGTCGCCTTCTGTTTCGCAAGGCACCTCGAAACGGTAGTGTTCGTAACCGGAATAGGGACAAGCGCGGCGCAAGTCCTGCGCGAGACCAGATGCGCGCGCCAACGGCCCAACGAGATCCAGGTCGCGAGCGCTCTCTGGGCTGATTATGCCGACATCTTCGAGGCGGTCGAGGAAACTACTGCTGTATCGGAGGCGTTCCTCCAGTTTCCGCAGTTGGCTGGAAGCGGTGTCGACAGTTCCTAACAAGGTCCGGCAGTTCTGCGCATCGAAATCGCGTCGCAGTCCTCCAGGGGTGTTCAATCCAAACAAATACCGGTGCCCGGCAAATTCACACGAGGCACGCAAGAGTTGCTCCTCGACGATGGCCGCGTGAGCCTCGGAGACATTGAGGGCTGTGGACTGGCAAATTGCTGCGATTGCTCCGGCGTGGTGCCGGAGGCGCTCTAACTCAGCTAGGACCACACGGAGGCTACGGGCGCGGGGCGGAACCTGCTGCTGGAAGATCTTCTCCACTGCTTGGCAGTAGGAGAGCGAATGCGCGAACGCGGACTTCGCGGAGAATCGTTCGGCTAGCAACAAGGCATCGAGAACAGATCTTCCCTCCGCGATCTTCTCGACAGCCCGATAGTTGTAAAACAGCCGCGGTACAGCCCGGATCACGTCTTCGCCAACCGTCTCCAGCAGGAAATGAACGGACTCTCCGACTCCTCCCTCGTAGACTGGTCCGACCGGCATGGCGAACGCACCGGGATCCTGAACGACCAATACAGGATGCCAGTCCTCTTTCGGTCGTTTCTTGAGATGCGTTTGTCCGGCATCGAACGCCTTGCGCATGGGTGCCAACCCTTCTTGCCAGACTTGATCATGCAAGATGAAATCTCCGAGCCGGGGATGCTCTTCAAACTCCAGGCCGAACAGATCCTCTGCCTCACGCTCATACCAGTCTGCGGCGTGAATCTGCGCGCTGATGCTCGGCACGGTTCGAGTCGCCAGAGGTAGACGCAGAATGAAATGAATCCAGCCGTCGCCGGGAATCAGGAAGACGTAACGCAGAATCCATTCCTCGCGCTCCTCGACAATCAGCCCTCCAAAAGAACAGCCAGCGTCCCCAAACAGAAATTGAGCCAGCGAAGGCAACGCTTCCGCCTGAGTCAGAGTGAATACAAGGTCAAATCGGCTCTCTGCATTCGCCGAAGGCGAGACCGCCGATGCAAAACGTTTCTCAATTGCAGCCGCCAGAGTCTTGGAGTCATAGCTTTGCGAGTTGATGGTCTGCGCGTTCGCGGTCGAGGAGTCAGGGAGTGTCATTCAGCGGCCCCCTAATTGTTGCGCCGCGAGTTGCAGCAGATTGTGAACAGGGGCTGGAACATACACCCCGAGCAGTACCACTGGCACAGCGGCAGCCCACACTGTGAAGCGGCAAGTCGCGGGCAATACTCCGGCCGAAACTTGTGCAGCGGGTTTGCCCATTACCATACGGTTGACGTGCGACAGAATAGCCACGAAGGCGATGACGATCAAGGCGCCGAGCACGGCAACCACAAGTTTGTGCCCAGCCCGAACTCCTGCGGAGAGGATGGAAAGCTCGCTCAAGAAAATCGGAAATGGGGGAGCGCCAGCGATGGCCAGGGAAGAGAGCACGAGCGCCCCGCCAGCGAAAGGTGAGACTCGGAAGAGTCCGCGCACCGATGCGATCTCGCGCGTGCTCAGGATTAGCAACATGGCTCCGGCGACATAGAAGCAAAGCGACTTGGTGATGGCATGATTGAGAATTTGAGAGATCGCCCCGAAATCCGCCGCTTGGGTCGCCATGCCCGCGGCAGTCAGGATGATGCCCATGTGTTCGACAGTCGAGAAGGCGAACATACGCTTGTAATCGCGGACCTGGATCAAAAGAAAGGCGGCGATTCCCACCGAAACTAGACCCAGTACGATCATCCAGTTGCCCACGCGAGCCGCTGGAGACGCCAGAACAATCGACAGGAAGCGCAGGATTACATAGAGCGGCACCGTGGTCTTCACCCCGGAAAGAACGGCGCACACCGGAGTGGGAGCCTGGCTGTGGGCGTCCGGCAACCAGGTGTGCATCGGCGCAAGTCCTGACTTGGTCCCAAACCCAACGAAGACGAGCAAAAAGGAGAGTTTCAGAAGATTGGGGTCCATGGAAGCCGCCACCATGCGCAGGCCTTCCCAAGTCTCCCAAGCTCCGCCAGTGGTGGAACGGTACGTCCAAAACAGTAGAAAAAATCCTAGCAATGCGATGGGCGCGCCCATAATCGTGAGAACCGCGAACTTCCAGGCCGCTTCCAATGCATTCGAGGTGTTATCGAAGCCAACCAACAGGACGCTGAAGAGCGTAATAAGTTCGACTGCGACCCACACAAGATTCGGTTCTGCCAGCGATGGAACGGCCAGCAATGCGAAGACCAGCAAGTTATAGTTTCCGTAGAACCACCATAAGCGCCCCTCGTCGTGGCCATGCTGCATGTAACCATGGGCAAAGATTGACGCCAGCGCAACGACGAAGCTCACCAGTACCAGCATGAGAGCACTCAGGCCGTCGGCTTCAAACCAGCCCGGAAGGGCAACAACCCGCCCGTGCTCGATCACTTGAGCTGAAACATACACTGCAAGCGCAAAGCAGGCCGACGTGGACACAATCGTGATGGCCGAAGCATAGAGGCGAAGATGCCGTATCGAACTCAGGAGCGCCGCCAGGAGAGGAAGTGCGAGGATTGCGATCAGCGTCATGCGGGCGCTTCCTCTTTGAGTTTGTCCAACGCTGCAGCCTCGGTAGTCCCGACCGTTTCTCGAATGTTCCGGGTGAGTAATCCGACCACCACCGCGATAAGAACGACGTCCACGGCGACCGCAAGCTCGGCGATCAGCGGAAGCTCAGGCGCAATGGCGACGCCCGCGAAAAAGGCTCCATTTTCCATCGCCAGAATTCCGATGAGTTGCGGAATCGCTTCCCGGCGCGCCACCAGCGAATACGCGCCAATGAGAATCCCCGCCAGGCCGATCGGCAGGTTTACACGGATCACTGGATCATGCGTCGCGGCTACAATCGGGCCCATGAGAAACTCAGCAACTATTGTGAGCATGAGTGCTAGTAACAGCGAGGTTGGGATGTTGACTGCCTGGGCGATCTCCCGCCTCTCATAAAATTCGGCAGGCAGAAGACGCCGCAGGACCCACGGGATCGCCAGCACCTTGGCGACGATGGTGATTGCTCCGAGTGCCCAAAGATGAACCGACATGCGGCTATACGCCAGCAGAAACGAGGAAGCGGCCAGTAGCAAAGATTGCGCCACAAAGAACCGCAGAACTCCCTGAACCTGCCGAGTTGCCACCATAGCGAACGCAGAAATGAGGATCAACCCTGCGCTTAGCGTGTTTAGGGCGTCCGGTATGGACGTCGACATCCGTTAGCCTCCCGGAAAAATACTCGTAACCATGGCTGCGACCGAGATGATGAATGCTGCTCCCAGAAATTCGCTGATCCGGAACAGCCGCAGTTTGGCAAGAGACGTTTCAATCAGGACCAACACCAGTGAGAACAAAAGAATCTTGAAAAGAATTTGTGGAACGGCGGTAAGAACATTAACAACGGCGTGGCCGTGAGCTAGGCCCCACGGAGCAACCAACACATTCAGGAAAATGCACGTCAGGACGAGAAACTTCATCTCGCCGCCCCATTTCATCAGTGCCGCGCCCCGGCCCGAAAATTCCAAACCTTTCGATTCATCAATCATCGCGAGTTCGAAGTGGCCAGAGGGATTGTCCACAGGAATTCGTCCTCCCTCGGCCAAAATCAACATAAGAAAAGCGATCAGCAACAGCACATGCGCAGGGGAAAAGAAGGCGGCAGCGTTCGCCACCCATTTTTGTTGCACGATGTAAGGAATCGTCGATTGCGAGACGAATGAAACTGTGAAGAACACAATCATGAACACTGGCTCGGCTAAGAAACCGACCATGCGCGTCCGGCTGGCCCCCATCGGTCCGTAAGGATTTCCCGTGTCCACCGCGGCAAGCGCGGCGAAGAATCCAGCGAGCCCCAGGAAAAAACCTCCGGCGAGCATGTCTCCCATGAATGCGAATACCAGCGGGTAGTCGGTCAGCACCGGGATCAGAATGGTGACGAAGATCGGCATCACAAACACCAAATAGGGAGTGACGCGAAAGATCCATGTCGTCTGATCCGACACGATTTGGTCCTTGTGAAAGAGCTTCCAAATATCCCGATAGGGTTGCACGACAGAAGGGCCGCGCTTGCTTTGTACCATTTCCTTCAGGCGGGCAAGGACGCCCGCATACAAAGGCGCGAAGGCCAGTACGAAGAGGACCTGCAGTAAGTTATACCCAATGGTCTCGATCATGACCGTCGCCCTTGGCGATCTTCAGAGGCTGAAATTGATATCCGTTGAAGACGCATTCCTGCGTCCACCCGATTGGGCAGGGATTGATTTGCAGTGAATACTTGAATTCCTCGGACTTGGTGAGAAACTCCTCCCATCGTAGGTCCTTTACGGACCGAACCGCGGTCCAGGATTTGAGAGGAGTCATCAGCCGCCGGCAGCGGCGGCAGTTTACTCCGGCAACACCGGAGCGGCAAACTCCTTTGCCGCCATCATTCAAACACAGATGAATCGAATGCGGCAAGTGCCGCGTTTGAAACCCGTCATGTTCTCTGATCAGAGAGGCTGTTCATTTTGGGTTTGATAAGGGGCACAAACTAAAACCCGTTGACTTCAGCTCTCGTCTTTGCTGTACTTAAATTGTTGTCAACGGTGAAGGAGTTCACCGAAACCGCTGTCCCCACCACATAGCCGGGCACAGCTGATGACTCCTGACAAGCGGGTGAATCCTTGTCGCGGAGTCATGTCCCGGCAACGGTTCCCCAAAATAACCGATCTTTTGGAGTTACGCCCTCAATCTGGACGGGCCCGACCCCAATCGCGATCTTGACGAGGGTACGCCCCTTGAAGCGGAGCAAAGAGGTCGAAAAGCAGTCTGGCCCAGGACAGAGCCTGTGGTTCACGCGTAGCACTTTCGCAAAAGCGTTTGCGCTTGGTGGTTGTGCGATCTGCAACGCAGTGCACGCTGCTGAGCGCAAGGGAATCCACTCCTTCCTGCATGAAGGGATGATGTTTCCTTCGGTGCGGAAAAAGTTTCTGGATGGAGGCGGATTCTGTCTCCACCACTTCTGGATGGCCAAGGCCATCGAAGAATACGCCTGGCAAACTGGCGGCTTCGGAATCGCGATCCTTTGCGATGAACTCGTACGATTGGCTGGCTTGGGGCTGGCCAACGCAAATGGAAGCGAGCCAAACCCGCGATCCTCACTACTCGGACGCCGGGAGAAGCCCTCATTCGTGCCAGGCCACGACCGCATGTTCTGCGATGACAATCGAGAAAAGGAGCAGTTCCTGGCGCAGGTTCTCGAAGAACTTGTCGACGAGGAGGAGTTTCACAAGCCTTTGGCTAAACATGGGCTTTGCAAACGGCATGGCGAACTGTGCCTACAGACATGGAAGGACTCTCGGAAGCGGAGTGAGCTGTTTTCCCAACTTGTGGCACAACTCAGGGAGTTGGCGGACGACTTGCGAGAGTTCATTCGCAAGCGTGATTACCAATATCGCAGCGAACCTCCGGGGCGCGAACAGGATTCTGTGCTGCGAGCCATGCAGTTTTTTGTTGGTCCAAATCCCTGCGGTTCTCGAACCAGGAAAGAAGCGTCATGAAGATCGCCATCATCTCCGATTTGCACGGAAACTATGAGGCGTTGCGGTCGCTGCGCGAGAACCACGACGAACTTTGGGTATTGGGTGACTTAGTGAACTACGGACCAGAACCGGGTGCGGTGGTTGATTTCGTCAAAGCAAACAGTTCGGTCGTGGTGCGCGGGAATCACGATCACTCTCTTGGATACGATGTGGACCCACGCTGCGGAACTCGCTACCAGAAGATGGCCGACGTCACACGCAGGTACAGCGCTTCAGTATTGAAAAAGGACCAAAAGGAATTCCTTCGCCAGTTGCCGCTCAAGCTCGAATTGAAACGGCAAGACACCAGCTTCTATCTGTGTCATGCCAAGCCATCGGATCCTTTGTATTGCTACTGCCCGGAACAGTCCGAAGAGTGGGTGAAGGAATTGGGTCAAGTGAAGGCCGATGTGCTACTCGTTGGCCATACCCACATTCCGTTTGTCCGCCAGATCGGGAATCGTGTCGTGGTGAATCCTGGGAGTCTAGGACAACCGAAAAACGGAAAATCTGACGCCTGTTACGCAATCTGGGAGGATGGCTCATTTTCATTGAAATCGTTCCCCTACGCGGTAGACGAGACAATCGGAGGACTGAAGGCTTTGGACTTCCCGCAAGAAGTGGAAAAGGACTTGATTACTGTACTTCAAACTGGATCGCTGTAACGAACTCATAGCAAGGAGAACTCATGTCGAAAATAAAAAGTGTTGATGCGATGGAAATTCTGGACTCACGAGGCAATCCAACAATCCAAGTCAGTGTGGTGTTAGAGAGCGGTGCCATTGGTGTCGCCAAGATCCCTTCGGGAGCTTCAACCGGCAAACACGAGGCGGTTGAACTTCGGGATGGAGACAAGGCGCGCTACAGCGGCAAAGGCGTGTTGAAAGCGGTTCACAACGTGACCAAACTCATCCAGGGGACGGTCAAGGGAATGGACCCCAGCCACCAGAAAACTCTGGACGAAGAACTTATCGCGCTCGACGGAACGCCCAACAAATCCAAGCTGGGCGCGAACGCGATGCTTGGCGTCTCGATCGCCGCGGCCAAGGCCGCCGCGGCGGAAAAGAAAATTCCTCTCTACCGGCAGTTCGCAGCACGCGATGAGTACGTTTTGCCAGTGCCGCAATTGAACGTACTTAACGGGGGCAGGCACGCAGACAACAACGTAGACTTTCAGGAATTCATGATTGTCCCCGTCGGCGCGCCCAGCTTCAGCGAGGCATTGCGCGCTGCCGCAGAGACGTTTCACATGCTCAAACAGGTACTGCACGAGAAGGGCTACGAAACCAGTGTAGGAGATGAAGGAGGCTTCGCCCCTCGCCTGCGATCGAATGAAGAACCAATGGAACTGATCTTGTCCGCTATCCAAAAAGCCGGGTACGAACCGGGCAAGGATATTGGCGTCAACCTGGACCCGGCGGCCAGCGAGTTCTACGAGAACGGCCAGTACGTATTTCGCAAATCGGACAAGACGAATAAAACCTCCGACGAAATGATTGCGATCTGGGAGGACTGGCTGAAGAAGTATCCGATCTTGTCCCTCGAAGATGGACTCGCGGAGGACGACTGGGCGGGATGGAAAAAGCTCACATCACAACTCGGGAAGCAGGCGCAACTGGTGGGAGACGACATCTTTGTAACCAATCCCCAGATCTTCGAGAAAGGAATCAAGGAGGGGGTCGCCAATTCCATCCTGATCAAGCTCAATCAAATCGGTACTGTGACCGAGACGCTGCGCTGCATCGAGATGGCAAAGAGGAACAGCTACACATGCGTGGTCTCGCATCGTTCCGGCGAGACCGACGACACGACGATTGCCGATTTCACCGTCGCAACTGGTGTGGGGCAATTGAAAACGGGTTCAGCTTGCCGCGGTGAGCGCATTGCGAAATACAACCGCTTGCTGGAAATCGAGAAAGAGCTGGGATCGCACGCTAAATATGCCGGGCGGTCTGTTTACCAGCGATGGAGCAAGTGATGGATCAACGGAGCAAGGCTCTGGCGGACAGGAAAGCCGGACAGGCATTTCCCGATCTTCCCGACGAAGAAATCGAGGCGCTCGTCCAGAGCCTGAACTCCCTGCACGAGGGTGAACTCGGAATTGACATGCTGGTCGCTTGTGGACAAAGGGCTATCGGACCGTTGCGCCGTTTTCTGCTGCACGGCAAACCCAGCGGCATCTTTGTACCGAAACAGCGAGCCGTGAAGGCACTGGCCGAACTTGGAGCCAAAGAAGTGTTGCTGGATTATCTGGCTGTCGACGAGCAAATTGCGGATCCCGTGGCTGCGCACGGGGAAGAGGCAGTGAAAAACACGGCCGCACGCGCGCTGTCAGCCTGGCATACCGAGGACGTCTACCAGGCTCTGTTGCGGACGTTGCGGCGCCGGCGTTTGCCTGGAGTAATCGAGGCGCTCGGCGAATTTCCTGGACGGTCGGAGGCTGTGCCGGAGTTGGTGGCGGCCTTGGAGGACGACTTTTGTCGAACTTCTGCTGAGGATGCGCTCCGGAAGATCGGGGATGTTGCTCATTTCGCGTTTGTCGATGCCGCCAGGACTCCCGACCCGTCCGGTGCCCGTGAAACACCCTCGAGTCGTAGCCGCCGAAGATCAGCTTTACGCCTACTGGAAACGCTGCGGTTGTTCGTTGACGATTGGCGCAAGGTCGCCGCGTTGCTTCACGACAGCGACCCCGAGATTGCGGCAAGAGCGGCAGCGATTGCGCTAAATCTTGCGGATCGACGAAACCAAGAGCTCGCCGTCAGACGGATGATTGAGGTTTTGCCAGCCGCGGAGTGGTTCCTGCAAGGGGAGATTCAAGAGTGGCTCGAAAAGCATCTGGACATTGCCTTGCCCTCCATCAATGAAGCGATCGAGCGTCGGCAGGCCGCGTCCGCTTCGATTCAGGCTAGGGATCACGTTCTGCGACTGCTGCTTGCCGTAAGGCGAAAAGGTCAGGATGGGGCCGACGGCGAACGGAACACATGATGGCGGAATTCATTTTTGATCGTGAGGAGGAACGCCAGCGAATCGACCAATTCCTGGCGAAGAGGCGCCCGTTTCTCCTCTACGGACCATCGGGAGTGGGCAAGACACTTCTGCTCCGCAATGTGCTGCCGCAGTTTCGGTCTGTTCTCTATTGCGAAGACTCAGCAACGACTAACGTCATGTTTCGCAGTCTCGCGCGCAGTCTGCTGCGAGTGCAGAGCCCGCGCGCCTCCAAAGTGTTTCGCGACGAGGCGGGAATCATCGCGAAGTCCGCGGTGTCGTTGAAAGGAATTGTGATGGATGCGTTGCGCGAGGGGGAGTACTCGATCATGCTCGACCATCTTAAGCGCCCCTCGTACTCGTTTGCCTCGGCCGTTCGCGAACTCATGGGATGGGGCTCGACCCCGGTCAGCGCGGTGGCGCGTTCCAGCCACATGGAAGACACAGGCTTTCTCCAGCCGCTTTACGGTGACCGTTCGCAGAAGTGTGAAATCCGCAATTTCGACGACTCAACCGCCGAGCAATTTGCTCGTGAGCGGATCAAGCGTTCAGGCCTGTCAGGCACGAACGTCAACGAATTCGTCGACAAAGTTCTGGAATTCAGCGGGGGGAATCCAGGAGCGATCATCGCATTGATCGATATGGCGACTTGTCCAAAGTACCGCTCCGAGGAACACATCAAGATCTCCCCGCTATACATCGACTTTCGCATGAACGGGGGCGTTGCCAGGTGACGAGCGGGCCCAATTCGCTCAATTCGAATCACGAGCGGCGCTTGAGCGTGACCTGCCGCCACATTGACAAGTTGCTGGCGGAGATGGAAAGCACCCTCAATGTCTCGGCATCTAAGCTGGCTTTTCCGCAATATGCTCCCGATCTGACTCCTGCCCAGCGGCGCGTGATCGAGGACTACATCAGCCGCATTCGCGCTCAGCTGATTCGCGTGCTCGATGGACAAGGAATGGAACGACCGTCAGCCGATATCCCGGTTTCGCGCGCACTCCACGTAAATCTCACTTTTGTAGATATTGCAGCGGAGGAGTTGAAGCCCGAATACATGAGCGGCTATGGACAGGTTCCCCAGGCGGCCGCAGTTGAACTCAACGGCATTGCTGGAGAACTACAGGGGTTGGTGCGACAGCTCGATCAATATCTGATGCGCGGATCCAGGGAAAACCTGCAGGAACGTTTGGAAAGGCTAGAACAAACTGGAGACGAGATCCCGGTTCTCAAGAAGCTGGAGTCGATTATTAGCGAGCACGGACTGGTCGAATTCCGGTCCACCTTGTCGATGATTCTGGACCGTTTGGAAGACAACAGTTTCGAAATCGCCATCTTTGGACGTGTCAGTTCGGGCAAATCGTCTCTGTTGAATGCAATGCTCGGGATGGATGTACTTCCGGTGGGAGTCACTCCGATCACTGCGGTTCCAACGCGCTTGCTGTACGGCGAGACTCCGGTGGTCCATGTCTGGTTTGCCAATCGGACGCCCGAACAGTTTGACATCGCGCACTTGCCGGAGTTTGTGGCCGAGCAGCTCAATCGTGGGAACGAGAAGCACGTGACCAGAATCGTAGTTCAGCTCCCGTCGCCTCGCCTTCGCGAGGGCATCGCATTCGTCGATACTCCTGGGTTGGGATCTTTGGCGACTCGCGGAGCCGCCGAAACACTCGCTTATTTGCCGCGGTGTGATCTGGGCGTTGTTCTCATCGATGCCGGATCGACTTTAACCCCTGACGATCTTCAAACCATTCAGATTCTCTATGACGCGGCAATTCCGGCCATGGTCCTGTTGAGCAAGGCGGACCTGTTGACCCTCGAAGATCGCTCGCGGGTTATCGGATATGTGAAGGATCACATTAAAGAAGAGTTGAACCTGGATCTGGCGGTGCGCGCCGTGAGCGTGATGGCCGGGAGCAAAGAACTCGTGGCTCAGTGGTTCGAAGCAGACATCGCTCCCTTGTACAGCCAGCGTCAGGAACTGAAGCTACGCTCCATCCGGCGCAAGCTGGGAGCGCTCCGCCAATCGGTAGAGATGGCCTTGCGCAGTCGCTTGCGCCGCAAGGATCAGATCTCACCGAAAAAGGTAGAACAACTGCGTGTCGTCGAAGCGGAATTGCGTCAGGCCAGTGGCCGTCTTGAGGAGATAAAAAAGATCGCGCGAGGTGTGGCGAACGACCTGGAGTATTCCAGTACGCGGACATTGCGCTTTGCCGCGGCTACTCTGGTCGAGTCATGGTCCAAGCAGGGTGCCGGAGGTGAAGCAGTAGCGGGGATTGTGCGCAACGCAGTGACATGGACGGTTCAGGAGCAAACCGAATCTCTTCGCCGGCGCATGGATGCAATGGCGCACAAACTCCATGAAACTCTCCGCGCCACCGCCAAGGTGCTTGAGGTCGACGACGTGCCTGGGGAAGAGGAGTTCGCCGGTGTGGTGCGAGAAATGCCAGCCTTTGACGCCGGTGAGCTCAATATCCACTTAAAGCGGCCTTTCCTGTTCAGCCTGCTCGGAGGAGACATTTCGAGATCGATAGTGACCAAGCGCCTGGCGGGTATGATCGGAAGTCAACTCACGAAGTCCTTATCCGCCTACCACGCTTTGCTGTATGACTGGTCGGAGAGAACGTTGGGTCAGATTCAGCGCAGATTTGACGCTTATGCCAACAGCTATCGTGCTCAAGTAGAGAGATTGGTCGGCGATCAGGTGTCGCCGGCTGAACAAGAAAACACTATTCGCCGTGATCTCGAAGGGTTGGAAGGTGTCCGATCTGAGCCGACTGCGGCTACTTGAGTGGGCGGTGAGTCTGGTGAAAACGCATCGTGAAAAGGAAAGGAACGAGGCGACTTGCTGAAATACGTGATGGTGGGTGTGGGAGGTTGTCTAGGTTCGATGTTGCGTTTCTGGGTGGGCAGTTATATCGGCAGCAGAATGGGAACGCGGTTTCCCTACGGGACGCTAGTGATTAACATTACGGGCTCGTTCCTGATCGGCTTGGTCTTTGCCTTATTGACAGCCAGAACGCATTGGAGCCCCAACTGGCGATATCTGATCCCAATTGGTTTCATCGGAGGCTACACGACCTTCTCTAGCTTCGAATATGAAACATTGCGCACGATCCAGGATGGCCAGATCGGCGTGGGATTTCTCTACGTGGCGCTGAGCGTGATCGTTGGGTTTGTTGCAGTCTGGGGTGGAGTTATGGCGGGGAGGGCGATCCCATGAAAGCAGAAGCTTCAGCACCGGGGGCTAACGTAAGCCAGGCACTCACCAAGGGCGCATGTCCAATTTGCGCGATCCTGAAAGACTTTCAGTGGACATTGGCGGAAACAGCTCGACCTCAATCAGACCTGCGCGTGTGTAATTTCCACGGGTGGGCGCTCGCTCGATCCCGAGCGAAGCTTTCGCGCTCCACTCCTGGGGAAAGTGTCACCAATGTTTTCTTAGAGATGTTGAAGCCGCCTCTGGTGGGGAAAGTGAACAGCTCGGAATGTACCTTATGTCACCGAGCCATGGAAGAGGAAGTCACTCGCTTGCGTGAGCTAGCGCAGAAGCTCCAAGGGACAATGTTCGCGCAGTGGATGAAGAGTCAGGGCACTCTTTGTCTGGAGCACGGCCGGAAAGTGAAGGAATTTGTCCCATTGCGTTTGCGAACGCTAGTTGACGAAATCGTTGAGCGAAATCGAGCAGAGTTGGAGCACGAACTTGAGTCGTTTCTTGAACAGCTAAAACACGGAATTCATGAGGGCGGAGGACTTTTAGGTCGCGCCGCTGAGTTTTTGGTGGGTCAAAGAGGACTCTAACGACAGGAGGAAAATGTGCTGACACCAGGGCCGGGCAAGAAAGTCGGCATTTACGTAGCGGAGGACCAGCAGTACCACGGGAGTGCTGCCTATGCAGCTGTTCTGGATTTTCTGTTTTTTCATGGCGTCTCGGGCGCAACCGTGACGCGTGGCATTGCTGGATTTGGTGCAGATCATCACATGCAAACGACCAGTCTCGTAGACCTGGCGGTCCATCTGCCTGTCAAGATCGAGTTCATCGAAAGTGCGCAAAAAGTCGAGGAGCTCCTACCCAAACTGCAAGCCATGGTAGGTGCCGGACTGATTGAGATGCACGACACCACAATTGTCAAGCCTGCCGAGAAGAAACAAAAACATCCTGCGGCTGAAAAGCCTGCCCTGAAGAGTGAGGGCAAAGCCAAGATGATGCGGATCTACATCGGTGAGAATGACAAGTGGAACGGCAAGCCGTTGTATGAAGCCATCGTCAATGGTCTGCGGTCCAACGACATTGCTGGTGTCACGGTTTACCGCGGGATTCTCGGTTATGGTGCCAATCGGAGAATTCACAAGGACGCGGCGCTGAGCCTTTCCCATGATCGGCCTATCCTGCTGTCCGTGGTTGATACGGAAGAAAAACTGAAGGCCTTTATGCCGATTCTTGACCAAATGGTCAAGCAGGGTTTGGTCGTGCTATCCGACGCGGACGTCATCAAGTACACCCATAACTATGAGAAAGCCGAGCGGCGCCAGGAGACACGAATATGAAACTCGAAGGCAAAGCCAAAATGCTGCGCATCCATTTTGGGGAAGATGATAAGTGGCACGGCAAGCCACTATACGAGGCCATCGTAGCCAAGTGTCGGGAACTCGACATTGCCGGCGCCACGGTGTTTCGTGGGATCGAGGGCTACGGAGCAAGTACTCTCATTCATAAAAAGCATCTGCTGCGTTCTTCCGATCGACCAATCATGGTTTCAGTGATCGACACGAGGGAAAAAATCAGCACCCTTATTCCTGCGCTGGACGAAATGGTGGACGAAGGACTGATTGCTATGTCCGAAGTGGAGGTAATTCGCTACGTGCACCAGGAAGGAGTGCGCTCTCCTGCCCCGTAGCCAAGTACAGAATGGAACGAGAGCATTTAACGCATGAGCTATGAGGACAGACTCGAAAGAAAACTCGGTGCTTGAAAAGCCGGCTTCTCCGCAGCAGTTGATACCCGTCGCTCCCGAGGATCGTCAGATCCCCGTGGAGAATTCTCACGGAGAGTCAGCACTCATGCGGCTGGCGGAGTTAGCTGACGAGTTTGACGCCGAGGAAGTCGCTGCAGATGCGCGATCCGTGGCAGAACGGGTATCGGAGGGACGCTTCTACGTTGCTTGTATTGGTCAGTTCAAGCGCGGCAAATCCTCTGTCCTGAATGCTCTCGTGGGCGACAGCGTACTGCCCACTGGAGTTGTGCCGGTTACCACCGTGCCGACGATCGTCCGGTACGGAAGCCATGCGGCCGCTCGCGTGCGCTTTGAAGCCGCTGGCGGCTGGACAGATATTCCGGTTAAGACCGTCGATGAGTATGTCTCCGAAGAGAAGAATCCAGAGAACTCGAAGCATGTCGCGGCATTGGAAATCTTTGTGCCCAGTCCGCTGCTTTCAACCGGCATGTGTTTCGTGGACACACCAGGGTTGGGATCGGTGTTCACCGGCAACACGGCAGCCACCCAGGCTTTCATTCCTCATATTGATGCGGCGCTGGTCGTGATCGGGGCGGATCCTCCGCTAGCCGGGGAAGAACTTGTGCTGGTTGAGGCAGTCGCGCGGCACGTTCAGGATCTCATTATCACGGTAAACAAGGCGGATCGGACCACGGACGCAGAACGAGCCCAAGCGGTGGCCTTTGCGCGTCGCCAACTCGAAAAGCGACTTCCCCAACATTCTGTCGGACCTTTGTTTGAGGTCAGCGCGGCGGAACAACTCGAACATCGCGGAACAGGTCGGGACTGGGAGAAGCTAGTCGCTTCTCTGAACCATTTGATCGAAGGATCGGGCCGTCGTTTGATCCAGGCAGCCTGCGAACGTGGACTTGAACGGATCAGCGAGCAGCTTCTCGTGATCATCTCGGAAGAGCGCGAGGCACTTCAACGACCGATCGAAGAGTCAGAGACCCGCATCGCCGCAATGAAACAGACCATCAGCGATGCCGAGCGTTCGATGAGGGAACTCGGGTATCTTTTCATGGCTGAACAGCAGCATATTTCAGACATGTTCGTCGATCGTCACAAGACATTCCTCGCACGCGTGTTGCCGCAGGCACACCAAGAGTTCGATGTTTCACTGCAATCGATATCTGGCTGGCTCGGTCCATCGTATCGCTGGCGCACTTTCCATGAGGCGCAAGAACTCGCACGCCGTCATGTCATGCCATGGTTAAAGCCTGAGCAGGAAAAAGCAGAAAACGAATACCGGCGGGTTGCGTCGCGGTTCGTAGAAATGGCAAACGCGTTTCTTAAGACACTTGCGACCGCCGGCATTCCAGAATTGGCGCGGATGCCCCACGCTCTCGATCCGGAACGCGGATTTCGCGTTCGCTCTGAATTCAGCTTTTACGAATACAGGGATGTCGCGGACCCTGCCTCACCGCTGCGCTGGTTGGCCGACCTGGTTCTTGGCCTAGTGGGCGCCCGGTGGATAATTAGGAACGAGGCCCAAGAATTTCTCACTAAGCTGCTCGAAACCAACAGCACTCGCGTGCAGAGCGACGTTCTCAACCGGGTCCAGGAGAGCCGAGGGAAGTTAGAAGCTGAGATTCGCAAGCTGCTTCACGAGGTGAGTAGGATTGCGGAACAGGCCCTGGTCCGCGCCCGGAAAGTGAAAGAAGACGGTGAGCCTGCAGTTCAGGCGGAATTGAATCGATTGGACGGATTGGAACGGGAAGTGACTGAGCTCCGTGAATCCACACAGCTTAATGCAGTGCGGGTGTGAATCCGATTCCGATTCAACTCCTCATCATTGGCCCTGCAGCAGTCGTCTGATCCTCGACAGCGAATACCGTGTTGTACAAGTCTTGGCCGTAACTGGTCTGGAGGGGCTCACCTTCTGCCAGCTTGAAAGTTCGCGTTCCATCCGCTTCTCGTTCGGCACGCAGGAAAATGGCGCCGTCGTCCTTCGCATTGAAGAAGCCCCGCGCGAATTCGTATAAGTGGGTTACGTAGAAGACTTTCATCCCCTTTTCCAGTAGAGCGCGAACAATCTGTGTACCAATTTCTGAGCCTTCTCGCTCGTTCGTCGCTGCGAATGATTCATTAAAGAGCAACATCGAATTCGGGACAATGTGCTCGGCGAGTTCACTCATCCGAGCGAGTTCCTCATCGAATTTCCCGCTCTTCATGGTCGTATCCTCTTCCCGCTTGTAGTGAGTAAACAAGGCAGAGCAGATTTCAGCCTTGAAGTCGTCGGCTCCAACGAATAAGCCGCATTGCATCATCAACTGGGCAAGGCCGATGCTCCGCAGGAAAGTCGTTTTTCCACCCTGGTTCGCACCGGTGATAATCACCAAGTTCTTGTGTTTCGCATGAAGCATATTCCCCACGACACCGCGATTCAGCGTGAGGCAGAGGCTGACATCGTACAATCCGCTGAATTCATGGCTGCGTTCCCTTGAGGGCATCGGCGTTGGAAAAGCAATAGGCATTCCGTGCGATAGCAGTTCGCTATGTAGATTGAGGCAGCCGACGTAAAACGCCAACTCCGTCCGCAGCGTTTTGAAAAAGCTGAGCACATGATCGGAGGATTGAGTCAACGCAAGCGCAACGCGGGAGATCCCTCGGTTTCGCATATCCGATAAGATCCGCCCACCGGCCTCGTCGCGGGGGTCGAGATGAAATTTGTAGGAAACAGGTCCTTTACCAAGAAGGCGGTCGAGCCAGGTCTGCTCCTTACCGTGAGCCTTGCGCAGCATGTAGTGAGTGCCTTCGTTGCTGTTGCCAAGCTCTGCGCTTAAGAGGGCGCCCTTGCGGAATTTCAATTCCTTCAAATGGCTCTTTATCGTTCCCATGTATTGCTCGGTCAACTCTTTCTTGAGCATTGCAAAAAGTGACCTGAAACCCTCGGACTCAAAGTTGCTCTCGTTCTCTTCGGCGACGCCCCTAAGCTTCCGGAGCACATGCAGGAAGCTTTCCATCAAGTCCACGGAGCCATAGAGCATTGAACTCGGATGACTACCGGACAGGGCCCACCACTGTCTCCTCGTTTCTTCCGCCACAGCAGTCATAAGGTCGTAGAGTTCCCTTACTACAACAGGATTCTTTAGGCAGTCTCTCAAGATGGCTTGCCTGTAAAGAATCGTGTCCACGTCATTTCCCAGCCCGGAGAGAAGTGCTTGCTGCGCTACCTGAAACAGGAATTCATCGGCACCGGCCATGGCGCGCAGCAACGTATTCAGTTCCAAGTCTTGCGTCAAAGCAGCTGCGTTCCACAACACGGCCCGCAGAAAGATGTCCCGGTCCACATCCTGTTGCCGCGCATATCTATTCTCTGACGCAGGCCGGTACAGCTCGAAATCCTTGTCCCGGTGCATTAGCAGGACTTTCATACGTCGATCCGCTCCTTGAGCCAGCTGTATGTGACGCGATACTTCTCGGCGATGGCGTGCGCATAGGCGAGTCCGTCGGCTGGTCGTCGTTCTAATTTATAGGTGCGAACTGCCGGGTTCTGCGGATCGACAGTGCTGACTACGCTGACCGTCTTTTCATTGAACGATGCCAATTCATCAAGAAACGTCACCCAGACCCCCGGCAGGTCCAGATCAGTAATCTGAGCCATGACTTTCTTGCTCAGATACACCGCGTCTTGCACCGTCGTCGAGGAGAATATCTCGTTCATGATGACGATACTGTTCGGTGTGGCATGATCGAGGATCTGGCGAATCCGAACGAGATCGTCGTGCAGCTTCCCGCGGAGATTCGTGATGTCCTCTTCGCGTTCGAAATGCGCGAAGAGGCGGTCGTAGAGGAATAGCCGAGCCTCTTTGCCTGGAACTGGGCAACCCAGACAGGCCAGATAATGCAATTGCCCAAACATGCGGGCGAAGGTTGTTTTTCCGCCTTGGTTCGGACCTGAGACCACGAAGACACGCTCCGGGCCATCTAGAAAGAAATCATTTAGGACCACAGCCGCGTTTTCGCGGATCAGCTTGCCGGCCAGAGCGATATCGAAAGCGTCTCGATCTCGTATTTCCTTTGATGTTCGTGAGAGCTCTGGCAAGCAGAAGGTCAGGCCCGTTGGCCGAAACTTGTCGACATATGTAAGGTAGGCCACGTAGAACTGGACGTCGCGGTCAAAGCGAGAGATCGTTTCGTCCAGATAATCCGCATGGGCTGCGCTGAATTCATCGAGTGCACGAAATGCGTCTGGATACAACAAGGCAACACCTTCCAGAATCTCGGCCTGGATATGATTCATTCCGTCGCGGATCGGAACCTTGAGTTGGTAATCAGTCGCCGTTTCCCGCCTGAATTTGCTAAATATTTCTTCTACCGTGGCACTGTAGTCGCCCTCTCCGTCGTAGTGGCGAACTGTGACGGAATCGTCCTTCAAGATGAGGCAGTACGTAATGCTAGACAGGTCCAACCGCAGCTTTTGACTCTCCGTAACGAGATTCCTGAATGAGTCGCATCTTGCGTAGTTAGTGAGATATTCGAGGAAGGCCTGCAAGCCGCGCGACCTCAAATCGAGTTCATATAGTTGGCGTAAGAAGCGCTCGACTGCTTGGCAGTAAATCTCGACCGCCCCGAGGAAAGCACGCTCGATTGCATACTTGAAGTAGAGATCCTTCGCCTGCTTAACACGCTCGCGCATCGCCCGCATTTGCATGGAGAACACTTTGACGGCGCCCATCAGTCGAGCATCTTCAAAATCCCTCATGACCTCCTGGCGATAGGAGATCGCATCGAGATCATTCAGTCGGACATAAAAGAAAGGTGCGAGATTGTAGTCCTTCCATTCTTCGGTAATGGCATGGACGATCTGGTCGAGATTGAGATCTTTGAAAAATTCAGGCGCTTCTTGGCTATCGACATTTCTGCCGGTCTCCAGATCGTCGAACAGAATGCTGTGGAACGCCATCGCCTTTTTCATCTCCTTTCTACAGCGCATTCTCTGCGTGCCAAGCGAGCCGAAAGTCAATGTAAAGGGGCGAGGCCTTCACGTATCCATCGACACGATACTTTGGCCACACCGCCATTTTCAGCATTCTCACGATTGCGCCGGGCGCGCCTTGGCTCAGATCCACAACACGCTCTAGGAATTCGGGTAAATTCACGGCCTCAAGACAGCTCCGTCGAGCAACCTCTTCAGCAAACTGCATGGCTTCTGAGTGCGCAAAATTCCTTAGGGTCATACGCTCGGCGCGCAACGCGAAGAACGGTGCCAGAAAGCCCAGATCCTCCATATGAGCAGAGCGTGCGACTGCTACTACAGGGGTGTCCCCGTAGAACATCAGGTCGCGTGTATCTGCTGAGAGCGCCGAGGCGGGTCCGCACAAGTGGTCGAGCACCACAAAGTAGTTGCCGTCTCGTATGGCCTGAAGCACGATCCCGCGCAGGGAAACTGCTGATTTGCTCTTGACCGCTTGCGCATTGCGTAACCAACGACGGACAGAGCGATCCCGAGAAGCCAGGAGACCAAGGGCAAGACTTTGAAAAACCAGCAGGGGAGAGGTGGCCTCGGGACAATACAGCACCTCGGGGAAAGCCTGCATTACGCGGTGGAGCAAGAAGGTCTTCCCGGAGCCGCTAGGTCCGTGTAGCACGAAAGACTTGCGGGTCGAAAGCCGCCCTCCTAGTTCGGCGATCTCCTTGTCGCGCCCGAAAACAAACTCGCTACCTTCGACCGTTTCCCGACCGGATGGCGGGAATTGCCTCGCGCTTATGCTTTCACGTTGAGGCAGTCGCCGGGGAGCGGTAGCGGTCCTTGTTTTTTGGGAAACTCCTGACATGGAATCCTCGTCAGGAGTCATCAGCCATCCTCTCAACAGGATGGCGGTTAGCGGTGGAACTCCTTCACCGGCAACGACTCTTTCAGTCTTGAGCAGATGTTGGTTATTGTCAAGGCTACATGATGTCCCTGACGGTGAAAACCGCGTTGACACTCCGGTGACCGACGAGCAACTGAAGCGCTAGAAGGTAGGAATTATGTTCCTCGGAGCTTGCCAGATCCCGTCGCAAGGCGTCGTGTTTGATGGCGTAGCGCTGCATGTCCTCCGCAATCCGTTCCATGAGTGCCGCCTCACGATATAAAAGGAGCTTGCGAACTGACTCGCTTTTCGTGCGGCGTAGCACTAGCTGCAAGTGGGGGAGACATAGAGTTGATAGGGGGAGCCTATCTGGTTCCGGACTTTCGCTGGCTCTGCTGAAAATTGAGGCTACCGCCTGATCCTCTGTCGCCCAGCGAATCTGGCAGGCAGGACAGCGCGATTCAAGCAGGGGAGACGAGAAGTCATTAGGCTCTTGGGTACCATTTGTTGCCAGATCACGCAGCTTTTCGGCCATTAGGTTCAGCAGCGCCGGGTATGCTGTGCAAACACCGCGAGGGGAGGCGACCTGCTCGTAATGCCAAGTGTGCAATGGGCAAAACCCTCCGTCTTTGGCGTGCTGCTCCTGACTTCGGGGTCGGGTACTGAGATCGTATTGGTATCTCGCTAGAAACTTCATCGTCTTTCCCATGACGGCTTTGCACACCTCGCAGGTGCCAAGATTTTCCAGGCCGAGCACAGCACCAGCTCGTGACTCAAACGACGTTTGGTTCAGCGCCCCAGGCTCTCCGGAGACATTTGGGTCGATTTGTTGCCGCAAGGCTTGAAGTTTGGGGACTAAGCTGTCAGCTTCCGGACCCAGCAACGTTTGCATTTCGACTAGCGTGCGATCACACATCGAAGACAAGAACATTTGTGCCCGGTTGTTAGCCAAGAACTCGACCAGTTCGGTCTCAAAATCCAGCACGCCGCTGTCGCGCAGTCTCCCCGCATCGCCCGCCTGTTTTGCAGCCAATCCGTCTCTGGCCGAAACCGAAAAGGGTGCGACTGCCTTGTTCCCCAGCACACTCTGAGCGGTTTTCTGGACGTACTGAATTATTTCTGCCCGCGAATCCGGAGGCACAGTGTCCTGCTTGTTGATGACGATAAACACGGCACCTACGGAGGCCAGTGCGTAATGGAGAAATCGCATTTCATCTTCCGAGAGCGGGCTTTCGTAGCTGGTGACCAGGATCAGTACATCGATTTCTGGAATGAATCTCTCCGTCGTTTTTGTGTTTTCGAAGATCGCCGAGCCAAGGCCTGGCGTGTCGACGAAAAAGAATCCTCGCCGAAGAATCTCTGCCTGCAACTGGATCTCGGCCGAATGAATCTTCTTTACGTTTCCCGGATTCCCCTTTTCCGTAACGTACTCAGGCAGTTCTTGAAGAGTGGCTTCACCCCGCAACCGAGTGCCCTCGTAGTTCAGCAGGACCTTTTCGCTCGTGCCGTAACGCACATAAGTAATGACAGAGGTGAGCGGCACGATACCTGTCGGAAGACGATCCATGCCAAGAACCGCATTCATCAACGAAGACTTTCCCCGACTAAACCGCCCGGCAACGACGACGGTGAATCGGTCTTCCGCCAAACGAGTCAGCAGTGCGCGCCAGGGTCGTTCCGCGTCGTAACGCCTGGTTGAATCTTGTTCCCGTTCGGAGGCGATGAGCTGTCCGGAACGGATCAGTTCGGCAAGTTCGAACTTGATTTGCTCGTATGTTTTCAAGTCCATGGTTTCAGACTCCGTTCTGCTCCTGCCCTTGCACGAGGTTGCCGCTCGGGCTTGCAAAACCGACTACAGCAAAATTTCAGCGGGGAATCCGCGACAGACATGGCTCTGCAACAGGTTTCCCTGTCAGGAGTCATCATCTGTCCCGATCAAGAACTGGAACAGCGGTTTGCGGTGAACTCCTTCACCGTGCATCTTTTCTACATTATAAAAGCTACCGGACCCAAGCAACGGATTATTCAAATGTGGTGCGTGAGCGACCTTCAAATCTGGGGACGTTAACGGGACGATAAGAAGTTACATACGGCTCCATGCAATATCAAAACGACATCCGCCGACACCGTTTGATATCAATCAGTTACATCTCATTGTTGCCTGTCACGGCAGAGGCCGCGGGTTCGAGTCCCGTCGTCCCCGCCATTTCAAATCAAGCACTTACAGAAATGGCCCCATCCCGGCGTAGGCACGAAAAGGTACCAAAAAGGTACAAGCGGACTCCGCCGGGATCGGCGCACGCTCCTTATTTTCGAATCGCCGTCCCCCGCTGAGCGGTCATGCTTCTGCTGTCTAGGCTGCTTTCCTTGCTCCTTTCGTGACCAACAGTGCGACCACGGCGCGTTGCGCGGCACGCTTCTCAGTGGTCACCGCCTGAGTGTAAGTGTCGAGCGTGACGCGGATCGTCGAGTGTCGCATCAGTTCCTGCATCACCTTCAGTTCAGCACCCGTGGTCCGGAGCAGTGTGGAGTAGGTCCTGCGGAAAGTGTGCCAGCCAATGCGCTTTGCGATTCCCAGCTTTTGTGCTGTGGGGCGGATGTGGTGACGGAGAAGCTGCTGTCCCCAGTACGGGCCCTTTCCTCGTTTCTGCGGACTGGCGAACACCCAACTTTCTAGCGTTCGATAAGGCGTTGTGCGATGCCACCTCTTCAGGGCTGTGATCAGATGATCGTGAAGCGGCACGGGTTTTTGTGAAGCTTCCGTCTTGCAAATGCCAACTACCTGTTGGACGATTGATCGAGTAACCCAGAGCTGTTTATTCTTGAAATCGATGTCCTTCCACTTGAGAGCGAACAGTTCGCTTTGTCTCAGCCCCGTAGCCACGTCCAACAAAACCATCATCCGCTCCCGAGGCTCTAGCGCTGCGAGCAAACGCTGGACTTCATTGCTGGTGAGCACATCCGGAGTACTCCGGCGTTTAGCACTTTGCCGAACCCACTGAATAGGGTTGCGGTCATAGAGATCGTACCGACGGGCATGGTTAAACAGAACGCTCATCAAGTTCCGAATCTTGCTGCACGTCCCGGGTGCGCGTTCCACATGCTTAAGCCATAACTCCACCTCAACCGCCTTGACATTCGGGAGTAGGCATTCTCCCCAGCGCGGGACAATCCATTTGTTGAGATAGCCTTGATAGGCTCTCTTGGTGGAGTACGAGATTCGACTGTTGGAGTGGTCAAGCTCTCGCTGCTGAAAATGATCAGCCAGTTGTGCCAGCGTCATCGATCTTGCTGTCATCCGGATGTCTGCCGCGTTGATTTCCCGTATCAACCCCGCCGTCATTTGACGGGCGGATGATATGTCGCGCAATTGCTCGGCGGTACCCAAGACGATTCGGCGATGTATTTTGTTACCGCTCGGTCCCGGTTCCCACCATCGGTAGCTCCAAACGTCTGGACCCAGTTTTCGATGTTCTCGAATCACACTTCCTTCCTGCATCTTGCTCTCCTCTCCTAGCATGAGATGTCAACTCCGTTGCACCCTTGATCGTACGAGCGCTACCACTCTCCGGGGAAGAATCTTGGGATTGGTATCGGCAGAAATCTCGGGACACGAGAAGAAATGCTTGTTACTGCCGCGGCAAAGCAGTAACCCCGAACCGTCGGGATTCAGGAAACGACCGGAAACATTGCAGGCATCATGGCAGGGAGAGTCTGTCGTAGGGTTTCTGGTCTGCGATGCCTGGATTGACGCATTACTTCTGGTTAGCCCGTCAAACGGGGAGTGGCTGCGAATCGATCTTTGCGAGTCGACTTATTCGTATTAATGCAACCACGGAATGGACTTGCTCGTCCACAGGCTGGACGGATAAGTGTTTCGAAGTTCCTCGGCGACTTTGCCCAGTACAGCGTGATCGTTCGTGGCCTTGTAGCGCGCCACAGCCCGCCAGTACATCGCCTCCGGTGCAAAATGCGAATTCCCATAGCGAGCGACCACATCGCCGTACCATCGCTCCGCATCGGAGTATTTCTTGTGAACAAAGGCGATGCGACCAAGACCATTCCTTAGAGCAGCGTTGAAATCATTGTTGGGAAGATAGCCTTCCAGTCGCGTACGCTCCTTGCCCTCGCCATCGAGCAGGAGCACCGTCGGTGTCCAGGTCGCATCAAAGCGGTGAAACCATGCCGGGTGTTCCTTAATGTGAGCTTTCAGCGGAAGGAAGTTTTCGTGGATGAACTCCGCAGTCTTCTGATCTTCATACGACTCGGCATCCAGCCGAGCAC
>Ga0116126_1000549_pt1 | contig 27223 bp, 18 predicted proteins | sample June2015DPH_16_5_FD_89730 | JGI IMG/M metagenome (GOLD analysis project Ga0116126, IMG submission 89730) | Peatland microbial communities from SPRUCE experiment site at the Marcell Experimental Forest, Minnesota, USA - June2015DPH_16_40 | ecosystem: Environmental > Terrestrial > Soil > Wetlands...
CGGATCACCCCGACACGCTCGCCAGCCTGAACGGCCTAGCCACCTTGCTGTGTCACAAAGGCGACTATGCGGGTGCAGAGCCGCTCCACCGCCGGGCGTTAAAGGCCTTTGAACGGGTCTTGGGGCCGGATCACCCCGATACGCTTGTCAGCGTGAACAATCTGGCCTTTTTGCTGCTTCGAAAAGGCGACTACGCGGGGGCAGAGTCGTTGTATCGGCGGGCGCTGGAAGCCAGCGAACGGGGCTTGGGCCATGAGCATACCGACACGCTAGGGAAGGTGAACGGCCTAGCCGTCTTGCTGTGCCACAAAGGCGACTATGCGGGTGCAGAGCCGCTCAACCGCCGGACATTGGAGGCCCGCGAACGGGTCTTGGGGCCGGATCACCCCGACACGATACGTAGCGTGTACGATCTGGCCGTCTTGCTGTACCACGAAGGCGACTACGCGGACGCAGAATCGCTCTTCCGCCGGGCGTTGGAGGCCTTGGAGCGGGTCTTGGGACCGGATCACCCCGACACGCTCGCCAGCCTGAGCTGCCTAGCAACCTTGCTGTGCCACAAAGGCGACTGTGCGGGTGCAGAGCCGTTGTATCGGCGGGAGCTGGAGGCCAGCGAACGGGTCTTGGGGCCGGATCACCCCGACACGCTGACCAGTGTGAGTAACCTCGCCTTATTGCTGGCGACCAAAGGCGATTATGTGGGTGCAGAGCCGTTGTATCGGCGGGCGCTGGAGACCTTCGAGCGGGTCTTGGGGCCGGATCACCCCAATACGCTGACCATCGTAACCAACTTGGCCGGAATGCTGGAGAGCAAAGGCGACTATGCGGGTGCAGAGCCGTTGTATCGGCGGGCGCTGGAGGCCAGCGAACGGGGCTTGGGATCAGAGCATCCCGACACGCTAGGGAAGGTGAACGACCTGGCCTTTTTGCTCCAGCGTAGAGGCGACGACGCGGGCGCGGAGACATTGCATCGGCGGGCGCTGGAGGCGCGCGAGCGGGTCTTAGGACCGGAGCACATCGATACCTTCAGAAGTTTGCACAACCTATCCATGATCGTGTGCGGAAAAGGTAATAGCAAAGAAGCCATTCGGATGATGGATCGAGTCCTTGGCGGTTACCGACATCTTCTGCCCGCTGATCACCCTAACATCCTTATCGCCAAGCAGGATCTAGCCTGTTATATGGAACGTGATGGGAATACGACGACTGCCGAAACATTGTTTCGCGAAGCGCTCGCAGGTTATGAACAAAAACTGGGCTGCGACCACCCCGACACTCTACGAACAGTTAATAATCTCGCTGGCCTCCTCGATAAAATTGGCAAGACTGAGGAAGCGCGAGTTTTGCATCTGCGGTATCTTAAGGCACAAGCGGCAAACAACTATGCATCACCACTGGTGCTTCGTCAATTGGCTGGAACATTCTACCGACTTGGAGAGTATTCTGAAGCTGAGTTGCTCCTAAAAAGAGTTATACAGAATAACTTTGAACTTTCCGGAAACCACTGCCATTTGGCCCGAGTCTTGATCCTGACAGGACGCGACCGTGAAGCGCGAGAGGAAGTGGCCAAGGCTTGGGAACACCATACTGAAGGGCCTCCGTATGTCGTACCGCGCATTCTCTTGTTTCAACTCCTCTTCGCCACACTGGGGCAAGACCAATCTACGCTAATAGATTCACAATCCACATTTGTTTTAGGTCAACTCAAAACGGCATTGCAGAACGACGCCGCCTTCGCGGAATGGGCAATGCAACCGGTCCTCGATCATCTGCGCTCTCGACTCAGGACTCAGGACTTGGAACTCTTGACCACTCTGGTCGCAGCCCTGAACGACCGCACCAAGCTGCCCAATCTCGAACGGTTTCCCGAATGGCGCGAGGCACGGCCGCAACCGTTGGAGTGATTCATTCCAATGCCCCCGGACAATTCTCCATCCGACTCCACCGTTAATCGCCGTATCCGCGTCTTTGTCTCTTCCACGTTCCGCGACATGATGGGGGAGCGCGATGAGTTGATGACCCATACTTGGCCCGAACTGCGCCGGTTCTGCCGGGAGCGTCAGGTCGAACTGGTCGAGGTGGACTTGCGCTGGGGCATCGCCGAGGAACAGAGCACACGCAAGGAAACCCTCAAGCTCTGCCTCGACGAAATCCGCGCCTGCCGCCCGTTCTTCATCGGCCTTCTCGGCGAACGCTACGGCTGGGTGCCCGGCGACGACGCTTTCACCGCCGACCTCCTTGAAGAGCAGCCTTGGCTCGTCAACCTGCGCGACCGGAGCGTCACCGAATTGGAGATTGTCCACGGCGTTCTGCGCGAAGAACAGATGCACGGACGCGCCTTCTTTTACTTTCGCGACCCGGCCTATCTCGACCAAGTGCCGTCCGCGCAACGTTCTGACTTCGTCAGCGAAACGCCGGAAGCCCGAACCAGGCTGGAACAACTCAAAGCCAGCGTCCGCCACGCACGGGACGAGGACGTCTGCCACGTGCGGGAAAACTATCCGAACCCGCGCCGGCTCGCCGAGTTGGTTTTGGAAGACCTAAAGGCCGTCGTTGATGCGCAGTTCCCGATCGCGAGCATTCCCAACCCGCTGGACCGCGAGGCGCGGGACCATGAAGCCTTCGCCGAGATTCGCCGCCGCACCTATATCGGCCGGATCGACTACTTCACGGCGCTCGACCGTCACGCGGCGGGCGATGGCGCCCCGTTGGTGGTCCTCGGCGACTCCGGCAGTGGCAAATCCTCCCTTCTGGCCAACTGGCTCGCACTCTGGCGTCAGGGGCACCCGCACGACTTCATCTTCCAGCACTACATCGGCGGCATACCCGACAGCGCCGAACACTGGCGGCTGATGACCCGGCTCATCGCCGAGATCAAGCGCTGGATCGCGGACCCCGAAGAACTCCCCCGCACCCACGACGACCTGCTGAAGACGTTCCCCGTCTGGCTGGTCAAGGCCCGTCTCAAGGCCGAGCGCGACGGCGTCCGCTGCCTCGTCGTGGTCGACGCGCTCAACCAACTCGACGACCGCGACCATGCCCGACTGCTCGGCTGGCTGCCGGTGCACCCGTTCACCGGTGCGCTACGGCTGATCGTCTCGACCTTGCCCGGCGACCCCCTGACGGTGGTGGAACAACGCCGCTGGGAATCGCTCCGCGTCGAACCGCTCACGCCCGACGAACGCCGCCGGATGATCGCCGATTACCTCGCCCGGTTCGGCAAGAAGCTCGATGCCCCCCGGCTCGAACGCCTCGCCGCCGCGCCTGCCGCCGCCAACCCGCTCTACCTGAAGATCCTCCTCGACGAACTGCGTGTCACCGGTACCCACGACCGGCTCGACGAACGTCTCGGGGACTACCTTGCCGCACCCGACATCCCGGCGCTGCTGCGCAACGTGCTGGCCCGGTACCAGCGCGACTACGAGCACGACCGGCCGGGGTTGGTCAGCGAGGCGCTCGGCCTGATCTGGGCGACTCGCCGCGGCCTGACCGAAACGGAACTGCTCCGCTTGCTCCGTCCCGCTGACTTGCCGCAACAGCCGCTGGCGACTTGGGCGCCGCTGCGCGCGGCACTGGAAGAAGGACTGGTGGACCGGGGCGGCATCCTCAACTTTGCTCACGACTTCCTGCGCGCCGCCGTCGCCACCGCGTTTGTGCCGGACCAGGACCGGCAGGACGATTTGCGCATCCAACTAGCGGATTACTTCGAGCCAGAACCGGTCACCGCCCGCAGTTGCGACGAACTGCCGTGGCTGCTCTGGAATGCGGAGCTATTTACCCGCCTCCGTGCCTGCCTGCTGGATATCGACCGGTTCCTCCTGATTCACGAGCGCGATCAGGAAGAGCTGATGCGCTACTGGGTCGGACTGAATGTCGAGCGCACCATGGGGAAGCAATATCTCACTTCGTTTGCGACGTGGTTAGCGGCCCCTAGTCGTGAGAAGGAACGCGTCGCGTCTGCCGCCAATCAACTAACCTACTTTCTCATTGCCGCCGGCCTCTACGCCGAAGCCGAGCCGCTGATGCGGCGGGCGCTGGCGATTGATGAGCAGAGTTTCGGCCTGGAGCATCCCTACGTGGCCCGAGACCTCAACAACCTCGCGCAATCGTTGGAACGCACCAACCGGCTGGCGGAGGCCGAGCCGCTGCTGCAGCGGGCACTGGCGATTAATGAGCAGAGTTTCGGCCCGGAGCATCCCATCGTGGCCGTAACCATCAGCAACCTTGCGACATTATATTACGACACCGATCGGCTGGCGGAGGCCGAGCCGTTGCTGCGGCGAGCACTGGCGATTAATGAGCAGAGTTTTGGCCCGGAGCATCCCAACGTCGCCATGAACCTTAACAACCTCGCGCATTTACTGCAAGACACCAACCGACTGGTGGAAGCCGAGCCGTTGCTGCGGCGAGCACTGGCGATTAATGAGCAGAGTTTCGGCCCGGAGCATCCTACAGTTGCCATCATTCTTAATGCCCTAGCGGGCTCGCTGAAGGAGACCAACCGACTGGTGGAGGCCGAGCCGTTGCTACGGCGGGCACTGGCGATTAATGAGCAGAGTTTCGGCCCGGAGCATCCCATCGTGGCCGCGGCCATCAATAACCTCGTGCTCTTGTTGCTGGACACCAACCGACTGGCAGAAGCCGAGCCACTGTTGCGACGGGCGATTTCAATCTTTGTGAAGAGTCTTGGTGAGAATCATCCGTCCGTCTCGACAAGCCTCAACAACCTGGCGCAATTGTTGCAAGCCACCAACCGACTGGCGGAGGCCGAGCCGCTGACGCGGCGGGCGCTGGCGATTGATGAGCAGGGTTTCGGCCCGGAGCATCCCAAGGTCGCCATGCACCTTAACAACCTCGCACGATTGCTGCAAGCCACCAACCGGCTGACGGAAGCCGAGCCCTTGATGCGACGGCATCTGGCGATATTCCTCAAGTTCACAATCGCTACCGGTCAACAGCATCCGCATTTGCAGGACGCCATCAGCAACTACGCCGCGTTGCTCCAGCAGATGGGCCGCAGCCCGCAGGAAGTGTTGGCGCAGTTGAACGCGGTGGGGCAGCCGTTCGGGATTCAGTTTGGCGGGTAAGTAGCGCAGGGCAAAAATCAGAATTCAGGAGACAGGAACTGCCGTCCTGCATGGCAAACTCAAGACGGCATTTCAAGACGAGGCCGCGCACATGGAGTGTACGATGCAACCGATCCTCGATCAGTTGCACCCCAACTCAGGTAACAGGACTCGGAACTGCGTCCGCCCTCGTCGCCGCCCTCAACGACCGCGCCAAGTTGTCCGCGCTCGACCGCTTCCCCGAATGGCACGATCAATCATCCGTTCCGCTCGACGAACCTTGGCCCGACTGACGCGATGTGGTGTGAATGCCGCGAATCCGTCAGCCTAAAGGCAAAGCGTATTCAAACGCTTCGCGCGAGTCGCCTTTCGATTGTACGGCTCGCCTACGCCTGTAAAGGTCTTGCTCGTTCCTGCGCTCCACCTGTGACAGTGCTCGGCGAGCCTGAGCCGGCGGGCTTCTAAGATTTCGCGCCGTGGAAGCTCAGTAAAGTGTTCGCAAGGTAAAATCTGATACTGCGATCTGATACTGGATGACCTTTTTGGGGCAAATCGCAGCTAACCAAAACGGACGCACAACCCTTCGCAACCTCTTGCCTGAGTCATTGTTGCAAAGGATAAGCAATCATTGCGAAAAGCAGCAAAAACAGTGTTTTCCGATTATGAGTCCCCTGCTCTAACCAGCTGAGCTACAGGCCCACGAGTTGTGTCTCGGGACCAAATCTACACCAGCCATGGCGTCGCGCGAGACAAAAAGTGGGCGCGGTCAACGAGCGCGGCACGTGCCACGGCCACGCTGACCGGCTCTGGCGAAATAATTCTGGTCAAGAAATAGGCCGGCGTGTAGGCTGTCGGAGATTTGACTGTTAACCCGTAGCGTCAGGACAGATGCCATGTTTGCCAACGTTCGAGAATACCATTACGCCACCTCTCTTCGAGATGCGCTGAAAAAACTGGGGAAGGACCACGAGCAAGTGCCGGTCCCCGTCACGGGCGCATTTCACCTGATTTCCAGCAAATTGCGGACGGCAACCTGCCTGGTCGATGTCTCAGCCGTCGGGCTCGACTATGTGAAACTCGAGGGCCGGAAAATCGCCATCGGCGGGACGGCGACGTTCCAGCAGATCGTTACGTCGAAAGAATTGAACGCGGCATTGAATGGTCTGTTGCCGAAGGCGGCGCGGGCATATTCGACCAAGATCCAGCGTAACACCACCACGTTACAGGACGTGTTGTTCGGTTACGCGACCTATTTTGATTTGCTGACGGCCCTGTTGGCGCTGGACACGCAGGTGACGGTGCACGGCAAGAGCAAACGCGTGGTGCCGCTGGCGCAGTTTTTCTCCAAGGAGAACCGCGCCGTCCTGGGTAACGCGGAAATCGCCGCCGATTTTTCGGCGAAGCTGCCGAGCGGTAGCACCGGCGCATCACTGCAACGCGTGGCGTTGACGGATGGCGATAGCGTGGCGATATTGAACACGGTCGCCGTCTTGAAGATGACCGGGAAGAAATGTGCTGAAGTCCGCATCGCGGTCGGGGGAGGACTGTCCGCGCCCGTTCGATTGGCGGCGCTGGAGCAGGAGTTGATGGGCAAACCGACGGATGCAGCGCTGGTGGATTCCGTGAGCGCCAAGGCCGGGGATTTGATTCAGCCGGTGTCGGATGTTCGCGCCACGGCGCAGTATCGCAAGCAGATTTGCGGTGTGCTGGTGCGCCGGGCCATTGCCGAGGCGTATCAGCAGGCGAAGGGAAAGGTGCTGTGAGCGGGTCTTCCGTGATCCCGATCGAGCGCATCGAGCGCCGGATTTTTCTGCTGCGCGGCCAGAAGGTGATGCTCAGTTCGCATCTGGCCGAGTTATACGGAGTCGAACCGCGGGCGCTTGTTCAAGCGGTTAAACGTAACGCCGAACGTTTCCCGTCGGACTTTATGTTTCAGCTTACGCGCCAAGAGATTGCGCGTTTAAGGTCACAAATTGTGAGCTTCAAGCGCGGTGAACATATCCAGCATCTGCCCTACGCTTTCACGGAGCCGGGCGTGGCGATGTTGGGCAGCGTCCTGCATGGCAAGCGCGCCATCCGGGTGAACGTCGAGATCATGCGGATCTTTGTCCGGTTGCGCCAATTGCTCGCGTCCCATGCTGATCTCGCCGCGAAATTGGAAGAGTGGGAGAAAAAGTCCGATGCCCAGTTCAAAATTGTGTTCGATGCGATTCGCCATCTCGCCTGTCCGCCGACCGCGACACCACGCCAAGCGATCGGGTTCGGCGTCCGCGAACGGCGCGCGGCCTATGGAGTGCCGCTGCCGGTTGTTCCGCTGAGTTCAGTTCCCCGAAGGAGACGAGTATGAATTTGCACGTGACGATCAACAACGAGCCGAAGGAGTTCATCTGCCAGCCCACCGACACGCTGCTTGACCTGTTGCGGCGGGAAGGTTACTCGAGCGTGAAGGTCGGCTGCTCGAACGGCGATTGCGGCATCTGCGCCGTGTTGCTGAACGGGCGCACGGTCAACTCCTGCGTCGTGCTCGCCGCGCATTGCCAGAACAAGAAGATCGACACCATCGAGGGCCTGTCAAAAAACGACGGGACGCTCCATCCACTCCAGAAGGCGTTCCTGGATGAGGGCGGGGCGCAATGCGGTTTCTGCACGCCGGGCCTGATCCTGTCAGCAAAGGAATTGCTCGACCAAAATCCGAACCCGACGGACGCCGATGTGCGGGATGCGCTCTCGGGCGTCATCTGCCGCTGCACCGGCTACGTCAAACCCATCGCCGCCGTCCTCACCGCCGCCGAAGAAATGCGCAAAGCCAAGGGAGGCACCGCGGCGTAACCGCAACTGCCGTCACGCGACAAGCAACCACGTGGCGACGTTGAGGGAGCACAAGTATGAGCGAATCCACAACACTTCCGTTTGAAAAGAAATCAGTTGGCACGAGCCCGTGGCGGGTGGACGGGATTGGGCTGGTCACGGGATCGGCGCAGTTCACCGACGACATTTTCCTGAAGAACATGCTGCATGCGAAAATCCTTGGGAGTCCGCACGCGCACGCGCGGATTCTCGACATTGATACGAGCGCGGCGGAGAAGTTGCCCGGCGTGGTGATCGTGTTGACGTACAAGAACGTGCCGCGCGTGCCGCACACGACGGCCGGGCAGGGGTATCCGGAGCCGTCGCCCTACGATTCCTTCATGTTCGACACGAAGGCGCGATTTGTTGGCGACCGCGTGGCCTGCGTTGCCGCCGAAACTTCGGAGATTGCCGAGCAGGCGTTGAAGTTGATCAATGTGAAGTACGAAGAGCTGCCGGCAGTGTTCGACGTGCGCGAGGCCATGAAAGACGGCGCGCCGATGATCCATGACGAGCCGGATGCCGACGGTATTCACGACCGCAAGCACAACATCGCGGCGCACTACGACGTCGAGGTCGGCAGTATCGCGAACGGATTGAAGGAAGCCGACTTTGTCGTCGAGGAGGAATTCGAAACGCAGTATGCGCAGCATTGTCCGCTGGAACCGCACGTGTGCATCGGCTACCTCGACGACAACCATCGCATCGTGCTGCGTACAGCGACGCAGGTGCCGTGGCACGCGCGCCGTATCGTGGCGCAATGCCTGCAGATTCCTGTCAACCAGATTCGCGTCATCAAACCGCGCATCGGCGGCGGGTTCGGCTCGAAGCAGGAGATTATTCTCGAAGATTTGTGCGCGCTGATCACCGTGCGCACGCGTCGGCCCGTAAAAATCGAGTACACGCGTCGCGAGGAGTTTATCGCCAGCCGCACGCGCGACCCGTCGATCGTCAAGATGACCATCGGCGTGAAGAAGGACGGCACGTTTACGGCCATCGACCAGCGGGTGACGAGTTGGACGGGTGGGTACGGCGGGCATTCGCTGACGCTGCTCACGAACGTCGGCAGCAAGACGCTGCCATTTTACCGCAGCAAGAACGTGCGGTTCTGGGGTGATTCGGTGTACACGAACCTGCCGGTCACGGGCGCGTATCGCGGGTACGGCGCGACCCAGGGCGCGTTTGCCCTCGAACAGGTGATGGACATGATCGCGGACAAGCTCGGCATTGATCCGATTGAACTCCACAAGAAGAACCACATCCAGAAGGGTGAGACGAATCCGATGTTTGCCGCGTTGGGCGAGGGGAAGGAAGGGCACGACAATCCGATTCAGAGCTGCGGCCTGGATGAATGCATCGACCGCGCCGCGGCGGCGATTGGCTGGACCAAGAAACATCGGCTGTACCAGAAGCGTGACCCGAACGCGAAGATCAAGCGCGGCATCGGCATGGCGTGCCTGATGCAGGGTTCGGGCATTGCGGGGATCGATATGGCGTCGGCGCGCATCAAGATGAACGAGGACGGCTCGTTTAACCTGCTCATGGGCGCGACCGATCTGGGCACGGGTAGCGACACGGTGCTGGCGCAGATCGCTGCCCAGGTGTTGGGAATCAGCACCGACAAGATTCTTACGTATTCGTCGGACACGGACATGACGCCGTTCGACAAGGGCGCGTATGCGTCGAGCACGACCTACGTCTCCGGTGGCGCCGTCAAGAAAGCGGCGGAAGCGTGTCTCGAGAAGATTTTGAAGGTCGCTGCCGAGATGCTGAAGGAAGACGCCGCCGATTTGTTCTGCGAGAACGCAGCCGTCGTCAGCCGCAAGACGGGTAAGAAGACGCCGTATCCGAGCATCATCCAACGCTCGCTCTACGGCCAGAACCAATTCCAGATCGAGGGCGAAGCGTCGCACATTTCCTATGTCTCACCGCCGCCGTTCGCGGCGCATTTTGCAGAGGTCGAAGTGGACACCGAGACGGGTCAGGTACGCGTGGTGGATTACGTCGCCGCGGTGGACTGCGGCGTGGCGATCAACCCGAAGCTCGCCGAAGGCCAGATGGAAGGCGCGGCGCTGAACGGCCTCAGCTATGCATTGTGCGAGGAGATGGTGTTCGACCAGCATGGACGGATGTTGAACCCGAGCTTTTTCGATTATCGGCTGTTCACAACCGTGGACGCACCGAAGATTCGGACGATTCTCGTCGAGACCTACGAACCGAGCGGCCCGTTCGGCGCCAAGAGCATCGCCGAAATCGGAATTAATGGTCCGCTACCCGCTCTCGCCAACGCGATCTACGACGCCTGTGGTGTCCGCATGAAGAAAGCGCCGTTCACGCCGGAGCGAGTATTGGCGGCCATTCTGGCGAAGAAATAGCGTTACGTTTGAACAATTGATGCCATTTTGGCGTCAAAACAGGGAAAACTAACAAAGGAGAGCAGATGAAGAAGTTTCTGGCATTTACGGTAGTTGTGGTCATTGCCGTTAGCGCGGCGGCATTGTACGCGGGCGAAGGTTGTTGCGCTGGGAAATCGGCAAAGGGCGCGGCCTGCTGTAGCGACATGTTCAGCAAGTTGAATCTTACGCCGGAACAGAAGGCGCGGGTGAACAACTTGTTTATCGATTGCCACAAGGCAACATCGCACTCGGAGTTCCACGCGATGCTCAGCAACGGCCTGGAGAAGATCTTGACGCCCGACCAGTTGGCGCAGTGGAAGGCCATGTGCGACAAGGACGCGAAGAGCGGCGGCTGCCCGTTCATGAAATCGACGTGCTCAAAGACTGGCAAGACGTAGAAATCGCAGTTTTTACGGACAAACCCCGGCACATTCGTGTCGGGGTTTTGTTTTGGGTTGATTTGTCCAGGGTGGCCCACTAAAGAGGAGCGCATGGCGGATGAGAAACCGATTGTCGGGCGGACGAAGCACGGCGAACTGACGCTGGATCAGATTGCGGAATTGCAGCCCGGGCTGGGCACGTTGATGCGTGACGTAAGCGATCGTTATTGGATTGCGTACTACGCGGCGAAGGGCGGGAACTGGGACCTGGCGGCGTATCAGTTGCGCGGCATCCGCAGCCTGTTCAAGAAAGGCAACCTGACCCGGCCGAAATACAAGGGCATGATTGAGAATTACGCAAAGAAGATCCTCGACCCGCTCGACCAGCACGTTGCGGCAAGGAATTTTGTTGAATTCGAGAGGACCTACATGGTGGGAATCGACCTGGCCAACAAGATGCACGTGGCTGCCGACCATGGTGAGATCGTGTGGAAACTTCCGCCGAATCCACCGCAGCATCTCGACTTGGGGCCACAATCCTGACTTTTCCCCCGATTCCAAGTCGGGGCCAGATTCACGGGCAGACACGGCGGTGAGAGATTGGTACCGCCGGAGGGGACCGGTCCCACACATAGTAGCCGTATACGGCGCAACCGTCTGAGACGACACCCGGAAAGCCGTCACTGGATCGCCAATCTCACCCCATCATTGGCAGCAGTATCATCGGGATGCTGGCGAGACCTATAAGCGTAAGGTGCGCACCTGTAGCAATGGCCGCGATGCCCTGAGTTGTGACAGTCCGCTACGGCACCAGGCGGACGCGGTAGTAGCGAGAGGTGAAATTGGTCACTGCGCCTGCGTCAATGTAGGTGGTTACCGGGCTGACAGTATTGGTAACGATGAAAATGTCGGCGAAATTGTTTGTGTCGTAGGTGGAGTCGGTTGTCACCTGCAGTGCGTTAGTCGTGGCTTGCAGTGCGTTGGTTGCGCCAATGTTGTTCGTCCAGGTGATGGAAATGTCATCGCCTTGCTGCGCAATGCCAATAATATCAAGCACTGTGACTGTTAGCGGTGGTGGCGGTGCTGGCACTGTCAGCGAGAATAAGATGCTCCCCGCCATGCCGTACAGCGTCGAGCCGGACAAGATCACGGAGCGTTGAGGATTGCCGCCAAGCGGGCCGCCAAAAAAGTCGTACAGGATTTGGTAACCGCTGCCATCAGTGTTGATCTGGAACACCGTCCCGCAGTCGCACGCGTTTGTCCCGCCGTAGTCGGTCGTGCCGTACAGCGTCGAGTTGGACAGGGTCAGTGAGCCGATGGGATTGTACCCATCGCCAGCGACCAGACCGAATTCATACAGGACTGCAAACCCGGTTCCGTTGGCATTGATCTGGTACACCGTCCCGTTGTTGAAGCCGCCGGCCGACGTCATCCCCGTCGTCCCATAGAGTGTCGAGCCGGACAAGATCAGTGAGCCGTGGGGATATTCGCCATCGCCGTCGTCGGCTGAGAACTGGTGCAAGATTGAGTAGCCACTGCCGTCCGTGTTGATCTGGAACACCGTCCCGTAGCCATTACTACCGCCGTAGGTCGTCGTCCCGTAGAGCGTCGGGCCGGACAAGGTCAGCGACCCGTTTGGGGTCGTGCCGTCGGGAAAGATGTTGGTCACCGAGCCGACGATGTTGGTGACGAAGCCGCCGAAGACATGCAAATTAGTGGCCCCGCCGCCACCGGTGTCGACCCTAAACAGCGTCCCATTGCCAGAGGTGGTCACTCCGAAAAGGTTTGTGCCAGACAAGGTCAGTGAACCGGAAGGGCTACTGCCTATCTTGGGGACAAATGAGTAAAGAATCGCATAGCCGGTGCCGTTGGTGTCGGCCTGGACGTTGGTGCTGATCTGGAACACCGTGCCATCTCCAAAACTGTTCCCGCCATTAACAGTCGTCCCGTAGAGCGTTGAGCCGGACAAGGTCAGCGAGCCGTTGGGGTTGCCGCCGTCGTCGTCGCCCCCACCGAACGAGTGCAGTACCGTGAAACCGGTGCCGTTGGTGCTGATCTGGAACACCATCCCGTAGCCGTAATTACCGCCGGAGGTTGTCGTCCCGTAGAAGTTTGAGCCGGAGAGCGTAAAATCGCTTGGCTGTGTGCCGAAGTCGGCCAGTGCTGTGTAAGTTTGGGCGCTTGTCGTGGTGGCGACGGCCAGTAGGAATGCCGCGCTGAAGAAAAGACACACGACCGCGACTCTGAAAGGGAATGCTCTGGCTGTGCGCGTTACCGCAGCAATTGAGCGACCTGAGATTGAACAACTTGGGAGGTGTGTATTCACCTGATTTCAGCTTTGGTTTCTTGGGGCCAAGCCTACCAGCGATGGGGATGGAAGGCAAGCATTTTCAGCCTTCCCGGACTACGCAACCTTGCCGCCTCTTGTAAGCGGCCTAAATGTGCGCCCCCGCGATTTCGTAACCACTTGGTGGTCAAATTGGTACCGCCGGAGGGAGTCGAACCCACACACCATTGCTGGTACTGGATTTTGAGTCCAGCGCGTCTGCCAGTTCCGCCACGGCGGCGATGCGGGCAGATTAACGGGTGCTCTGGCGCTAGTCAAGCGATGGGCGCCAATCCGGTTGGCTGGTCGAGCTCAACCACAACCTTCTGACCATCCGGCCACTCTAATAGGCGTTGCGGGCTGCTGCTTGCGTTTTTAGTGGAGGGGCGTACGTTACGGCGGAGAGCCGAGATGCTTTCTCGCCGGGCAAGGCTGCCGTAAGGCGATGAGCCGCAAAATGGGAGCGGCTCGGGGGAGTATGAGTAGCGAGTTGAGCCTCGACTCTCCGTTTGTGTCTGGTGCCCCCGTTTCATTGTCCAGAGTGGTTCCCGGTTGCCATCAGAGCCGGTAATGCGCAGGCAGTCCGACCGTGGTTGATCCTAGCATTTCTTCGTGAGGTAACGCTGGATCGAGTCAACCAGGACGAGTTTCTTGCCGCCGGCGCCTTGGTGGTCGAGCCATCGCCATTCCAACGACCCTTCCTCGCAGAGGTTGTGAACCTTCTGGACCGAGCAGGCGATCAACTCCGACGCCTCCGCCACGCACACCCAGGCCGCGGGCCGTTCCATGCGGAGATGAACCTCGCCATCGATCGGCGAGGGGGTCATCTGGACGAACCACAACTGCTGAAAAATGGATGACCCAGACTTCGCCAATTTCCCGTATTTTGCTCTCTTCGTCACACAGCACATCGGTCGTAGTCGACCAGGGGACACACAGAAGTTGCAGAATCTTCGTTTCGTGCTTGTGTTTCGGGCTGGGTTGTGGTTTGCTCCGCGCGAAATCTATGCAAACACAAGTATGCCATATCGGCACTCCAAATATCGAAAGTCGATAACCATGTCAACACTAAATTCCGATGCCCGCCGCATTTTCACGGCCAACTTCCGCACGCTGCTGACGGCGGCGGAGTGGACGCAGGTCGAAGCCGCCGAGCAACTCGGCATCAGCCAGGGGTCCGTGAGCGACTTTTGCTCCGGCAACCGCGTGGCGTCCATGAAGGGAATCGAATCAATCGCCTATCGTCTCGGCATGCCCGCCGAGGCCTTCACCGCACGGACGATCACCCTCGACCAGATGCACAAGCTTCTGTCCGGCACGCGCATGCTCAAGGTCTCCGAGCGACGCGCCACGTATCGCACCGTCAAACCTTACGACCCGTGGTTTCGCTCACTCCGGGAACGATGGAAACGGTCCCCGCAGTCCCGCGACCAAATTCGCGTCGCCGTCCGCGCCCTCTTCGGCAACCAAACCGGCAACGTGATTGACTGGCTTGACGGGAAGTAAGTCCAGAGCGCCTTCCCCCGCAAAGCATCGAGTGGCCTCGTGTCCGTTCCAGGCGTGACATCGAGTTGATCCGCCGCGACGGCCCAAAAGCGAAATCTCCGTGCAAGGTGGCCCGGGATGATTTACTGTAGGCGTAACAATGGCGCACCACGATACAGCCAACGACGAGACAATGGTGGCGCGGAAACGCGGCGCACGGGAGATTTTTGCCCGCATCTCGGGCTACGTGCGCCGCTATCCGTGGTACGCCATCGGCACAATGGTGTGTGCGGTGCTGACGACCGCGGCCGGGCTGGCGTTCCCGAAGTTGACGCAGATGTTCATTGACGAAGTGATCTCAGCGAAGCGCGGGAGATTATTGGGATTGTTCACGGGGCTCGTCCTGGTCTCGTTTTTCCTGCGCGATTTGTTCAACATGTTGCGCCTCCAACTCAACAACCGCTTCGAGCAACGGGTGATCTTCGATTTGCGGCGGGATTTGTACGACAAGCTCCAGCGGTTATCGGTCAATTATTACGACCAGCGCGCTTCGGGCGACCTGATGACCCGCGTCATCGACGACGTGAACTTGGTGGAGCGTGTGCTTATCGACGGCATCGAGCAGGGCACCGTCTCACTGCTGACGATCCTTGGCGTGGGGTATATGATGTTCGGATTCAACCCGCAACTGGCACTACTGGCGGTTGTGCCGATCCCGCTGCTGGCGGCCGGCGGATTGATCTACACCCTGACGGCGCACAAACGCTATCGAGCCGCGCGGAAAGCGACGTCGGCGTTGAACGCGCTGCTGCTCGACAACCTGCAGGGGATTCGTCAGATCAAGGGGTTCGGGCGCGAACTGCACGAGTTGTCGAGGTTTGAAGCCAGGGCGAACGACCTCCGCACGGCCACGCTCAAGGTGATGACCGCGTGGTCAATTTATTCGCCGTCGATGTCGTTTGCCGCGGCACTGGGTACTGTCATCGTGTTGGGGTTTGGCGGACGGGACGTGATCGCGAACCGGCTCACGCTCGGGCAGTTTGTCGGTTTTCTGTGGTACCTGGGGATGTTTTACGAACCGCTGCGGGCGTTGCACGGCTTGAACCAGATGTTTCAGGCGGGGCGGGCGGCGGGCGAACGCGTGTTTGATATTTTGGACGCGCAGGTGGAGGTCGGCGAGAAACAACATGCTGTCTCGTTAACGGAGCGGGTGCGCGGCGAGGTCGAGTATCGGAGCGTGGGTTTCGAGTATCGCACGCACTTGACGGTGCTGGGCGAGATCAACATTCAGGCGCGGCCGGGTGAAACGATTGCGCTGGTCGGGCCGACGGGGGCGGGCAAGAGCACGATTGTCAATCTCTTGCCCCGCTTCTACGACGTGATGCAGGGGCAGATTCTCATTGATGGTCATGATATTCGCGAAGTGACGCTCGAATCGTTACGGCGCCAGATCGGCATCGTGTCGCAGGAGGCGTTTCTGTTCAACGGCACGATCCGCGAGAACATCTTGTATGGCCGGCTCGACGCGAGCGAAGCGGAAATGATCGAGGCGGCGCAGGCGGCGAACTGCCACGAGTTTATCATGCGGTTGCCCGAGAAATACGATTCGCGCGTGGGCGAACGCGGCGTGAAACTCAGCGTCGGCGAGAAACAACGCGTCAGCATCGCGCGGGCGTTGCTGAAAGACCCGCCGATTTTGATTCTGGATGAAGCGACCGCGAGCGTGGACACCGCCACGGAGAAACTGATTCAGGAAGCGCTCGAACGTCTGATGGCGCATCGCACCAGTTTTGTCATCGCGCATCGGCTCTCGACCGTCCGCAACGCCGACCAGATCCTGGTGTTGAAGGCCGGTCACGTCATCGAACGCGGCACACACGAGGAATTGATGGCGTCCGGCGGTCTGTATGCAAACCTGTGCCGCGTCCAATCCACCGCCGTCACGATTGAAGAGCGTCTGGATGAGTTGGAAGTGGACGCGGCGGCAGGCTGAGATTGGAGGCAATTGTGACGAAGATGAGGGCGGTGCAATTGACGAAAGCGGGCGGGCCGTTGGAACTGGTGGAACGCGAAATTCCGGCGCCCGGCGCGGGGAAGGTGCGCATCAAAGTGCAGGCGTGCGGGGTATGCCACAGCGATTCGCTGACGAAAGAGGGGCGTTGGCCCGGGCTTCAGTACCCGCGAGTGCCGGGACATGAAGTTGTCGGGGTGGTGGATGCCCTCGGCGCGGGCGTGGCGGGCTGGACGGTCGGCCAGCGGGTGGGGGTGGGGTGGCACGGCGGACACTGCGGACGGTGCGATTCGTGTCGGCGCGGCGATTTTTTTGCGTGTCAGTTGGGACCGCAGGTCACGGGAATCACGTTCGACGGCGGGTACGCGGATTACATGATCGCGCCCGTGGAAGGATTGGCGGCGGTGCCCGACGAGTTGTCGGGCGCGGAGGCGGCGCCGTTGATGTGCGCGGGGATTACGACCTTCAACGCGTTGCGCAACAGCGGCGCGCGCGGCGGCGATCTCGTGGCCATTCTCGGCCTGGGCGGGCTGGGTCATCTCGGCGTGCAGTTCGCGGCGAAGATGGGGTTCAAGACGGTCGGGATTGCGCGCGGCAAGGACAAGGAACCGCTGGCGCGAAAACTGGGCGCGCGGCATTACATTGACAGCCAGACGCAGGATCCGGCGGCGGAACTGGCGAAATTGGGCGGCGCGAAAGTGATTCTCGCGACGGTGACGAACGGCGAGGCGATGACCGCGACGCTGGGCGGCCTGGGCGTGAATGGAACGTTGCTCGTCGTCGGCGCGCCGAAATCATTGGAAGTGTCGCCCGGTTTTCTCATCGGGGGCCGGCGGTCGGTGAAGGGCTGGTATTCCGGCACGTCGATTGATTCGCAGGAGGCGCTGGCGTTCAGCGCGCTGAGCGGCGTGCGGTCGATGAATGAGGTTTTTCCGCTGGAGCGTGCGTGCGAGGCGTACGAGCGGATGATGAGCGGCAAAGCCCGGTTCCGCGTTGTGCTGACGACCGGGCAGTAGCCGGAGCGGCTCGAAGATTGAGACTGCGACGATGTCCCGGAAGTGGTTTGGCGAAATCGTCAGGGACGCGGCATGGACCGCGTGTCAGCCTGTCGCCGGCGGCGATGGACCATGGAGAGGGCGCACATACCCAGGCTGAGGAGCGCCAGGCTGCCGGGTTCGGGAATCATTTCGGCTTCAATGGCACCGAGGTTCCAGCCGTAGCTGTACGTGCCGTCCTGCTCGCCCGCCTGGAGCTGGATATTGAGCCCGTCCAGCGCCGTGAAATAGACCAGTTGTGGGCCGGGGTGTTGCAGTTCACCACCCCGAAGACCGCTCAAAGTGATGAAGGCCGGATAGCTCGAAGTGGCGACTTGCTGGAACAGCAGCAGCATTCCCGTATACAAATTGTAGTTTAGCGGTCCGCTGTATGTCTGGCCTCCTGTTACAACGGAATACGAGCCGGTGATCGGAACCGATCCGAGCGTGGCGGTGAATTCGTAGCTCTGGATGGCAGGAACCCAGAGCAATGGCTGAACACCGGTGTCAAAGGTCAGGGCGCTCGGCACGCTGAGGTTGACCGTTACGTTCGCGTCGACGAGTTGCAGGCCGTTAGACCCGGCGACAATCCGACCGTCCTCGAACGTAATGTTGGCGCCTCCGGCAAATGTGACAGAACCGATTTCCCTGATGGTATTGGCTGCCAGGTCAAGACATACCGTGTCACTCAGGACACCGAACCCGGCAGTACCCCCTCCGCACGCCGAGGTCGCCCCGGCCGCGTCCTCGACGGCCAGTTGGACATAACCACTGACGCGCGTAGAGACGAAGTAGGTTTGCGAATACGCGGTCCCCGAAAACCACGACCCCATCAGCAACAACAAAACTATGCCCTTATAGTTCAACCGATTTCCCTGCTCCACACGTTGCGATCTTGGAGCGGTTGCGTACTTCCGCGCCACCTCCAAGCATGAGCGTACCACTTCCAAATTCTGGGGTCAATGGCAAAGCCAATCGGAAGCGGTACCGTGGAGAATGCCGCGTGAGAGCGTGTCCTGAGCCCGGCGAATGAGCAGGCGGCGAAAAGCAGCACCATGCGGCTGGGTGGGTCGCCCGGGCCGGTGCAAAGCGGGAGGCGGCGGCCTTGCAAGCCAGTAAAAATATAGGGTTCATGGCGGCCCGGCTGCCAAACTGCCTGTGTGTTGGGTTTGTGCTTCAACGCCAAATGGTTATGAAGACTGGAAAACGAAGTAGACGTCGTCTCGAGCAGCTGCTTGTTCCAGCCTCACTTGATAAACGCACGGAACGTGCTACTTTTGTCGCGGGTCTGAGGTGGGCTCACTGCAGTTTTGTGGTAGGGAAATAGGGATCTATGAGCTGCAACACGGGTGCTGTGTTGTTCCAAGCCGCGTTTGGTCTGCCCTTGCCGGGCTTGACCAAACGCTTCAGTTCTCCCGCCACTAAGAAGTAATCTCAACGTTGTGAAGGGGTCTAGGGAATCTGACATATGAAATACCTGCGTTTAATCCTACTGAGTTCGAGCGTGGCACTTGCCTGTGTTGCGTCCAGCGTTTCCGCGGCGGTGACGTGGTCCAGCGATTCCGCGACGTCGTTCGCGCTGACGATTTGCGGCACCGGGCCGATGGGGGGAGGAGATTTCACGTCGCCATCGGGGCAGTGGGATTTTGAAGATAGCTTTGATGTGATGAACGTTTCCACATCCCTGCAACTGCAGCAATGTGGCAGCTCGATGAAGTTTACCCCGACGGGAATGACGGATAGCCTTCCAGGTTACTTCGGGTTTGGATACGTGGACGGCGACAACTACGAAGGCGGCAACACAGCGAGTGGCCCGGGCTGCACCCTTCCTGGTTGGAGTGTCGGGAGTTTCATTACTTATCAGGTTGCGGACACGCACAATCCCAACACGTGGCAGTGGACTGTTGAATGCTACGGGTCGGGTCCGGAACTTCCGGACTGGGGATGCAAGCCCAACTGGCCATGCCAGGAAATCGTCGTGCCCGAACCCGGCTCCCTGTGGCTGGCGGGTGTGGGCGTGTGCGGACTGGCGTTCGCCCATCGGCGCGGCGTTCGTCGTCGGGCCCAGAGCGGAGCGGACGCGGGACCGTCGTATCGAATCCGGCGCGGCGTCTAGACGGACGCGATGGCCGGCTCCGCGTTGGACGGCGTCGCGGCGGCCGGTTCTGCCAGTCCCAATCTTTTCAGCACTCGGGGACGGAGGTCGGTTTCGATCTGGTCGCTGTCGATGAACTCGTCGAGGCGATGCTGTGTCTGGTTGTGGTCCCGGATGGCGATGAGGGGCACATTCTTCGCGTGGGGATTCGTTTTCAGTTGCTGAAGAAGGGTGAAGGCGTTCGGTGCGCGCCCGTCGAGGATGATGACGTCGGGAGTACCGCGTTCGACAGCGCCAACGGTTTCCAACAGCACCGTGACCACCGAGCAGAGCACTTGCGGGTGCTTCACCGCGATTGCGACGGGCGCGGCGGTTTGAGCGCTACTGGTGAACAGGAGGATTTTCTTGAGTGCGCACGTTGTCCGAAGATGGAGAGCGATGTCCTGAAGCTTCGAGGTCCCCTTGGCGAAGAAATGGCGGGCCCCGAGCGAAGTCGCGCGCTGCACGTCGTTGGCCGTGGCGCGGTTGGAGAGAATGAACACGGGGATACTGCGGAGCGCCGGGTCGTCGCGTAGCTTCGCGAGCACTTGGAATCCATCCAACTTCGGCAGCATGATATCGAGCAGGATCAGGTCGGGGTGAATCTCCGCCGCGCGTTCCAAACCCGCGGCGCCATCATCGGCGGTCGCGACCTGGAAGCCCTCGCGCTGAAGCTTGTCGTGGAAAATTCGTTGGATGTGGAGATTGTCCTCCACCAGCAACAGGGTTGGCATGGTCAGTTCACCTCCAGGAGGTCGGCGACCCTTTCCAGGACCTGGTCCACCTTGAAGTCACCCTTGTAAATGTACTCGTATTTGCGCGTCTCGATTTCCGCGGTCTCGCGTTCATCGAGCATCAGACCGGAGATGATCAGCACTTCCACGTCCTTGAACTTGGAGTGTTGCGTCATGTATTGCATGACGCCCCAGCCGTCCGTGTCGGGCAGGTTCAGAGCTAGAAGCACCAGGTCGGGCTTCTCGGACTCCAACTTCGCGATGGCCTCCCGACCCGTGGCCGCTTCGTAAAGCCGGTAACCTTCTCCATCCAGTACGCACTTGAGCACGTCGCGAAAGCTCTCTTCGTCGTCAACAATCAACACGTTCTTCCGGCTATTGGCCGCGGCGGCGCGGATGCTACGCAATACTTCGCGCGGGCTGGGCCTGGTGGCGACTGTCAGGGGCGTCCCCACACCGCTCGTGGCGTCGTTGGACAGGAATATGATGGGAATATTCTTGGTCTCGGGTTTGGCCTTCAACTCCTGGAACACCGACCAGAGTTCGGCGGTAGAAGCGTGCGCGTCGAGAAGAACCACCAACGGATGCAGTTTGACGGCGAGCGATACGGCCTCTTCGCCGTCGCGGGCGGTGCGAACGTGGTATTCACGGGAACCGAGTCCGGCCGCCAGAATGCGGGCAATGTCAGGTTGTTCACTGACCACGAGGACGAGGCGTTTATCATCACTACCGGTATCGGCAACAGCGGAGCCGGCGGTGGTAATCCGCGACCGAAGACGCTGAATGCCTTTGATTTCCTCGAAATTCCGGGGAACAGAGATTGTCACGGTCGTGCCCTTGGCGGGCGTGCTTTGAATGTCCACGCGCCCGGCAAGCAGATCGAGCAACTGTTTCGTAATGTACAGGCCGAGTCCGGTGCCCTCATGCAATCGGTGCGCCGAGCTGTCCACTTGATAGAACTTCTCAAAAATCCGGTCGAGCTTGTCGGTCGGAATACCAATGCCGGTGTCCTGTACCGAGATGGAGAGTCGGGGAGGAGCGATGGTGTCGCCCGTCCTGGCATTCGTGTCCGCCGTGATGGCGATGGTTACCTTTCCGTGGTCGGTGAACTTGATCGCGTTGCCCACGAGATTGAGGAGGATTTGTTTGAGCTTGCCGCGGTCGGAGCGAATGACGAAATCGTCGGTGAGCACGACCGAATTCAGCGTGGTATGTTTGCCGTCGGCGATGGGCTTGAGCTGGCTGGTCACTTCGCTCACGAGGTCGCGCACGTCGAACGATTGAAGAATCAGGTCGGCGCGACCGCTTTCGATCCGGGAGAGATCGAGGAGATTGTTGACGAGACTGAGCAGGTCCTGGGCGCTTTCGCGGATGAAATCGACGGCCTCTTCCTGTTCGTCGTTGATCGGGCCGTACACGCTGTCGAGCAACAATTCGGTGTAACCGATGATTGCGTGGATGGGGGTGCGCAATTCGTGGCTGACGTTGGCAAGAAACTCGGCTTTGAGCCGGTTCAGTTTTTCCCACTCGCGAACCTGCTCGTGCGCGTTGTCCTCGGATTTGCCTTTCGATGTGCTCACGGAGTTACTGTCCCGCCCGCGATTCTCGGCCCTGCCGTCGCACGCCCGCGGGGCGGATGGCGACGTCGTGACGACCAAACCGCGTCGGCTACGAATTCGTCGGGGTCGTAACCTGATTTTCCAGTTCTTCCTGCAGGCTGACGGCGCCTTCAAACAACTCCGTAAAGCCGCCAATAGCGGCGGCGATTGCGGGGGCCTTCTCGAGACAGAGCTGGCTGAGCTTCTGGCACTGGGCCGGGTTGCGTTGGGTCAGTTCGGCCATCGCCATGATGACGGCGACGTTGTTGTTGATGGCGTGGCGGACCGTGCGCAGGTTCTGGTACAGTGCTTTCATCTGCTTGTGCAACTGTTCCGACGGCTTCTCGTTCTGCTTCATAACACCTTGTTCAAATTCTGCTGCCGAAGCATCCATGGTTCCCTATTTCCCTTGATTTCGTTGTTTTCTTCGCGTGGCGCTAACCACGACACCCTACCCTTGAGCATGTGATATGCCAGCAGGGTTCCTGTGGGATTTCGCTAGGATGGGGAAACGGCACGTGGTATAGTGGAAACTTTGAGAACCGCCAAAATTCGGCGGTTTGGGCCATGGCCAAAGATACGATCATTATTGCCGGTGCGCGCGAGCACAACCTCAAGAACATCCATCTCAATCTCCCCCGTGAGAAGTTGATCGTGGTAACAGGGTTAAGTGGATCGGGGAAGTCGAGTCTCGCTTTTGACACGATTTACGCCGAGGGGCAGCGGAAATACGTCGAAAGCCTCTCCGCCTATGCCCGCCAGTTCCTGGAGCAACTGCAGAAGCCCGACGTCGATTACATCGAGGGCTTATCGCCCGCCATTGCCATTGAGCAGCGGTTTGCCGGTAACAATCCGCGATCCACCATCGCCACCACGACGGAGATTTACGAGTATTTGCGGCTGCTCTTTGCCAACATCGGCAAACCTCATTGCTATCGCTGCGGACGGCCGATTACCACGCAAACGACCACCCAGATTGTTGATCAAATCCTCGGTCTGGGCGAAGGAACGCAACTGATGCTGCTCGCGCCGCTGGTCCGCGGACGCAAGGGCGAGTTTCGCGACGTGTTCGCCCGCATCAAACGCGAGGGGTTCGTGCGAGCACGGGTCGATGGCGAGATTGTGGACGTGACCGAGGCGGTGAAATTGGACAAGCGCCGAAACCACAGCGTCGAACTGGTGGTTGACCGTCTGATCGCGGCCCCCAAGACGCGCACGCGCCTGGCGGATTCCGTCGAGACCACGCTGAAATGGGGGTCGGGTGTGTTGCTGGTGCTTTACCGCACGGCGACGACGCCCGTGACGGTGCCGTGGTCGGAACGGCTCTTCAGCAGCCAAAACGCCTGTCCCGAGTGCGGGATCAGCTACGGGGAATTCACTCCGCGACATTTCTCGTTCAATTCACCCGACGGCGCGTGCCGGACCTGCCACGGCCTCGGCACCAAACTGTTCTTCGATCCGGACTTGGTGGTGCCCGACCGCAACAAATCCGTGGCGGATGGCGCCATCGCGGCCTGGCGGCGCGGCGGTCGGCGGTTGCTCATTTACTACAAGATGCTCTTGCGCGGGCTGGCAAAGCATTATGGCGTGGATTTTGAAGTCCCGTTCAAAGACCTGCCCGAGAAGGTGCAGAAGGAATTGCTTCACGGCTCCGGCAGCGAGGAAGTCGAGTTCACGTACTGGCGCAAGGGCGCCTGGCGTAAGATGACCAAGGTGTTCGAGGGCGTCGTCCCCAACCTCGAGCGGTTATACGAGGAGACCGACAGCGAGTTCACGAAGACTCGCCTCCAGCAGTTCATGGTCGGAATGCAGTGTCCCGACTGCAAGGGCGCGCGGCTGCGCCCGGAAAGCCTCGCCGTCACGGTCGACGGCAAATCGATTATCGACATGACACGGATGAGCATTGGGGAAGCGCTGGTCTTTCTCGGATCGCTGGCGTTGTCGGAGTTCGATCAGAACGTCGCCGGTGAAATCATCAAGGAGGTGCGCTCGCGGTTGACGTTCCTCCAGAACGTCGGGTTGTCGTACCTGACACTTGACCGCCAGAGCGATACGTTGTCGGGCGGCGAAGCCCAACGCATTCGGCTGGCGACGCAGGTCGGCGCGGGTCTGGTCGGGGTGCTCTACGTGCTCGACGAACCGAGCATCGGTCTTCATCAACGGGACAACCATCGTCTGCTCGATACGCTGAAGGGCCTGCGCGACCTCGGCAATACGGTCATCGTCGTCGAGCACGATGAGGACACGATTCGCGCCGCGGATTACATCGTCGATCTCGGCCCCGGCGCGGGATTGCATGGAGGTTACGTGGTGGCCGTCGGCCCGCTCCAAGCCATCCTCGACTCGCCGAAATCGCTCACGGGGCGTTACCTGCGCGGTGAACTGCAGATTCCCGTGCCGCGAACTCGCCATGCACCGAGGCGCGGCTGGCTCACCGTTCGCGGCGCGCGCGAAAACAACCTCAAGAAGATCGATGTGCGTTTCCCATTCGGGTTGCTGACCTGCGTGACCGGCGTAAGTGGATCAGGCAAGAGCACGCTGGTGGACGACATCCTGCGCAAGGCGTTGTTCCGGAAGTTTTATCGCGCCAAGGACCGCCCCGGCGCGCACGAGTCGATTCTCGGTTTGGAAGAACTCGACAAGGTCATCGTGATCGACCAATCGCCCATCGGGCGCACGCCGCGCTCGAATCCGGCGACGTATACCGGCGCGTTCAACCACATCCGCACGCTGTTCGCGCAATTGCCCAACGCCCGCGTGCGCGGCTACGGCCCGGGGCGATTCAGCTTCAACGTGAAAGGCGGCCGGTGCGAGACCTGCCAGGGCGACGGCATCATCAAGATCGAAATGCATTTCCTGCCGGACGTGTATGTGACGTGCGAACAGTGCGGCGGCAAACGCTACAGCCGCGAGACGCTCGAAATCACCTACAAAGGCCGCAACATCGCCGACATTCTCGACCTGACCGTGGATGAAGCCGAGGAGTTTTTCCGCGCCGTGCCGAAGATTCGCGACATTCTCCAGACGCTCCAGGAAGTCGGTCTCGGCTATCTAAAAATCGGCCAGCAGGCGACCACGCTCAGCGGCGGCGAAGCGCAACGGGTGAAGCTGTCCACCGAATTGGCCAAGAAAGCCACGGGCCGCACGCTATATGTCCTCGACGAGCCGACGACGGGACTGCATTTCGCGGACATTGCCAAGCTGCTAGAGGTCCTCAACAAACTTCGCGACGCCGGCAATACCGTCCTCGTGATCGAACATAACCTCGACGTCATCAAGTCGGCCGACTGGATCATTGATCTTGGCCCCGAAGGCGGCGACGCCGGCGGCCGCATCGTCGCGGAGGGGACGCCCGAACAGGTCGCCGCCAGCCAGCACTCGTACACAGGCCAATTCTTGAAGAGGATGTTGGTACGTGAAGTGGTTTCGGCCTAGAAAAGTGGAATGAGCAAACCACGGCGACGGTTACGAGCATTGTGAACGGCGGCAATCAGCCTCTCATTGAACGGCCCGTGCTCGCGCCAGGGCATTCCGGGCCTGGACGAAATCAGGTTTGATTCGCAGCGCCTGCTCGTAGTGGCCGATCGCTTCCTTCACCTTACCTGCCAGAAGCAAAGCGTTGCCCAGACTGTACTGCGCCTCGGCGAAATCGGGCGTGATCCGCAGCGCCTGCTCGTAATGCTGGATTGCCTCCTGTACCTTGCCTGCCTGGAGCAGGGCGTTCCCCAGGTTGTTGTGTGCCTCAGCATAATCAGGCTTGAGGCGGAGCGCCTGCTCGTAGTGTATGATCGCTTCTTGCAGCCTGCCCGTTCTCTCCAATGCGTTTCCCAGGTTGTACTGCGCCATAACATAATCGGGGTTGAGTCGCACCGCCTGCTCATAGTGTCCAATGGCTTCCTGGAACCTGCCCGTGTGCGCCAAGGCAACTCCCAGATCGCAATGCGCCTCAGCGTACCCGGGATTAAACCGCAGCGCCTCTCGCAGGGGTCTGATCGCATCCTCAGCCCGGCCGGCCAGCAGCAAGGCATTTCCCAACTCCTCCTGTCCCTCGGCGTAATCAGGTTTGATTCGGAGCGCTTTCTGCAGAAGTTCAATGCCTTCCGACACGCGCCCCTCGTCTGTCAGCACGGTGCCCAGCGCACAGCCCGCATACGCCCAGGTCTCGGCACCCACCAACAGGTTAAACACCACCGAGAAACCCAGCAGCACGCCCCAGCCCCACCGCGCTGCACGCCGCCAGAACGGACGGCCAGCCAGCCCCGATTCCGAAGTCGGGGCCAGCGCGCGCTCCAAGCCGAGTATGCCAACTACGGCCAGCAGTACCAGTGCCGCCAGGAAGTCCACTTCATAGCGGATGGCCGAACAACAGAAGAACCCCAGAGTCAACGCGCACGTCCCACACGGCAGGGCTACGGCCATCACAAACCAGCGCAAGACCGGCCTGGCTTGACCCGTTCGACCCCACCACGCCAGCGGCGCCGCCAGCGCCAGCCACACCAGCGGAATGTTGGTCAGGATGCCGAAAGGGTCTGACGCGGCGAGATAGCCCGCTGGCAGGGGCGGCACGCTGATGTCATGCACGAACGGGAATAGAGCACTCCAGCGCGCCGGCTCCAGAAAGTAGACCCGGAAATTGAACCAGAAATAACGTAGACTGAAGAATTGCTGTAGAACCTGTCGGTTTCTGCTCAACTGGTAGCGCTGACCAAATTCCAGCGGATTGTCGAATCGCAGAAAGTTGTAGAGCATCAACCCGAGGCCGATCAGCGTGATCGGTCCCAGCGCCGCCGCCAGCACACCGCCAATCGGGCGTCGCTCACGCCACGCCTGAGCTACCGGCACCAGCAGGACGACCGCCCCGAACAACAACGAGGGCCGCGCCCCCACCGCTAACCCGTACGCCACACTGGCCGCTGCCAGCCACCAGCCCCGTCGCTCCGCCTCATGCATCGCGCACCAGATCGCCCCCAGCGTCAGCATCGTCAGCATATACCCGCAACTGATCGCCACCTCGTACACGTCGGAGCGCGGCAACAGCGCCGGCACGCCGCTCGCCAGCCCCAGCCCCAGCGCGCACGCCGCGACCACTCCGACGCCCACTTCGGCGAAGTAGCGTCGCCACAGCGCCCGCAGCAGACCGACGCTGGCCAGAAAGCCGATGCCGCAAAAGATCGTCACCGCCTGCCTCTCAAACAGGTACTGCCCGGTCACC
>Ga0116126_1000563_pt1 | contig 26926 bp, 14 predicted proteins | sample June2015DPH_16_5_FD_89730 | JGI IMG/M metagenome (GOLD analysis project Ga0116126, IMG submission 89730) | Peatland microbial communities from SPRUCE experiment site at the Marcell Experimental Forest, Minnesota, USA - June2015DPH_16_40 | ecosystem: Environmental > Terrestrial > Soil > Wetlands...
CAGGTTGCCATTCTTACTGACGATATCTGCCAGCATATGGATGACGTTGGCGACGGAGCGGTACTTGTCATCTTTGAACCAAAACCAGTGCCCGACGGAAGTATCCGTTTGCCACGGCCTGACCTTGATCTCGCTAAGAACGCCCCGTTCGAGATCCTCAACGCAGACACCGTCGCGGTAATCGCCATGGTTTAACTCAGGAAAAAGATGATTGATGTTCTTGATGTTGTAGACCGCCTCCAGCCTGCCGCCGTGTAACTTCCTGTTCTGGTTGTAGAAGTAAGCCAGCAACTGGCGACCGGTCTCGCCGAACGGTATGCCGCCATCTGTGTACAGCAGGTCGGGTTGGTAGCTGTCCACGAGATCCTTGATGCGGCGAAACCAGTTTTGCTTCCAGGATTCGGGCGGTGAAACCGGGTAACCCATGTTCGTGTCTTCATGCGGCTCGAAGTAATAGTCGGCGTACTTCGGATCGTTGCCGTCGTAAGGCACACCCGCGTATGGGCCTTTTTTGTCGTGCCCCTTGTTGACGTTAAACCAGCTGTAACTGCGCTCGAGGTGCTCGGTAACGGCGAAACGCAGGCCATATCTGAGAGCGGCCTGCCGCCACAGGCCGACAATGTCTTTCTTCGGTCCCATATTGACGGAATTCCACCGCTGGTACTGCGAGTCAAAACAATCGAAATTGTCGTGGTAAGTCGCGAGTGTCGCCAGGTACTTCGCCCCCGCCTGCTTGAACAGCGCCGCGAGCCTGTCCGGATCGAACTTCTCACCTTTCCAGAGCGGAATGAAGTCCTTGAAGCCGAATTTCGACGGGTGCCCGTAAGTCTTGACGTGGTGTTCGTAAGTGGGAGAGTCTTCGATGTACATATTGCGGGCATACCAATCGTCCCTCCCGGGTACTGTGTGCGGCCCCCAACAAGTCCAGATGCCGAGTTTCGCATCGCGGAACCACTCCGGACAACGGTATTGTTCAAGCGATTCCCATGTGGGCTCAAATGGCTCCGGCGCGCTCGCGAACATTCGCGTCGGGCCTGCCATGATCGACCCTGCGAGGATCTTCAGCGTGGATCGTCGAGTGATTTCCATGAGCTCTTCTCCGTTCGGATTGCCAGAAGATAGATCCTGGTTTCGCTGGCGGAACTTCCTGTTGAGCGAAGGCAGATACGCACAACGCGATAGCTGCCAGCAATTGCCTGAAGAATCTGCACCTCGCACGATTCGAGGTCTTTCGTTGAATCAGCCTCACAAATTCGTCCTCCTCTCGGGGTGAGGAACGCAGCTACGATAATCTACGGTTTTCCGGTCAGTTCCCTGATCTATAAGCGCCGGAGCAATAATGCCCCCACGACCCCTAGAACATACGCCTGCAGGCGCGGATATTGGGAAGAGTCCTGCACTGCCGCAGGGCCAGGGCTTTGTACCCATCCGGAATTGTGTACGCCGGGGATGGGCGGACGCTGCGGTCCGAGCTTGGGATTCGGGTCCCAGCAGGAATCGAACAACACGAGCAAAGGACGAATATGGTGCTTCGATGCGATGGAGAGAAATTGATCGAGCCGTTTCTTAAAGCCTTCGGGATCTTGCTGCCACAACAAGTCGTGCAGGAATACCCGCATGGTATTCATTCCAAGGCCTTCAGCCCAGCCCAGTTCCTGATCGATCTCCTGCGGATCAAAGGAGTCCGCCTGCCACATCTCAAGTTCGTTGATTGCATCTTTCGGAATGAAGTTGCTGCCGACGAGCCATGGTTGTTGCTGGTACCACCTAGCCGCCTCCTGTTCGGTCCAACGCGGTCGCGCAGAAGCTAAGGATGACAGCAGAAATACGGCTGCAACGACGTTGGCAAGACGACCGTTCTTCATAAATCTACGCCTCCACTGACCAACTCCCCGCCTTGCACTCCGATCAACGTCCTCACGTACTGGTAGGAGAGTGGGGTCACTCCTCCCACGTGCTGGGAAGCCTGGACTTCGTCTATCGGGGATTCACTAACGCGATGCGAATGGCGTAAGCATACTTGCCGACCGGTTGCTCGGGTAGCCGGACACGCAGACCGTCGGGACGCTCCTCGAAAGACAAGGTTCCTGCTGAGCCTAACAGCTGAATGGACTGGATCTGTTTTCCGTCCCCCAGCGTCGCAGAGCTTAGGGAATGAATGACCGCTTCGTGGTTTGAAGGCCATCCTAGCTCGATTGCATACAGCACGCCGTCCTTCTCAGTAAACCGGAAGTCCTCCGCCGTATAGGGCTGGATGGCGGTATCGTGAAATGCACCTGCAGCAACCTTAGTTGGACCTTCACCGTACACCTTCCAGGGGCGAGTTCCGTAGATAGCCTCTCCATTTACCTTCAGCCACGCTCCCACGTCTAGAAGTGTGCGCTGCACCTCGTCGGGGATGGTGCCGTCGGCGCGTGGACCGATATTCAACAGCAGATTCCCATTCTTGCTGACGATGTCAGCAAGTTGCTGAACGATGAATTCCGGCGATTTGAACGTATCGTCTTGGATGTAGCCCCAGGATTTGTTGCCAACCGAGGTATCGGTCTGCCAAGGGAGGGGCCGAATGTCTGCCAGTTGACCGCGTTCCAGGTCGAGAACAGCGGAGTGTTCTTCCATCGCGAAGTATTTGTAATTGATTACGCCGACATGATCGCCGTACTTGAGTGATGCGTTGTAATAAAACGCCGCGAAGCGAGTGAGATCCTCGCGAACCGAGGGTTGTCCGATCCACCAATCGAACCACATGATCTCGGGGTGATACTTTTGGACAATTTCCGCGGAGCGGGCGAGCCAATCATCAGTCCAAGCCTTTGAAACGAAAGTAAAGTCGCTGGAAAGCGGCGTTCCGGGTTTGGCTTCAAGCCAGCGATGCGCAGGTCCATAAAAAGCTGCGTAATTCGGATCATTGACATCAGAAGGAATCGTACGTCCGACTCCAAGGTAGAAGTTATGTTCCACTCGGTGGGAAGATGCGCCTAGATGTAGACCCTCTGCTCGTACTGCTCTCGCGAGATCCCCGACTAAATCGCGATGCGGCCCCATTTTTGCGGCGGTCCAGTCGGAAAGGCCGCTGTCGTACATGGCAAAACCATCGTGGTGCTCAAAAACCGGCACGACATACTTTGCGCCGGCCTCTTTGAAAAGGCGGGCCCAGGCCACGGGATTGAACTTCTCCGCCTTGAATAAAGGGATGAAATCCTTATATCCGAACTTATCCTGCGGGCCATAGGTAGCGATGTGGTGCTTGTACTCATCCGAGCCCCCTCTATACATATCCCGCGGATACCATTCGCTGCCGAAGGCAGGAACGGAATAGAGGCCCCAATGAATGAAGATTCCGAACTTCGCGTCCCTATACCACTGGGGCACTTCGTATTTTTGAAGCGACTCCCAGTCAGCACGAAACGGACCCTGCTGAATGGTACTGTCCACCTGTCCCAGGATGGCTGCGCGCTCGGAATCGTACTTGGCGCTAGCCTCTCTCCAAACTTGATCGATCGATTGGGGACTTTCCGATACCGTGGGAGTGTCGGAACCTTCGCCGGCGAACATACTTGCTGAATACAAAAAGACAGAGCCGAGAATCAGCGCTGGAAATATCGACTTCACAAGATTCACGCCGACCACCTCCTTTAGAAGACAATCTGATTGAGAACGATGATGGACAAAGAAACCCCGCTCCCTTCAAGGATCAGAACGGCTTCTTTAAGGTGAACTTGAACACAAAAGCGTGATCGCATGGCTTTACGCTTGGCGTCGTCACCGCAAGAGCTTCCTTCGTAAACTCCCAGCGGAGGGGTTCGTCGCTTCCCAGCATCTTGATCGAATCTATTTCTGACGGATAGAGTCCGGCCCAGGTGTCGCCTTTCGGTACCAAACTCTTGATGAAGGCTTTATCCCCTGGCCAAGCAAGCACTGTCGCGTATAGAAAGTTGTCTCGGCACGTGAATCGAATATCCTCAGGCGTAAAGCGGATATCATTATCTTCGTTGAATGCGCCGCTCTTCTTGAACTGCGTCGGTCCTTCCGCGGCTATCAGCCATGGGCTTGTTTCGTAAATCGCCTCTCCATTGACGCGCAACCACTCTCCCATGGCAAGCAGGCGCTCTTTCGCGGGCTCGGGAATTGAGCCGTCAGGCTTTGGCCCTACATTCAGAAGGAGAAATCCATTCTTGCTGACGCGATCCACCAACCCGGTCACTAGCTGATCCACAGACTTAAATCCAACACTTTCCACATACCCCCACGCGCTTCCACTGTCGATGGTGGTGTCGGTAATCCACTCGTAGTAGGTCACGTTACTTTCGCGGCCCAGTTCCAGGTCATCAATGCCGACGCCAGGGGTAAGATCGTGGTTCTTGTAGGTGACTGCAACTTCCTTGCCTGCCGCTGCAGCCTTGTTGAAGTAGTAAGCCAGGCAATCCGTTTTGTAAGACTGCTGAATCAGGCGCAGTCCAAAGTCGAACCACACCACATCCGGCTCGTAGTTGTCCACAACCTCTTTCAACTTCCCAATCCAGACATCAAGGAATTCCTTCGTCGGGAGGGCGCCTCGCTCGTGACTCACTCCGTACAGCCCGGCGTAACGGGGATCTGATACGTCATACTGTTTGTCCCAGGTCGGAAAGTAGAACCAGTGCTCCGCATGATGAAACGCTGTGAGGAACTTCATCCCATGCTGTTTGATAGACTTCGAGAGCTCTCCCAGAACGTCGCGTTTGGGTCCCATTTTCGCGGCGTTCCACTCGGAATATTTCGTATTCCACATGGCGAAACCGTCATGATGCTCGGCAACCGGACCGGCAAAGCGGGCGCCAGCCTTCTTGAACAGTTCGGCCCACTCGTCTGCATTGAAATGGCTGCCCGTAAACATGGGAATGAAATCCTTGTAGCCGAATTTATCCAGCGGACCGTAGGTGGCTTCCTGATGCTTTCTCTCCTCAGAATCCGGATTGGTGTACATATTGTGGGCGTACCAGGTGCCATTCTTCCCAAAAGCAGGAACGGAATACACGCCCCAATGGGTATAGATACCGAATTTCCCATCCCTGAGCCACTGTGGAACAGGGATGTTCCGCAGCGAGTTCCATGACGGCTGAAACAGCCCGCGCCCGGAGGCGACACGAGTACTCTTCTGATCTAAGGCCAGTCCCCGAGGGTTGATCAATGAGGCAGCAGAAAGGGCGGCGCCGCCCCTCAGTAGATCGCGTCTGTTGAAGTTCATAGCCATCGTTCCTCCCGTATGCGGTTTGTTGATGCGTTGTCCGACGATTGGCATGGTATCTCGACCGCTGGCGATTGACCATGGAATCCAACCCCGGTAGTAATGGCTCGCCACACTTCGACGGCCACGGGATGCCCGGAGGCAGGCAAGAGCACTTTACCGATACCAGGGCTCTTGTGGGCCAATCGCCGCGATCCAAATTGAAGTGGCTCGATCACAGCTGTTCTCGTATCTAGGTTCTTGCGAAGGAGCACAGTAGTGAACTGGCAGCTACTGCCTGGGCGACCCGACGTCCCCCTTGACAATTTGTAAGTAATTGACCCTGGCCGGGTTCCAACAAGAGAACTCGCCTGGGCAACGTGAGATTGGCCCACAAACTTGCTTCGGCCTGTATTTCGGAACAGCACATCAGACTCTCACTGGCCTTTCGCTGGCGGCGGAAGAGCCGCCATCAGGATGGCCTCTTAAGCGTGATCTTGAAGACGAAGGCGTGGTCACAGGGCTTTATCTTCGGCGTTGTGACCATCAGAGCTTCTTTGGTGAACTCCCATTGAATGGGTTCGTCGCTGCCGAGCATTTTAATCGAGTCAACTTCCGATGGGTACAACCCTACCCACCTATCGATAGATTCGTTGTCCGGCACTAGACTGGTGAATGACGCCTTATCCCCTGGCCACGTGAGACAGGTTGCATAGAGACAATTGTCGCGGTACGTGTACCGAATATCGTGCGGCGTGTAGCGAAGGTTATTGTCCTCATTGAATGAGCCGCTCTTCTTGAATTGTGTTGGCCCCTCTCCGGCTACGAGCCACGGACTGGTGTTATAGATTGCTTCTCCATTGATCCGAAGCCATTCTCCCAGCGCCAGCAACCGTTCCTTCGCGGGTTCGGGGATCGTGCCGTCCGGTTTAGGTCCGACGTTCAACAACAGAAACCCATTCTTGCTCACTCGATCCACGAGACCGGTGATCACCGCATCGGCAGATTTGAAGCCGAGGCCTGAAACATATCCCCAACCGCTTCCACTGTCGATTGTGGTATCGGTAATCCATTCGTAAAAGGTCATGTTGGATTCGCGCCCTAGTTCCAGGTCATTAATTCCGACTCCTGGTGTAAAGTCATGGCTCTTGTAGGTCACAATTACATCTTTCCCTAGACTAGAAGCTCTGTTGAAATAATAGGCGAGAAAGTCTTCCCTGTATCGTTGCTGGATCGTTCGCAGTCCGTCATCGAACCAAACAAGGTCGGGGTCGTAAGCATCCACCACCTCAATGAGTTTCCCGATCCAAACGTCAAGAAATGCCCTGTCCGGAAGGGCGTCCGGATCGTGACTTACTCCGTACAAGCCGGCGTAGCGAGGATCGGATACGTCATACTGTTTGTCCCAAGTCGGAAAGTAGAACCAATGCTCTGCATGATGAAATGCGGTCAGGAACTTCATGCCATGCTGTTTGATCGACTTCGAGAGTTCTGCTACAACATCCCGCTTGGGTCCCATCTTCGCCGCATTCCACTCGGAATACTTCGTGTCCCACATGGCGAAGCCGTCATGATGCTCGGCAACTGGACCGGCGAAGCGGGCACCAGCTTTCTTGAATAGGTCTGCCCACTCATCTGGATCAAAATGGCTGGCCGTGAACATGGGAATGAAGTCCTTGTACCCGAACTTGTCCAGCGGGCCGTATGTGGCTTCGTGATGCTTTCTCTCGTCGGAATCCGGACTGGTGTACATGTTGTGGGCATACCAGGTTCCGTTCTTCCCGTACGCGGGGACGGCATAGATTCCCCAATGCGTGTAAATCCCAAACTTCCCATCCCTGAGCCACTGTGGAACAGGGATGCTCCGCAGCGAGTTCCATGACGGTTGAAACGGCTTGCGAGTTGCCCTGTCTGCATTCGTCTCTTTTGCCACACGAGTTGTACTAGCCGCTAAAGGGGTATTCGCGAGCAGGGAGCCAGCAGAAGCGGCCAAACAGGTCGTCAAGATATCTCGTCGTGTGTAGCCCATTTTGTTACTCTCCTGGTAACAGCGGTCTATTGCGGTTTGCTCGAACTGATGCTCAAATCTGCGGAGATCAGTTTCCCATCGCCATTGGCTCGGCGAATTGCGTCGAGAACCTCTGTTCGTAGTTGTAAGTAAGCATATACCCGCCTTTGGTCACAAATCGAAATGCCACCTCCGCACCTATTACACTACTTGCACCTGTAATCAGTGCGGTTAGTTCTCGCTGCAATGACCAACCTTCTTGTCCAACTTTGCCACGCGCCAGTGTGCCAAAGTTAAAGAAACCGCGAGTCACTGGTTTACACCGCTGGCCAAAAAACCGCCATCGACAATCACCACGGTACCCGTCATAAAGTTGGCCGCATCTGAAGCAAGAAGAATTGCCGCTCCAACTACTTCTTCCGCATTTCCAAACCTTTTCATCGGTGTGCGCATCAGCAATTCCTGCCCTCGGGCCGTGCCATGCAATAACTCCGAATTCAGGGCGGTTGGAAACACACCGGGCGCAATTGCATTGACGCAGACTCCACGGCCTGCCCATTCAATAGCTAAAGACCTCGTCAGCGATTGGACCGCCGCTTTACTCGCCGCGTAGGCCGCCACCTCATGCAGTGCGACGAATGCATTGAGCGATGTAATGTTGATGATTCGTCCGTCTCCTCTTTGCAGCATGTGTCGACCGAAAATCTGGCAGGCGCGAAGCACGCCCATCAGGTTTGTGTCCAGAATCTCACGCCAGTCACTCTCAGACGAGTCGATCGTGGGTTCCCGTCGTATGCGCCCGGCGGAATTAACGAGGATATCCACTTTTCCGAATGCACCCAGAACAGCAGAGAGCAGGCGTTCCAGTGAAGCTCTATCGTTGACATCAACAGTGATGGACAGACTGCGGCAACCCACGGCTTCGATTTCGGCAGCAATTGTCTTTACCTGTTCAGGTCGGCGACCGGTTGCGATGACATCAGCACCCGCGTGCGCCAGTCCCAAGCCGATTGCCTGGCCTATGCCAGATGTGCCGCCAACTACAACTGCGGTCCTACCCTTCAGATCCAACCCACGGTAGGCCATTTTCTGCCGCTTTCTTAGAGTGAAAGCTTCAATTGCGTGAATCCTAGCTCGCTTCAGGATGGCAAGAGGCACCAAGTGTCGGCAGAAAGTCTCACTTGAATACCCCGGAGACTGGCCGTAGAAGCGGCCCGGGCGACCGCACACTGTCTTCGACCTGTGACTCTCTCCGGGCGGAGACTTAGTTACCAGAGCACTTTTAGGGCTAACTCCACATTACGTGGTGGATTATTCCCCGCAAGTTTGCTGTAAGTGCCAAAGTTCGGATCAGTGGCTCCAGTGTCGAATTCAAACGGGACCGTGCCAAACTCCGGGTGATTGAGTACGTTGAATGCATTGAGGCGAAGTTGGAACTTCACCCTTTCCGTGATGGCAAAGAACTTCGACAAGTTAACGTCAAACAGCTGGGTGGGTCGCGAACGGATACCGGTGTATTCGATGTTGGGATTCAACCCGTATTGAGGTATAAGTGTGAAATCCGCCTGATTGCAGGATCCCGAATAGACATAGCCCGTGACGGGTTGTAGAGACCAACTGCCGTCGTTCGCCTGGACCCACTGGTTGGTACAAGGCGCGAAGGTGCGGGTTAATACAGGGTCTTGCGTCTGCAGCGGAACCTTAGGCGGGCTGTTCAGGGACACGCCGCCAATAGTGACCGGCATGCCGGTAATAAAGGTATAGGAACTGCCCAATTCCCATCCGCCCACGGCGCCATCTACAAGTCGATTAGCGCTTCCCAGGAACGTGCGCCCCCGTCCCACCGGCAGATTATAGACCCCTGAAACCGAAATCTTGACCGGCATATCGAACTGATCGATCACTCTCTGTTGAATGGCGTATCTTTGATCGACCCAAGCGCCCGCGTCCATGGTTTTTTGCCAAGTCAAGCCACCGCGCAGAGTGAGAGAGTTATTCCATTTGTGATTTACTGTCATTTGAAGGGAGTTGTACCAAGACCTGCCATTGTTGACCTCTTCAAAGATGTCGCCAAATGCGGGGAGGGGACGAGTCATCTGTCCACCTGAGATCGTCTGGGCCGTGTTGGAGAAAGCACTCGCATTATTGAAGGCGCTGATGTTGTAGAACGGGCTCGTGACTAAGTCGTTATTGCAGATCGCCGGGTTGCCTCCAAACCCCAGATCGCACTGCTTTGACCAGGCCGGGCTCATCTGGTTAAGGTTGGTGGTTGTGAACAGGTTGTAGGTTCGGCTCCCCACATAGCTGACTTCCAATACGTCGTGACTGGAGAGTTGACGCTGAACGCCAAGCGAATAACCCCAATAATTTGCTGCTTTGTAGTTCGGATCATAGAAATTCGCGCCTTGACCCAACGCCGTCAGTGCCCCTGCCGACGCACCGCTGATGGGAGTCAACCCCTGCGGAAACGGATTCCCGAGGTTGAGGTTAGGATTAGGCGTCTGGCCATTATCTAAGCTGGCAATGTAGGGGCTATACGCGGAGAAACCCGTCAGGCCATCGGTGACCGGACCCAAATAGCCGAGCATAAATCCCGTTAGCATCTCCTCCAAACCGCCGCGCACCACCGTCTTGGGATTAACCGCATAGGCGAAGCCAAATCGAGGTTGGAAGCCTAACTTACCCAGCTTGAACGGCGAACGTGGGTTACCGTTGACGCCGGCAAAAGTGAAGCTGCCGAGAATCGGCGGCACCGTAATTCCCAGAGATGCGGCGTTGGCCTGTACTTGCGAGTTGATTGGATTGAGGGTAGTGGTATCGAAAGCGTAGTTCGCTGAGTTGTGGCGTTCCGTCGGCGCAGGGGACAAGTCGTAACGCACACCCAGGTTGAGGGTTAGCTTCGGAGTCACCTTCCAGTCGTCTTGCACGAATGGAGCGTAGTAATACGACGAATAAGTACGGTTGACTACTGGCTGGGTATTCCCGCTATCTGCATAGCCCAACAAGGCCGAGGACAGGTCAAAACCCTGGAACGCCAGCCCGCTGTTTTGATAATCCTGCTGGGTCCATCCGTTTCCTACACTAAAATTGGGGGATACGAATCCTAATCCCCCGGGCGTCCCAATATAGCCCTGCATTCGATAACGCATATCGAAGCCGACATGGATCGTGTGCTTGCCTTTGACCCAGGTAAGGTCGGGAAAGAAGTTAAAGTTAGTACCACTTATCCAATTGGGTGGGAGAGGATTGGCCGCAAGGCTGGAAAATCCGTCCGCAGTAAAATTAACATTCGGGAAGATGTTGCCGAAAGATCCAAGCTGCGAAACTAACGATGTGGTCCAGCCTCCGCCGAGGGTAGCTGGATTGAAAAACGGCTGATAATACTGGAAGGTGTCTGCATAGCCGCCGCTGGCCCGGACGTCGAGCAAGAGAGTGGGGCTGAAGGTGTGAACCCAGTCTGGGTTGACGGACCAACCCTTGCTGTAGCCGCCTTCTCCGTTTCCGGATGGTCCCGGGAAAAAGGTACCGCCGAACAGATTGGCAAAGCTATTGCGATTAACATACCAGCTACCGCGAAAGCTGAAGCGATCGGCATTTGAAAAGTTCTCGTCAAACTTCGCCAACACACTGCGCACGATGGTGTTAGATGTCCACGGTGCGAAGTAGTTGCTGTTATAGGGATTGGTCCCGGCAGGCGGAGTAACGTTCGGGGCGGGAAAATACGACAGGATTTTCATCGCTATCGGGTTGAGGCAGCCTCCTCCCGTTGTGCTGCGGTTGGTAGAACCCACACACGGAGGAATTATGTTACCGGGGAATGGAGTGCGGTTGGTCGGAGTACCGCTTAGAGGATCATAGAGGATTATCGGCACATGCGACACGCCGTCGGGGCCAAGAGCATACAGCTTGCTGAAGTCACCGATCGTGTTGGGATTGGAAAAGTCGCAAGGTTGTCCAGTGGCGTTCCAGGTGCTGCAGTCCGGAACAGAGTCGGTCGTAGTACCGGGAGTTTTCTGTTTATGGTCGTCGTATTGAATAAAGAAGAACGTCTTATTTTTGCCATTGTAGACATGCGGTATAACCAGCGGTCCGTCCAGAGCGAAACCATAAAAATCCTCGGAACTCTGCGGCGCCGCGTTCGCCGAAGCGCTGGGTGTGTTCGCGTAGTAATCCGTTACCCAGGGATTCGCATTCAACCATGAGCGTCGCGCAAATTCGTACACGGACCCGTGCAGCGTGTTGGTGCCGGTCTTTATGATTGTGTCAAAGCCGCCGCCCGACCCATTGCCATACCGGGCATCGTAGGCGCTGGCTATGACCTTAAAGTCCTGGACGGATTCCATGGGGGCAGTTGTCAACGTCTGTTGCAGCGCTGGCCCGCTCCCCGCCGCAGAATCGTTAGGCAAACCGTCCATCAGAACTATGGCGCCAGAGTATTGCCCCCCATTGACCGACATGGTGAACCATCCGCCACCAAAAGCCGCATTGCCGGATTCCGTACCCGTTATCGTATAGTCGTTGGTATCAAAAAAGTTCACACTGGTGCTCAACATTGCCGTCATGTTGACGTCGCGACCGTTGTTTGGGACCTCGGTGACCGTCTTGCTTGCGAAAGTCTCGTTACGGCTCGCGTTGTCGGTGTTTAGCAACACTTGATCGGCTGTGACTGTCACAGTTTCTCCGACGGCGCCCACCTTCAGTGTGAAGTCGACGGCCACTGTGCTGTCCGCGTCAAGGGTAATGTCCGTCCGAATTTGCTTTTGAAACCCTTTCATCTCCGCACTCACAGAGTACAGACCGGGCTCCAGGTAGGGGGCAGTATAGGTCCCGGCGTCTGTCGTCTTGGTTGGAATGTCGACGTTGGTCAGTTGGTTGTGGATAGTGATGGTTGCCCCTGCCACGGCAGCACCGCTGCTGTCCGTGACGTGACCAGTGAATGTTTGACCAAACAAGCTAGTCGAGAAAAACACCACCAGCAGAGCATTGAAGAATGCGCGATTCAGTGGTCTCATTTTCCTACCCCCTTCTGTTTCCGAAGGTCCCTGCTCCAAAGGCATACGACGATTGGTCCAGCCACATGACGATCAGGAACGCTAGCATTACCCCATTTTTACTGTCAAGTACTTTCACATTCCTGCTTTCGGAGCGCTAAATCAGCTTGAGACAGGTAGTGAGAGTCGCCCGAGGCCCGCGCTGTGATTGGTTGGATCATATGGCGGCTTTCGGGAGTTGGACTTGTGGCGGCAGCCGCTCAAAAAGCATGACATTCCACAAGCTCAAGGCTCTCGCCTTGCTGTACGCGAAAAAGTGTGAGGCGCAGTGAGTTGTGTCCGAAACCTCATCCCTAAGGATTGTGATAGACCTCTTTCATCATGGCCCAGGACTGTTCTCCGGGAAGCGGGACTTGCATCGGGCCCGTTACCGAGAGCCACTTTTGGTTGCGAGGTTCCGCGCCCAGCTTTTCCATGTCCGCTTTGTAATCCGTGCCCGTGTACTCGTAATACCCAAATAGGTAGTACTTCCCGTCGTCGAGTTGACGCATGTAGATAGAGAAGTTATGCATGTGGTACTTCTGGAGCAAATCACGAACTCCAGGGTTGGATGCGGCGTGCAGGGCCTCATATGCGCTGATCTGATCGGCTTTTATCTCGATTACCATGCCGATGCGCTGTGCGTGTGAGTTTTCCGTTTTGGCACATACTGCGGCCAACAGAGCGGCAACAGTGAATATTGCTGCAATTGCGAGTTTTCTCATGTGTCCCTCTTTGAGTTCCTAACCTGTTGATTCGCGCCACTGCTCGGGAAATTCCGCGGTCAATCCCCATTTGCCCATGTCGAAGTTCTTGAAGCCCATCTTCAGCGCCGGCGATTCAGAGCGCACTTGGAAATCGCGTTTTTCGGGGTCGACGAAAAGTGGATCGGCAAACATGGAGTGCTCATCGAAGCCTAGCTTCTGCCATTCTTCCAAGTTGTAGCGTTTCGGATTGCGTCTGCCGTCTTCAGAGCGTAACTGATCTACTACCGCCTGGAATTCTCCACCGGAACAATAGAAACAGTTGTTATCGATTTTTTCGAGCCACGGTCCAACAGCCGGAGGGGCAATCACCGAGTAAAACATTTGCGGCCACCACGGCCATCCATCCGGCCATTTGGTGCTTCCGGCGTCCATGACTGTGATGTTGTTAAAGTACTGGTCGTGGTTATAGTTGTTCCCAACGTGGAAGCACGGTGCTCCTTTCGACAAGTACCAGATGTTGTTGTAGACCTTCCGATACGCTCCCTCACGGAGCTTCATGCTGATGCCACCTACTGAGATGTTGTTGTAGATCTCGTAGTTCGTGGCACCGTCATCCAGATCGAGCCCCCAACCCGACCTTTCATCGAAGAAGTTGTTGCGAACGATCACAGGTTCCATGGCATCGACGAGCGCTTCCCAGACATCAAGGCTGCGGTCCGAGGTATAGGGAGCGTGGGACTGGGCTAAGGCCCAACCGCGATCTCTGCCCCAGGCGTTGAAAGGACCGTGGTCACTGGTCTCGCGCACCGTGTCGTGAGTTTGGTTGTATTCGATGACGTGCCCGCCCCACGTGCCATCGCCGATGCAGATAGCCGCCCGGGGCATGTTGTAAATCAAGTTGTGGCTGACCGTGATTCGCTTGGCGCGGGAGATGTAAACGCCCGCAATCTGCTTTCCGTAAAAACCACAATCATGAATCAGATTGTTGCTTACCTGACACTCATACGGGAAAGCACGCTGTGTACCGTTCGTTTTCTCCAGGTCACCCACAAAGCAGATCGCGCTATCGCCTGTTTCCGTAAACTTGCAGCCGACCACCGAAAAGTCACGATTGTGATTGTTGACGAAAATGGCATTCCCCCCAACAGCGTCAAACCAGCAGGCCTCAATTGAGCAGTTGCGGGCACCTTCGGCAAAGACTGAACCTCCACGATGAATCGCCCAATCGCTCAGCGACGGGACCTCATAGCCTTTGAGGTAAGTCGTGGCGGTGTGCGTAATGCGGAAACCACGCAAATACAAATGTTGCACAGGATCGGACTGTGTGCCTGTGAACTGTATCGCGTGCTCAAGAAGAGGCACTTCCACGAGTGCACTTCGCAAGTCAGCGCCTTGCTCCGGATAGTAGTAAAGAGTGCTCTTTTGTTTGTCCAGGAACCACTCGCCAGGCGCGTCCAACTCCTCGAATACGTTGTCGATGAAAAAACGTGAGCCTTCATTAAGAACCGCGGGATGATGGCTCCACTTGGCGCCCATCTGTTGCCCGCCATCGCCGAACCAGATTGAATCGGTGCTGAAATCTATACCCTTGATTTTCCATTGCAGGTTTCCCCAGTAGGCAGCTTGGAAAATGTGGATCTCCGCTTCCTGTGGATTTGCCCACTCTTGTTTTGTAAACGTGGCGGGGTCAAATCGTATGCCCCTGGGGGCCTGGGTGGAAAATGTCATGTCGTCGTCCGCATCAGCGTAGGGGTTCACGGCACCGGCGGGGATCGGACCTGCCGCCTGAACATATCCCGACTTCCCCGGATTCGACGGATCGTAATTCGGATACCGGGCGCGAATCTGGCGTTTGCGGTTGATGAAAAGCTGGGAGAACTGCAGCCCTGGCGGAACTGAAGCCATCATGATGCCGTTCTTGTACGGGTCCCAGTTGCACGTGAGCTTGCGTCCGCCGCTGATTGTCACGCGCTCCCCGGGATATGCGGCGTACATGATCGGCGCTTCCTTGCTGCCGGAATCGTCGGGACCGAAAGTCAGCGGCCTGTCCAAGTAGTAGGTGCCTTCCCTGACCAGGACTCTGACCGGAGAGGTGCCGTTTCGTGATTGCCGAACAGCCTCTTGTGCGCGATGAAGAGTCGCGAAGGGCAGTTTCTTGGTCCCCGGGCCGTTGTCACTCCCGGAAGAAGAAACATAGAAAGTTGCGGCTTCGCCCAACTCCGGCGCGGCCGCCGCCTTCAGAAGTTCGCCTTGGCTGTAAACGCCAGCCAGAGCTGCGCTCGCACTAAGTTTCAAGAACTCTCGACGTTTCATAGGAGCACAATGGACGAACCAAATCGTACACTGGTTATTTGAAAAGTCAAGCGGCAGGAGAATTTAGATACTCGCATGCGCTTAAGTAATCGTGTTCACAGCTCGAGTCGAGGCATACCGAGGTATGCCTCCAGCGCGATTGGATCATCCATTGTGGCGTCTGGTAGCGAACGATGCAATACATTCTGCTTCGATGTCACTCACAGGTATATGGCAATCCTTACTTGGTTGTCGAGGTCGGGAGCGCTTTGGTATCGGCGATGTGATCCAGCATCTGGCGGCGTGCTTCTTCCGAATTTCGCTCCTGAATCGCCGTCAGCTGGGCTACGAGATTTCTTCGGTGGCCCCGCCAGGTCTGCTGAGTGCAAGAAACTCGCTGTAGTCTTCATGTGAGGTCTAGGTTGTCGAAAGTACAATTTTCTCAAGGGAGCAACGCTATGCGGATCGTCGGAAATTCGTAATTCCACCGACGTGCTCTGCGGTGGCACTGGGACGCATGGAATGCTCCGCGCTGAAAAAAGCGTCAGGCCAGCCTCGATCCTCGATCAGTGTCCTTGCTTTGATGTTAATTCGGATAAGCGGTTTCGCACAGCGGACAGAAGCCAGAGCTGCGAAACCAGGGATTCACTGATTCACTCCTGCTAGACTCTCCAGGTCTTCATAGAGATGCGCATCTATAATAGGCCCCGTGTGGTATGCCACCGAGGTAGAGCAACGAGCTACTGCATCAACTCCTCGAGCGCTTTGCGCGCAATGGAATGTTCTGGGACTCGTGCTAGGAGTTGTTGAAGGATCTCCCGAGCGAGGGCTCGCTTGCCCGTGGCAACGTAGAGCTCGGCGAGGTTCAGGTAGGGTTGGTCGAAATCGGGTGATACTCGAATGCATTCTTGAAATGCTCTAATAGCATCTTCAAGATCCTGGGTCCGCCAATAAACAATCCCCATGTCGTTGAGAGCTTCAGGGAAATTTGGGCGCAATCTCAATGCTGCTTGCAAGTATTGGCGGGCTCGCTCGGCATCTCCTTTTTGGACAAAGAGCATCCCCAGTTCGTAGTTTGCCTTTGGGTCCTCCGGATCGGATCGAAGAGCCTGCTCAAGAGGCCCCTGCGCCTCAGCGAACCGACCTTGTAGCCGATATAGGGTTCCAAGGCTCATCAGTGCGCCCGTGTCGTTGGGCTTTTGCCGAATCGCTGCCTCGAAATAATGTTGGGCTTCCTCCGGCCGCCCCTCCTGCGCCGCAATTATTCCCAGGTTAATCTCAGCCTCAGGGTAGATGGGTCGGATTTGGAGGGCTCGCTCCAGGGGCTCGCGAGCTGCGGCAGGCATTCCCTTCATTAGAAGCAACGTTCCAAGGTTGTATTGGGCCCCAGCGTCGTTAGGGTTGTCGCGGACAGCGAGCTGGAATAGCTTCAGAGCTTGGTCCCGGTAACCTCTCTGGTAGAACGCGATCCCATAAGCAAGGTTGTCGCGACGAAATCCTCCCTCGAAAGAAATGCCCTGAAATGGGAGTCCCCTGCGCGCCCGCTCTTCCGGGGACTTTGGGATGCGGTACAAGTCGTCCGAGACGTGGCCCGGGCTGAGGGTTCCCTGGTAGACCTTGACAATATCCCCTTTTTCGTCAATCAAGAAAGATGTCGGAATTCCCAAGTCCCTCCGCCGGGCGAACATATAGCGGTAAAGAACATTGTAGACACCCGCCATGTCCACCGAACCGAGCACAGTGATGAACGAGAGCTCCTTCTCCTGGACGAAAGCCCGGACCTTGTCCGCCGCCACCGGCTCGTCAACGTTCACAGCTATGAGATGAAGCCCCTCGCCCGCCCACTTGATCTGATGCCGCTCGAAGACCTCCAGGACCTTCAGGCTAGCAGGACTTTCCAAAGCCCAGAAACTCAACAAAACCCGATGCCTTCGGAACTCAGCAAGAGTGTGTTTGCGACCCATGATATCCGGCAGTTCGAAGTCCGGAGCAGCCACCGGGTCGAGCAACCAGGTCTCGCATGCAGTTGGCAGGGGCGAGCTTTGCTGAGGCTCAGGATGAAGAGTAGATTGCCCCGAAAGGAGCCGAAAGGGTTCGGCGTGAAACCGCTCAGAACCCTCCTCAATTTCGATCCGATGATTCACAGGCAGGCTTCGAAATTCCTGGAGCAGCCCACTCGGCCAGCGGATCCGCGCGTGAACCGGAACAGCGCCTTTTCCCAGTCCAAAAAAAATCTCCTTCGAATGTTGTGAGCAAAACCCTGTGCCCGCTTGCAGAAGCCTGGTCTGAGTTCCTTGTTCCGTTTCCAAGCTTATGACCGCCCCGATCGCATCCCGGTTGCTCTTAGTGCCGCGCAGGCGAAAGGCGATAGAGTGCCCGAGATCCTGCGTTTCACAGCGCAGAAGCCGGAGTTGTGGCCCAGTGCGATTCGTCAGGAAGGCTTCAAGCCGCCCGTCGTGGTCGTAGTCAGCAAGGGCAAAGGCTTGGCTGTCGTCGATAAAGTCCAGTCCCAGTGCTCCCGCGCAGGAGGTAAACGTCCCATCATGGTTGTTCAGGTAAAAGACGTTTCTCTGATAACCTCCCCAAGTGCCGTCCGAACGGATCAACTCGTTGATCGCGCTCCAACCTCTCTGGTAGCCTGAAGCGCGGCCAGTAGGAAACGACTGTGCAACAGCTTGCCGCCAGAAGAAGCTCTGCAACTCCTGCTTACGGGGGCCGGAGATCAGGCCGTTGGCGATGTACAAGTCCGGGTAACCATCATGGTCGAAATCCCAGGCATGATTCGACCAAGACCAGCCGCTCTGCTCAGTCCCAGCAAATACGCTGCGATCCTCGAACTTTCCGTTCTTGAGGTTCCGGTATAGCGAATTGCCCCTGGCGAATCGGCGGTAAAGCGCGAGGATGTCGCGCGGCATCTGCTTGGAAAAGGCCTCCTGCATGGTAAGACGCAGGCCTGGCGCCTCCCACATGTTAGAGACATAGAGATCGAGCCAGCCGTCATTGTCGTAGTCGAACCAGCACGCGCTCATCCCGGGCCCAATATCTGAGACTCCAGCATTATCGGCTACATCCGTGAAAGTCCCGTTGCCGTTGTTGTGGTAGAGGTTTTTCCGCCCGAAGTCATTCACAACGTAAAGGTCGGGCCAGCCGTCATTATCGTAGTCGGCCCAATGACAATCAAAACTGTAGCGGTTGTTGTTCTGGTTGAGACCGGCTCGGGCGGTTACGTCAGTGAAAGTCTGATCGCGGTTATTGCGGAACAGAAAATTGGGCGGTCCGTTTTGAGCATCGTAGTAAGGCATCGGGTATTGATTTTGGCTGAGGCCTTTATAGTAGCTGTAAAGACAGAAGTACACATCGAGCCATCTATCGCGGTCGTAGTCTCCGAAGGCCGCACCTGTAAATGCGCCTTGAGGCTCTTCCGCGAACCGGAAGGCATCAGATTTCAGCCGGAAGGTTCCGTTTCGCTGGTTGAGAAAGAGTAGAGGCCCCGTTACTCGCACTACGAGGAGGTCCTGATAACCGTCGTTGTCCACGTCAGCAAACAGCGCACAAGGGGTGGCGTCGAGCACGCCGATACCAGCCACTTCCGTGATGTCCTCGAAGGTCCCATCACCCCGATTGCGGTAGAGACGGTTGGGGAGCCCAGACGGCTGGCACACGTAGAGATCATCGAAACCATCGTTGTCGATGTCCCCGCAGGCGACGCCGACACTTCCATAGATGTCGATACCCGACGCACCGTCGAGGACCGTCCGCCAGTAGTCCGTTCCGTGCAGGAGCTGCCCGCTGTACGACGCATTGCTATCGAACGCTTGCGAAGTGATGTCCACAAACGCCGCGCTCGAAGTGCGGCAACGCTGTTCGCCGAGCACTTGCCATTCCAGTACCCGCCACTCGCCACCGGGCTCCTGGCCCCATTTGATACTCCACTCCCCGAGCCGCTCTTCGCGGTGGAAATCCGATCCCGTCAAGACCCAGTCGTAACACACGTGGGTCTGGGCCACGAGGGGCGACGAAGAAATCACAGAGAGGGAGGGTATCTTGAATTCTGCCACCAGAAGTTGGTCTGAGGGACCCAACAGCGTGCGGAGTTGCACGACGAGTGAGTCGCGACGCAGGCTTTGACCGCTTGGAAAGAGAAGTCGACAAACCTCAAGGGGTGGGCCCGAACGGATCTTCTTGACATCAGAGGCTACGAGGGGAGAGGCCATTAGCTCTGGCGAGAGTGAACCTTCAAGTGGCTCAAAATCAGGGGTGGGCTGGCGTAAAGCCTCGCCCCAGCGGGCGAGAATGGCTTCAATCTCTTCTGCGTACTTCTCAGTGGGAAAGACGTCCAGCTCCGAGTGAACTCTCCGCATCACGTCATCGAGCGGCACTCCCTCGGGGTAGTGAGGAGTAAGGCGATAGTCCAGTGGGGTGGACAGCGGGCTCTGCTGTTGGGGATCTGGTACCTGGCCAATGACCAGGGGCGCCGCCGTGTAGCTTGCGGGGAGCCAGAGGGCAGATACGCTGCTGCACCACCTCAAGAATTCGCGGCGCGAGGGCATCCGGTCCTGGCGCGACCTTCGGTCATTGCCCAAAGCAGAGTGCTCCTGGGACGGTGGGGTAAAGTCTTTCATAAGTTTATTGCGGTAGATGACACGGGGTCGCAAGGGGCAGTTCCCGCGCAAGCCGTGCGGTAAATGCGCGCAGACCCTCTTCTGTGGTGTCGTCTTCTTTCAGCGGCTCAGAATGCATCTCCTTGAATTTTGCCAGCTCAAGGTCGGCCAGTGCTGCCTGGTTATTTCGTCGATAGGCTTGCGCCAGGCGATAGTGCGCTGAAGCATTTTCTGGATCAAGTTGCACGGCACGCTGTAGTTCAATTGTCGCCCGAGCATAGTCACCTGTTTCCTCGTACACCGCCCCGAGCTTGAGATGCGCGATAGCAAACGCCGGATCCTTCGCAATTGCAAGTCTGAGTTGCGCTTCAATTTGAGCATCCAACTGCGCGGAAGCGTCCAGCCCCATATGCTTCCAAAGCGCAAGTGCGTAGTCGTAGTGCGCTTCGGCGCTCTCCGGATTTGAGGCAACGAGGACCTCAAGCCGCTTTCGAATTTCGGAGTCTGTTTCAATCGATGTTCCGGACAAGGTCGCAAGAAAAAGGTAGGTCGGCAGGTATTCCGGACCAAGATCGGCGGCTCGGATCAGAGATCGCGCAGATCCAGCTTTTTGCTGTCTCAAACTCTGCGTGATCCCCAGCCCCATCCACATCTCGGGAGAGGCTGGGTTGTGGCTGGTGCCTTCAGAGAACACATGCCCTGCTTCTTCTGCGGCTCCGAGCGAAACTAAGCCCATGCCGGATGCGAAGACATTCTCTTCTCCATCATCCAGACTTGCGGCCAACAAATACTGTGCAATAGCCTTTGGCCGGTCACCCGACGCATCGTATATCCGGGCCAGGAGCAGATTTAGCACTGGATCTCTAGGACTTTGCTTAACGAGATGCTGGATCAAGTCGATGGCTTTCGGGAATTGATTGGTTCGGACACATGCCAGTGATAGCCAGCGTGCGTTATTGGCATCATGTGGCTTGATATCGGACGCCAAGTTGAGGTAATGAATACTCTGGATCATGTCGCCGTGTTCAAAATAGAAAACGCCAAGCTTGTAATTCGAGTCGAAGCTCTCAGAATTTGTTTGCGCCGCCTTTAGAAGGGCACTCTCTTGGTTACAGTCCGGAATAGTTTCGGCAGGAGGTATTAGGGAAAGGCCTTCATCATCCAACCTGCTCACTCGAGCCATGACAAGGGCAGTGTCTTCTGCGCTAGCTCCTGCAGAGTACCCACTTGGAGCGGTCGTGTCCTCGATACCGGTAACGCGGAACGACGGAGGACTGCTGTGGCTACTGCTCTTGCCCGTAGAGCCTCCGGTGGTTGGGCTCGACAGCGAGATAGGCAGGAGGTTGAAGTCTACGACGACTGTTCTATCAGCAAGATTGATCAGGTCAGGTGCCGATTCTTTATAGCCTGTCATCGTGGCCGACAACCGATACCGACCACAGACGATGCCAACAAAACGATATATGCCGTCTGAGTCGGTTGAGGTGATCTTGAGCCTTACGCCATCTTCGGCTCTCGATAGAGTGACGCTCGCGCCGGGCAGGGCTTGCTCTCGAGCGCCTCTCACTCTTCCCGTGATACTCACTATTTGCTGTTCCGATTGACCAAGGGAGCCCCCCCCGATCCAGATGGCGAGCAGGACCATTAAGGAAGGAATGCGGATCACAACGCCTCTGGAGAGAAGCCCGTTCATTTTCTTCCGTCTATCTCTTTCAATCAGTCTCAAACGTCGGGACTGTCCCGTTGCGTGAGGAGGTATTCGCCCAGTATGTCATGCTCTTTCCACGTGTCACCTGAGTTGACATGGATCAGAGCTAGGTTCAGCAGGAATTTCCATTTTGCCTTCTCGGCCACGAAAGAATATACCCCCGATTGTCCGGCTCGCAATCTTTCGTGCATTCTTGTATTCGTTCCAAGGGCGAAGACCCGCGCGTGCTCGGCAGGGCCTCTGTCCGAACCAAAAAGCCAGCATTTGTCCCACTTCGAAGCAATTTCACGGACACCTTCCCGTCAACTCCCCGCCGCCGTCCAGATTGGTTTGGCTTGGCTGCCGCGCCTATCCGGCTGGCAGCGGCAAAGCCAGAATCCGCTGCAGCATGCTTCCAAACATGCGCCGCGTCAGATGTCTCCCCTATGCTTCCGTCTCCACGTATGTGATCTTTGGTCACGACAAAAGGTTCTGTTTCGAAATGGGGGCTACTCCATGCAGCCTTCTCCGCCTGTCAGCCATTCAGAGGTCGAGCGGCTGCTGCGAACAGCAACCGCTCGATGGCATGAGGAATCAGAAATTAAGCCGAAGACTCAGTTGCAACTGTCGCGGAGTGGTCGCAAGGGAAGTGATCTGACTGAAGGTTGGATCGCTCATATCCAGGTCGGGAACGCCGTAATTCATCATATTAAACACATTGAATGCCTCGGCCCTGAATTCAAGGTGCATCTGTTCCGTGATTGGGAACACCTTAGCCAAGGTGAAGTCGGTCTCAAACACGGGTGCGCTCCGGAATACGTTTCGGCCCAAATCTCCATACTCGAACTGAGGAATGCCGAAGGCCGCAGGATTGACCCACTCGTGGATGGTACGATGTGCAGGGTTTGGGTCGCCGATAAGATTAGGTCGCTCATACGAATCAAACCTTCCCACGTTGGCCAAGTCGCCGTCGATGTACGGATTCCACGGCGCCCCCGAATGAATCGCCTGGATAACATCGGTCCGCCAATTGCCGAGCACCCAAGAAAGTGGCCCGCTGGAGAGCCATCGTTTCCCGCTCCCAACAGGCAATTCATAGCTGCCACTGACCACGAGATTCTGAGGTACGTTGTAGCTAGAAACGCTGCGGTTGGACTTCATGTCGTACTCATTCTGAATGGACGAGGTGCCGCTGGCACCATTTTCAGAGCCAAACCAGCCGCTGGCGCCGTTATCAATCGATTTCGACCACGTATAGGCAACGAGTAGCATCAATCCCCGCCTGAAGCGGCGGTTTAGTTCAACCTGCAGTGAGTTGTAGCTGGCGCGGCCAGTGTCAAAGCTATAGGGAAACGGGCCTCCGACGTATGGGAACGGGCGCAAAGCATTCACCTGGTCAGCGGACCCTGGTCCAGGCGTGGTAGCAGCGTTAGCGAAATAGCCGTAGTCCAATCTCCGAGTGATACTTCCGCTATAGGCCGCTGACAGCGTGAGGTCCGGTGTGAACTCACGCTGGAGTTGTACGTTGTACTGAATCGAGTAAGGGGGTTTCTTGTTGGGATCCATAGTATAGTTAGACTGCACCGAATTCCAAGGACCTGTGGGATCCGGCCCGAAATCGAGGCCCTGCCCTTCAGCAGCATCGATTGTGGTTACCGGCTGTCCTATTTGATTGTAAACTGCGAAACCATAATTGTTATTCGGCCACAGCGCCTGGATATTATTGTTCTCCTGAGTAATCCCGGAGAAGATGTCATAGGTAACACCAGCGCCGGCGCGTAGCAGTGTCTTGGGCATAAATTGCCAGGCAAATCCCACGCGCGGCTCAAAATTCTTCCGGTGAGGCGCTTTAATGTTTGGACGTGGTGCAAGAATGATGTGATTGCCCCCGGGAAGGGCCGACAAGTCTCCGCCCGGGATGCACGGTGGAATTGCAGGCGTTCCACACGCTGGGGGCAGGGCTGTGCCTCCTATCCAGTAATCTCCCGTGGCAAAATCGAAGTCGCCGGGCGTGACCTTGATGTAGTTCGGAGGATCAACAAACTCCCAGCGCAGCGAGTAGTTCACTGTCAGGTTCCGCTTCACTTTCCACTGGTCCTGACCATAAAAGCCCCAGGTGTTGTACTTCTGGTTGTAGTACTGGTCCGAACCGAACGTGTCATTCGGAACTCCGAGCAAGGCGGAAGCAAGGCCGATCCCTGATATCACTCCACCAGTCTGCTCCGGATCGGCGGTCTGGTCGGTTAAGTAATCCACTCCGGCGTAGGGATCAGAACCCCACCAGTGCTGACGAAAGAACAGATATCCGAATTTCAGCTGGTGATTCTTTCTTACCCAGCTGAAATCCTGAGACAACTGGTAATTCCGCTCTGAAGCGATACTGTACGGGTCACCCTCAATTCCGGTTGGCCCGAGGCCAGGGGTGTTTATCAAAATCTGGCCTCCGTATCGGTTAATTTGAGTCCAACCGAGGCTGGCCCACTGCGATGCGGACACGGGATGTTCTGGACTCCGAGTCCAGGGAGTGCCTGTCGTTGACACGCGCGTCGTGAGAAGAGTATTAGGGCTGAATGTCTGATCCCAGCCCAGAGATAGTTGATTGGGCGTGTGATAGTCGAAGCCGCCGTTCTTGAGGGTGTCGGCCGTGAGGTCCCATTGACTAAAATGATTCACCCGGAAGAACAGGCGCGCCTTTGACGTGGCCTGATAATCGATCCTTCCCTCAAACGCATTGGCATTGTTTACGTCCGGCCGGTTATTGATCACATTGTTGAAGCCATTTTCATAACTTTCGGTGGGAATGTTAGGAGTGTCGTACAAAGCCGTAAACGTGTTCACCATCATTGCGCTGATTCGGTTACTCGGGATGATATTGCCAGGAAACGGATCGCGTAGGTATTCTCCCGGGTTCGCCGGATCCGGACGCGTAGTTGCGGGATCGTATATCTGAACCGGCCACGCTGAAAAATCTCCACCGAGTTCAGCCGTTGTGGGGACGTGATAGAGCGATTTTGCTGCTGACGAATACCGCCAGGCATCATAACTGAAGAAGAAGAAAAGTTTGTTCTTGCCATTGTAGAGTTTAGGGATGTAAATGGGTCCACCCAGAGTAACGCCGAACTGATTCTGGCGAAATGTCGCAGGAGGGATGGGGATAATGTTTCCTGCACTGTCGGTGCTTATATCGGTAAAGGGGTTCCGTGCGTCGAAAATCTGGTTGCGCAGGTACTCGAACGCTGAGCCGTGAAGCGTGTTAGTCCCGGACTTCGTCGCGAGATTGACCGTGCCGCCCATGACCAAGCCGTATTCACCTTTATCATTGTGTGTATCAACACTGAATTCTTGAATCGCATCGAGGCTGGGCAGAATACTGTAACCGGCGGTCTCGCCTTCGGTGTTGATAATGCCATCCATCAAATACAGATTGCTTCTACTCCATTGCCCATCAACGCTTGGCTTGATCCAGGCGGAACCAGGGAGAGCGACCGTGCTGCCCCATTCTTGCGCAGTGTTCACTGGTGAGACGCCGGGAACCAGCATAGTCATTTCGGTGAAGTTCCGGCCATTGATCGGCAAGTCCTGGACGGCCTCCGTTCCTATGACCGTGCCCAATTCAGATGTGGAGGCTTGGAGCAAGGGAGCTTCGCCGGTTACTTGCACTGTTTCCGAAACCTGCCCCACAGAAAGAGTCATATTCAACGTTACAGTCCCATTGACATCTACCCTGAAGGCAGCTACCGAGGTCGCTTTGAAACCGGATTTTTCTGCTTTGAGACTGTAAAGAGCCGGTGCAACATTCACGAAAGCGTAGACTCCGCTTGCGTTCGTCACGGCGGTAGTCACAATCCCGGTTGCCGGATTGGTAAGAGTCAGTGTGGCGCTCGGAATTGCGGCGCCCGAGGAGTCTGTAACAACGCCATTGACTCCGCCCGTTGGCGTCTGACCAAAGCTCCGATAAGCCGAGATGAACAGACCGAGGACGAGAGCCATCGAAACTGCTGTTAGGCGCTCCATGGGACCTCCTAGAAGTTTGGCCAAGTGGTTGGACCAATATCCGCTAGGTTTTATCTCAGGGTCTCCATGATTGTCAAGAAAATTCGCGTTGGGCGGGAGTATTCGTCCTTGAGGCTCTCCGAAGGCGCGATTCGTGGTGGTTTTGCCAGCAGAGGACCGTGGGTGGGGACGCATATCCGCGAAGGGGGCACCAAGCAAAAACGCCGATACCGGTCAGTCTTTCTTCGAACACATATCCACCGGGACTACCGGAATGGCACGACCGATTGACCTGCCTTCAATCTTTGGTCCAGGGATAATAAGACCGTCTCCGGTTTTTGTTCGCCCCACATGCTTTTCAGTGTAGCGGGGAGGGCAAGTCTTTCAGTCTTTCGACCTGTAAAGAAGCACAGCACCCTGGTTGGCAATGCCGGAGCCAAGTACCATGTACCGGAAATGAGGCGAGTATTAGAGGTATGGGTAGCTTCCGTCAGATGTCATTCCTTAGCAGGGTACTTCGATGCAGACGCCAGGAGTGCTTTAGTGTCGGCAATGTGGTCCAGCATCTGGCGGCGTGCTTCTTCCGAATTTCGCTCCTGAATCGCCGCATAGATTCGCTTGTGAAAAATCAGCGGCCGGTCGAGGGGCACGCGCGGGGACAGTTGTGCCATGCTGGTCAGCAAGTTGCGGTGGATCACTCTAAACAACAAATGACAGATACGATTGCCGCTGGCGCGAAAAATACACTCATGGAATGCAAGGTCCGCATCCAACCTCTCTTGGTTCGTCCGGCAATGCTCCATTGCAACAATCGCCTTTCGGAGCCCGATCAGGTCCTCGGCGGTGGCACGCTGAGCTGCTCGGGCCGCGAGCTCCGGTTCGACGATCATCCGTGTCTCCAACAGCTCATGATGGGAAAGGTCGTCCAAGAGGACCAGAAAATCAAGCGGCTCTTTAAGAGTCGATTCGGCGCTGGCGCTGAGGTACGTCCCATCGCCCACCCTCTGGGTCAACACTCCTATGATCTCAAGCACTTTAAGCGCCTGGCGCAATGAAGCGCGGTTTACCCCAAACTCTTTCGCCAGTTCACGTTCAGGGGGGAATTTTCCTCCTGGTGCAATGGTCCCAGTGGAGATAAGGCGTTTGATCTTTTCGAGTATTTTGGCCGTAATCCGGCTATCGGCCGGTGTGTTGCGTCGAGTCGGTACTGAAGTTGCCCTATGCGCGACAAGCGGTGTCATGTTGTCCTTCGACGAAAAACAACGAGCACGCTCATTTTAGCAAGATTCACACAATTCCTACAGCAACTCTGCTCATGCGGGTATCGTTTAGAAGCCATTGGCTCTGTTGACATCCTAAGTTCCACTTCGCACTGACAGGAGCGAAACCGGGTTATGCTGCG
>Ga0116126_1000568_pt1 | contig 26830 bp, 19 predicted proteins | sample June2015DPH_16_5_FD_89730 | JGI IMG/M metagenome (GOLD analysis project Ga0116126, IMG submission 89730) | Peatland microbial communities from SPRUCE experiment site at the Marcell Experimental Forest, Minnesota, USA - June2015DPH_16_40 | ecosystem: Environmental > Terrestrial > Soil > Wetlands...
CCGCATCCTCCGGCCGAATCACCCTGCCTTTGATCGCTCTTAAGAAATCGTCCATTTCTCGTCTCCACCTTGTGCAGCGTACTCGATGATTTCTTCGAGGCTCATGTTCCAGCCCTTCATCCAGAACGCAGCGGCTTCCCCGCCGGCGTCCTTACGCGCAGAATCGATCTTCTTTTCAACCTCGGCGCGCCGCACTGCATTCGTCGTGCGGGCGTGAAATCGCTTCCGAATCGCGGCTGCCGCTCCGGCCAGCGCCAGCGCGCGTTCCGGCTGCCCGCATTGGATCGCCAACTCGGCCAGCGACTCGAGGCCGCGGGGAAGATCGGCTGGGTTTTCCGGCCCATAAAGGCGCAAGGATTCCTGGTATAAACGCCGCGCCTCCTTGACCCGCCCGCCGGAGGCATCGAGGCCCGCCAGATCGTGTAAACACGACGCAACGCCAGGCGAAAAGCCCAGTTGCCGGAACCGTCTCAGGGCATCCTGATAGAGCGAACGGGCCTGAGCCTCGTTTCCCTCTTCCCGGTAGAGGTCCGCCTGGTGGCTGAGAGACCAGATCACATTCTCTTTGTCACCCGACGATTCGAATAGACGCATCGCCTCCACATACAGCGCTCGCGCGTACGTGGGGTTCCCTGTCTTCACGACGTCACCGAGGTTGCTGAGGGCACCCGCGAGCATCCCCGGATGACCGGTTTCCCGTGCCAGCTCCACGGCTCGCTCCGACCATCGTTGGGATTCTGCCGTATCGGTGAATCTAAGGTTGTAACCCAGTCGATGTGCAGCGTGGAACATGCCCTGCCGGTCGTTGGCTTCCTCGAAGAGCCTCCATGCCTCGTGATAGCCGCTGACATCGGAACTGCCCGCCTCGATACCGAAGTCGGTCTGCCAGAAGATGCCGTAGTTGCGCAGGCGCGGAAAGCGTTCCACGCCCGGAAGCGCGAGCAGCCGCGAGATGCGGTCCAGCGCTTCGGTGTGGAGACGGAGTGAAAAGAAATATACCGCTAACGCCATTACCAGCCGCAATCCCCACTCCACCTCGCCATTCATCGCGAGCCAGTCGAGGGCGCTGCGAAAATTGCCGAGGTCCGCGTCGAATCGGTGTTTCCCGGTGCGCTCCCGGCGCATGCTAGGGGCCTGTTCTTCCGCGAAGACCAGGCAGTACGCCGCGTGCGCCTTGCGTGAATAATGCTCTTCCTTCGCGGCGGCCAATTGCTCCAGGCCATACTCCCGCATGGTTTCGAGCAGCGCGAATCGCGGCTCCGTTTCGTCGAAGTCGATGCGGCGAATCAAGCTGTTGTCGGCCAGCAATTCCAGCGCGTCCCACAGATTGACCTGCAAATCCCGGCGGGTGTCGCAGACTGCCTCGATAGCTTCTACCGTGGCGCCGCCGACAAATACGGCCATGCGGCGGAACAGCTTCCGATGCTCCGCATCGAGCAGGTTGTAACTCCATTCGATGGTCGCCCGGAGCGTGTGCTGCCGCTGCGGCAAGTCCCGCGGACCGCCAACCAGCACCGCCAGTGGATCGTCGAGACGCGCCTGCAGCGTCTTCAGCGGAAACAGCCTGGTGCGGGCCGCCGCCAGTTCGATCGCCAGCGGCAGGCCATCCAGCCGGGTGCAGATCGCCGAAACGATTCCCAGTTGCTCCGAGTCAATCGTGGAACCGCGCAGGCCCGTCGCGCGTTCGAGAAATAATCTGACTGCCGGGGAGCGCGCCATCTCCTCGCGGCCCGCTCCATAACCGGAATTCAATGAGGGAACGGCAATCTCGTACTCTCCATACACTCGCAGAGCCGCCCGGCTGGTCACCACCACCTTCAGACCGTCCGAAGCCAGACGAGCCACGAAAACGGCGGCTTCCAGTACGTGCTCGAAATTATCCAGCACCAGAAACAGCGGCCCTGCAAGCTGCCTTAAATGATTCGCAATGGCCGCTTCCGGGTCGGCGCCGGGCGACTGAGCGACGCCCAAAGCCAGAGCCACTTCGGATGGCACAAGACCGGCATCGCTCACCTTCTCGAGTTGCACGAAACAAGCGCCTCCCGTAAAGCGATCCGCAACCTGACGCCCGAGTTCCACGGCCAGCCTGGTCTTGCCGATGCCTCCCGCTCCGGTCAGCGTCAGGATGCGGAGATCCGGATCGGCGACCAAATCCCGCAAACGGGAGAGTTCCGCTTCGCGCCCGATTAAAGGGGTGCGCGGCGTTGGGATGTTATTGACGGACGGGACAGCCGCCGCGCTCTGGCCGGCCCTGGTGACGATTGCGGAGAACTCGCGCCGCAATTCCTCCGTCGTCTCGAAGCGATCGCGCGGAGCCTTCTTGAGACAACGTTCCACCACCCACTGCAGCGGCGCCGGAGCCTGCGGATTCAGGCGCGTCAACGGCTCGGGCTGGTGCAGCAGAATCGCGGCCTGCACATCCGCGTTCGATTTACCCGCGAATGCCCGCTGTCCGGCCACTAGCTCGTAGAGCACCGCGCCGAATGAAAAATGGTCGGAGCGGAAATCAAGCTGCTCGCCCCGGGCCTGCTCCGGCGACATATACCCCGGTGTGCCCACGACGAAACCGAGCGTATTCCTCGAAACCAAGTCGAGAGTCGGATCGTCCGGCATCGATATGCGCTTGGCGATGCCAAAGTCGAGTACCTTGATCCGGCCGCTCGCAGTCACCATAATGTTCTCGGGCTTCAGATCCCGGTGTATGATCCCGCTTTGGTGCGCCGCGGCCAGTGCGTCTAAAATCTGCGAGGCGATCCCAAGAACCTCGGGTATGGATAGAGGACCTTGCACCAGTTTCTGGCGGAGCGTCTGGCCCTCGATCCACTCCATAACAATGTAGGGCTGCCCTTCCAGCGTGCCGACATCGTAAATAGTGATGATGTTGGGATGGTTGAGCGCCGAAGCGGCGCGCGCCTCGCCGAGAAACCGCAACTCAAGCGCCGCCGAAGAGTGGCCGGCGCGGATGGCCTTGATTGCGACCTTTCGCGCAAGACGGGTGTCGGACGCGCGGAAAACCTCTCCCATACCCCCTGTGCCCACGCTGGCTTCGATCAAATAGGGCCCCAGGCTCGACCCGGGCCCGATGGCGGGCGATGGTGTCATCAGCTCCGTGTCGGCCTCCCAGGCTGGCCGGTCCAGGATGCCCGTCTTTTCCTGTGACAATAACCGGTGAACGATCTCGCGAACTTCGGGACTCGTTTTCTCGAGCAGCGAGTCTCGTATCTCCGGCGCCTGGCCCACGGAGGCGTGGTACAGTTCCTCGATTTCCTTCCAGCGTTCCGGAGTAATGCTCATGCGGATCACCGTGCTTCCTCCGTATTATGACGCGCCGCGCTCTAGCACAGGCGGCGCCGGCCGATTTCCAGGCCGACACCGTTTTGGCGCGGGAGGCGGCTGGGCTTTCGCCTCGCCGCCTCTGCCGCGATTCTATCCCGACCGGCGTGCGCCGTCTCAGGGAGTCGTCGTGTCCACCGTGATCCGGTCGGCGGTAACCTGGCCGGTCAGGTGGTCGACCTCGTTTCCGTTGGTATCGTATTCAGTGATCGTAAGCGTGCCACTGTACTTGGTGCCGCCCGGTGACAAAGTGACGGTTTCAGAGATGTTGACTTTGCCGTTCAAAAGTCCCGTTGCGGCATCGTAGCTCAGGGCAAAATGGTTGAGCACGTAAGTGTAGCGCCCGGTTTGCTGCCATACACCCATGCAAAAGTTCTCCGTGGCCGGGGCGCGGCCGCCCGAATTCATCAATTCGGTTCCGTCGCTGTGCCACTGGACATATCCGAAGTCGAGCGGGGCTCCATCCGGAATGGGCGGATTGTGCGTTGTGTTGCCCATGGAAAGAAACTGGATGTTCCACATCCCCACGATCGACACGCTGCTCCCGTGCGATGCGGCGCTCTGGTCGCGAGCGAGACCCGCGGAGGAAGCTGCCTCCAGGGGGTTCTGCGGATCGAGCCGCAGTTGCTGAGTGGTGAGAGAACTTTGCGGCTGTGCCAGATAGCCGCACGCGCTTGCCGCGGGAACGAACAGCATCCCCGCCATCGCCGCGCTGAGAGTTGTGGTGATTACCCGGTGTGTTGCGTTCATGTCGATTTCTCCTCTGTCGCAAACCGCGAATTCATGACCCAGCGTTTGCGTACGTCTCCAAAGGCGCAATTTCGCAGGGAAAACTGCAATCGGAGAAAAAGATTTTTTCCGGTGGGCCGGCGGCGTCCGGTATCCGGCCCCCCTGGCCTGATAGTATGATCTGGCGGAGAGGAACTCATGGCGGATACACCGAAACCGGAAACGACAGAGCTTCTTCGTGCGTGGGCCGGCGGTGATGAGCGGGCTTTGACGGAGCTGGTTCCGCGAGTGCACCGCGAACTCTGCCGCCTGGCCGGCCATTTTCTGCAAAACGAACGTCCGGGAATGTCGCTGCAGGCGGTGGACCTCGTTCAGGAGGTCTACCTGCGCCTCGTCGATGTCGATCAGTTGGATTGGCATCATCGTGCGCATTTCTTTGCCGTCTCGGCCACCATGATGCGGCGAATCCTGCTGGATCGCGCACGCCGGCGTTCCGCGGCGAAGCGTGGGCGGATGGCGGGAGCGATCGATCTGGAGAAGGCCGCCGATCTGTCCTCCCAGCGGTCGCGGGAACTCATCGCACTCGACGAGGCGCTGACCGCGCTGGCTGAAATCGACGCGCGCAAGGCGCGCATCGTGGAATTGCGCTTCTTCGCGGGACTTGACGTGAAGGAGACGGCCGAGGTTGTCGGCGTTTCCCCCGAAACCGTCATGCGGGACTGGAAGCTGGCCCGCGCGTGGCTCTTAGCGGAAATGAGGCGGTAGTAGTTCGATCGACGGCCGGATCGCCCGGACAGTATACCGACCCATCGACCAGAGTTCTTTGGCTTTCAGGATCGAGCCTCAACGATCCGCCTTCATTGCGTCCGCCGCGATCAAGGGCTAGCGAACGGAGATCGTAACAGTATTCGAAGCGGTAGCGCCGGTTGAAAGCACGACCGGAACGGAGTTCCCGGCTGCGACTCCCGGCGGGACTTGCGCGTTCACCTGGTAAAGCCCGACATAGCCGGGAGCCAGTCCCGCGAAAATTACTGTAGCCGGCACACCGCCAATCGTCACCGTCGCGTTGCCAATCAGGTAGGAAAGGGGGGTTACCAAGGCTACGGCTCCAGTCTGTGGTGTGTTCGTCACCGCGCCCAGCCCGGTCGCGTAAATCTCCAGGTAGTCGCCGGCATGGGCGGGCGAGTTCGCATCCACCACGATTCCGGCGAGATTCACGATGGCGCCTTGCCCGCCCTCCGGCGCTCCCAGGGAGAAAATACCGGGGTCGGTCAGGCCCACCGGGACGGGCTGTGGCAGGCCGGCCACCGAATTAGCCGTTGCGGTGACCCATGAGCTCGACTCGCCTTGCAACTCCCACGGCACTTGCAAATTCAATTGAGACGAAGAGCCATAGAGGATGGGGGCGGAAATGCCGTCAAACTCCACCGTTGCCCCGCTCAGGTTGAGGCCAAACAGGCTGACCAGGGAGCCGGGAGCCAGAGCGCGTTGCTGAAACGTGGCGGCGTTGACCACGCCCGCTGCCGCGAAGTGAGGCCAATTAGCGGGGCTGGGGACTTGTGACATCGATAGCGTATTCCCCGAGCCACCGCTGCCCAGGTAGGGGAAACTGGACGCAGCGCCAAGCACTCCTCCCACCAGATTGTCTGCCACCAGCAACTGCCGCACCTGGTTTCCACTCGCGGCATCCACTCCAGCCACCACGTTGATGCCCTTGATTCCGGAGGCGGCCTTGGGAGCCTGGTCCACCTGGTTGCAAAAAATCTGCGCAGCGGTCACGACATTGTTGTCGGCTGGGAAGAGAGGGGCGCTCCCCGTAAATCCGAATCCAAATCCTCCGATAATGTCGATTCCGATCAACGGCGTGTCCACGTCGTTATTTGTAATCCAGATATCGTCGATACTGTTTCCCTGCGCCGTTATTCCTCCCCATACCAAAACTCCCGCGTTGCTGAGCGCGTTCTCAATGGCTGCGTTTCCGATAGGAACTGGGACCTGGATGCTGTTCGCCTGGACCAGCACGTCGGATAGCGCATTCCCGGTCGCGGGTGCGCTCGCGCCCAAAGAACCGCCGGCTTCGAGCGCCATTCCCGAAGCCGTCCCGCCCGTCAACGTATTACCCAATATGGAGAGACTGGAGATCGCGTCGTTCATTGTCGTTCCCGATGCCGCGTAAACCTGAATTCCCGTCCTGGCAGGTCCCTCGATGGTGTTCGCAAGAATGCCGATGTTCCTGGCGGTGTTGTTCTCCGAGTACTGGGTCGGCAGCACATCGTCGCTGGGCGAATCCCCGACCGCTAATACGATGCCGTTCAACGGGTATTCGTAGTCGCCGGGCGGGACCGAGCCCGTGATGCTTACCTGGTTGGCGATAATCTGCATGCCGTCAATCAAAGCCCCGGATGCGCTGCTGCCATCTCCGTCCCCAATGAGAATCCCCGATGAAGGAAGAGCGGCTGAAATGGAATTGTTGGCGATCAAGGTGTCGAGCGCCTGGCTCATCGGACCAACTCCACCGTCGGCGCTGACCGTAATGCCTATCGCGTTTGGCGTCGGAAGCACCATATTGTTGTTGGCGATGGTGGTGTGCTGCAACGTGTCGCCACTGTTGACGCCCACACCGATACCGAACTGTGGGCCGGAGACGCTGCCGGTGATGGTGTTGCCGGTAATCAGCACATGGTCCCAGGTGTTCCCCGTAGGGGATGTGGGGGTTTCGCCGTTGTTTGGAGCGAACAAGACGGCGGCATTTTGGATGTTCGTCATCACCAGGTTGCTGATGGTGATGTTGGAGAAAGTCATCCCGGTGGCATCCGGTAGCCCGAGACCCGCTGAAGGACGCCGCACCTCAACACAGTTCCCGCAGCCCTGGATAGCAAACCCGTTGATCGTGTTGCCCCCGGAAGCGACAAAAAACCCCGCGGACCTGCCCGACAGGCTGGTGAGCGTGATATCGGGCTGTCCATCGCCATCGATGTCACCGTTGATGGTGACGTTGCCCCCGGATAAAAAGGACAATCCCGGGATGGGCCCGGAATCCTCGACGATGGTGGAGCCCTTCAGGGCAGAGGCGAACTGGATTACCCATGTGCCGGGGTCGTTGTTCGTGGCGATGACCGCTTCCTGGAGAGAAATTCCGTCCGTGCCGGGATTCGCCACCAGCGCCTTCACCGAGGACGTGTCGCCATTAATCAGCATCGAGGTATTCGTGACCGTGATCACCGTGCCGCGATTGAGAACCACCGCGGGAATGGTCACCGCGGGAGGCGTATAGCTCTTCGCTCCGACGCCGCCGCAATAGGCCGGCAACGTGTCCGCCAGCGCCGGGAGTACACCGACGGCCAATAAGAAGGCGATGTTCACCATCGCGTGTCGCATTTTCACAAGTCTCCAGGCGGGCATATATTGACCTGAGATTTCACTTTTGGACTCACAGGTCGAGCGCGCAATCCCCAGCCGGCAGGCCAGGCAAGTAGACAAACGGCCGAAACGCAACCCAATGAACGGTTCGAGAGATTTCGATTCGTCTTCGCGGCGCCGCGCGCATGGTCAACATGCCGGAGCCTCTCGCAGTTCGGCCCGGGCCGCTTCACACCGCGCTTCGAGCCACCGCCGCCAAACATCCAGGCCTTCGCGGGTGGTACACGAAATCTCGATGATCTCCATTCCGGGATGAACGCGCCGCGCGTTCTCACGCACCTCCTCGATGCGGAATGGCACATAGGGCAGCAGATCGATTTTGTTCAACACCAGAACCGCCGATTTGAAGAAAATCGACGGGTATTTCAGTGGCTTGTCTTCTCCTTCCGTCACGCTGAGCACAACGATCTTGGCCGCCTCGCCGAGATCATAACTGGCTGGGCAGACCAGATTGCCGACGTTTTCGATGAGGAGCAGGTCGAGATCTTCCAGCCGCCACTCGGCCAGCGCGCGCTCGATCATGCGGGCATCCAGATGGCAGGCGCCGCCGGTGGTGATTTGCCGCACCGGAAAGCCGGAGCGCGCCAGCCGCCGGGCGTCATTGTCGGTCTGAATGTCGCCCGTCAGCACGGCGACGCGCGTGCCTGGCGCGAAGCTCTCCAAGGTGCGCTCCAGCAGCAACGTTTTCCCGGCCCCTGGGGAACTGATCAGGTTCAGGCACAGGATACCGTGCTCACGGAAACGCTCCCGCAGCTCGCCGGCGATCCGGTCATTCTCGCTCAGCACCTTCCTTTCAAGCGGTACACGATTCATGGTTCCTCCATTTCCAGGTATGCCAGTTCCAGTTCATCGCCGCCGGTCGATTCGGTTTCGAAGGCGCCGCATTCAGGGCAGGCAAACTGGTAATCGATCACGCGGAAGGTAAGCCCGCACGCGGGGCAGCGATTGAGTCGCGGCCGCGTCTGAATCTCGAGGACCAGATGCTGCCACTCGGTCCCCGCAGTCATCGCCTCAAAGCCGAAGGCGAGGGCCTCCGGATCGACGCCCGCCAGTTCACCCACGGTGACGGCAACCTTGCGGACCACGGCTCCCGGATGGCGCGCGGCTTCGGTCTGAACCGCCTCGAGCACCGAATTGGCAATTCCCAGTTCGTGCATCACCGACCTCAGCAGTGCTCGTCGCGGTATTCGTCGATGTATTTCACGGCGTCCCCGGCTCCGGCTGTTCGCGATTGCCCAGTTCTTCTTCGAGCAGACCCATGTCTTCCAGCAGCCGGTACGTGCGGGCGGCTTCTGCGGCGTCCACGCGGCTGATGGCAAAGCCGACGTGCACCATGACGTAGTCGCCCACCTGAGCTTCCGGAACGAAGTTCAAGAAAGCCTGGCGGGTAATCCCGCCGAACTGCACCTTCGCGATGCGGTTGCCGTCGCGCTCTTCGGCCTCGATGATTTTACCCGGCACTGCCAGACACATAGTTCATTCCTTCCCGTTATTCCCCCGGTTGGGCCGCTGCCGCGACGCCCTTCTGGGCCCGCTGGTAAAAGCAATTGCGCGGGACGAGCTGGCGCACCAGGCAGCGTTCCCGGAAATAGATTCCACACTTCAGGCAGAGTTCCTCCGGATTCGAGGTGTGATCCACGATATCCGCCGACAACCGGTCCAGCAGTTCCGACGCGCGCCGCAGCTCTTCCGGCGGGAACTGGACGAAGACGCTCTGGAGCTTGCGCTGGCGGGCGTTCTCATAAGCCGCCAGCAGCCGCCGGCTGGCCCGGGTGAGGTGGAGGTGCATGACGCGCCGGTCTTTCTGGTCCTCGGTGCGGCGCAGCAGATCGCGCCGTACCAGGCGATCGACCGCCTTACTGGCGGCCGCATTGCTGACCCGGAGAAACGCAGCCACGTCGCCCAGCGTGTAGGAATCCGTCATGGCCACCAGCTTCAGCAGCTTCATTTGCGAGGCCGTGACCTGCCCTTCCGCCGCTTTCTCCAGCAGCCGCTGCTCGATAATGTCGGTGACGGCGGAGGCGAAAACATGCGCGCTTCCCAGAAAATCGTCGATCTCTCTCAAACTGCGGTTGCGCGTCATACGAATCCTTTTTATCCGGAAATATTTTCCTCAGTTAAACGACTGCCGGAGCACAAGTCAGGCCCGAACGGCCGTCCATTCTTCATTCCCTCTCTTTGCCGGAAGCAATGACGCGCGCGGCAGCCACCGGTTGGCGCTCCAGGCGATGGCGGATCACCCCGTGGCACCAGTCGCAGCCAATCGCGGCATCGCGCACGTGCTGGCGGTGAATGGCGGCCGTGCCGGCGCGGAGCAGGTCCTGCGAGCGCTCCAGGTGGCAATGCCGGCACTGGCGCTCTTCCACCGCGACGGACCCGCGCGACAAACCGGCATGGCAGGCGGCGCAATCGTCGCCCGGCTTCACGCCGGCGGCCGCGTGGTCAAACCGGTCGGAGCCTTGCGGAACGGTATGGCAATTGACGCAGCCCACACTGGCGATCGACGGCCGCGGGTCGGGCCCACTCGGCCCGGCTGTCTCGAAATGGCAGGTGAAGCAGGCGTTGGTGTCCACGGCGAAGTGGCTTTCGGGACCGACATCGGTGTGGCAACTGGTGCAGCGCAATTCCGGCCCGCGCCAGTTCTTGGCGGGGCGCCCTGCGGGCCCACCCAAACTCGCCGCCGCGAACGCGCTCCCGAGATGCGTCGAGTGATTGAAGTAAAAGAGGCGGCGCACATACCGGACGCCGGTCAATTCGCGGACGCTGTGGCAGCCGCTGCGCAAACAGGTTTCGTCGCTGACCCGGGCGGCGGGTTTCGACGCCGGCGCCCCGGTCAAAGAGACGACCAGTTGCGAAAAGCCCTGCATCTTGGCTTTCGCAAAGCCGCGCACACCCGGCTCGTAGTGGCATGCCGGACAGCCGATTTCGGATTTGGCGTGGGGAGAGGATTTCCAGTCGCTGAAATAGGAACGCATCTCGTGGCAGCTTCCGCAGAAAATCGGATTGGAGCTGGTGGCGACGCCCCAGCTTCCGAATGTTGCCACGCCCAGTAGAACCACCGGGAACGCGTAGAGAAAACGATGCCGCCATGGGGGAGCCGGCAGGAACAGCGTGGGCCGGCGGAACCGCATGAGATTGCGCGACACGGCGGCCAGGAAGATCAGCCCCAGCAGAGCCGTTCCCCATAGGAAGAAGGCCACCAGATGGCGGCCGAAGAGATCGGCCGAATTCTGCACGAAGTGGTAAGCCAGGATTGCCAGGGTGAGCGTAGCGCAGTAGATGAAGATCTCGCGCTCCGTCGCCATCATTAACGCGAGCCACACTGCCAGCGCCACCAGCAGCACCATCCGAGCCGCGGCCGGAACCGCCACCGGTCCCAACACGAAGAAGCTGGCTGCGACGGTGATCGCGATCGCGGCGGCGTAGAGCGCCCACGCGCCTCGCGCGTCCCGGCCGGCCTGCCGCCAGCGGCCGAGCAGCACCAGGACCAGCGCTATCGGTATCAGGAAGGCGATGTGGTTACCCGCGGTGACCGGCGCCAGGGCCGGCAGAAATTCGTAAATCGCAAAGGCCCCCGCCAGGCCGGCGCCGGCGAGAAAGACTTGCCCGGTGCCCAAATAACTCAACAACAAATACAAGGCGAGATAGGCCAGCCCGCTCATCCAACCGATGGTGGCCATTTGCCCGAACGGCAGCGCCAGCAGGATTACGGCTCCAGCCGCCGCGCCCGCGGCAGCCGCGAGGTCCAACGGCAGCGCTTCGCGGGCATTGCCGCGCCGCCTCAGCCACATCGCGACCGCGGAGAGTGCCGTGGCCACCACAAGAAACAGCGGCAGCGAGAGCAGCGCCCAACCCACCGCCAATAATTCCAGGTAGAAGGCGGCGACGGCGCTCGCCGCGGCAGCATAGACATACCGCCAGGCGCCGTGGCGTGCCGCCACCCAGGCATAGAGCAGAGCATAAACCAGCAGCGCGAAAGCCGCGGGCGCATAAAGGCGCTGCCAGAGCAGCACGCCTGCCGCGCCAATCGCCAGCAGACCGCCGATGGCCTCCAATGCCCAGGCGAAAGCAGGGTCGCGGCGGCTGGACGATCCTCGCGCAACCAGGACGAACACCACCGGCCACATCGGCACTAACCAGGCACCCACCGACTGGTAAGGCGAGAACAGGGCCAGCGACACGCCCACCGAAAGGAACCACATGAAATACAGGAGCGAAGACCACCGGCTGGCACGCGCGGACAGCCGGTAGGCGGCGGCAGCCCACGCCAGGCCCAACACCAGGTAAGGAACGCCCAGCCACTCGCCGCGCACGCCCAGCATCCACTCCGCAATGTAGAGCCAGTAGGCCAGCGCCACCGGAATCGAAAACAGGACCGCAACCTCGCGCACCACCAGAAACGCGATGGCGCTCACGAGAATCAGCGGCAGCCCCAATTGCGCGGCCAGGAATGGGTCGATCGGATTGCCCAGCGGGTAGATCAGGGCGGCCGCGATCGCGCCCACGCTGGCCACCTCGTACAAAGAGAGCCGGCAGTCCTCGGTCACGCTTTTCCGCAACAGCCAGGCGGTGGCCAATACCACTAGAACCGCTGCCGCGCCCGCCGTCAGATCCACGGGAGAGCCGGCCGCCGCGAAACGGCGCTCCATCAAAAAGTAGGCCAGGATGAGAAAACCGCCGGCCTGGTAGGCGTAGTAATTTCGCCGGACGAACAGCTTGGGCCGCTGCCGGTACGCCCAAAGCAGGCTGACGAGCCCGAGGCTCAGAGCGCCCAGCGCCAGCCGAAGGCCGGCCGGAAATCGCTCGACGGCGATGTAGGCGAAAGCCGCCAGTGGCGCCATACGCCCCAACCCCGCGATCACGCGCGCCGCCGCCACGCCGATGAGGCTTCGGCTGCCTTGCGCCAGCCGCGAACCGGTGGCCGCAAACACAAAGGAGAAGACCGCGAGATAACCAACCGCCGGTGCGATTGGCGTCCAGCGATCAAACACCGCCTGGCCCAATGGGCAGCCCGCCAGCGCCAGCACGATTCCAGCGCCAAACAGCGGCAGCAGGCGCGGCAGTGCCGCGGGATGGGGTCCCAGGATGTCCGGTTGCTTCGGGCGACTCAACGCCAGCGCCAGTTGCAACCAGATGGTGGCGGCAACCAGATATCCGAACGGTATCAGGGCCGGCCCCGCCGCCGTCCCCATATACAAAAGATAGGCGCCCGCCGCCAGCAGGGCTCCGGTTTCCAGCCGCGGCAGGGCCGGCCCATCCGACTTGCGGTAAAAAAGGCCCCAGATCAGCATCCCCACGGCGGTCGCCAACAGCACCGCGAGTTGCGGCCGCCAATAGAGAAAGACCAGGAAAGCCCCGCTGCCCAGCAGAACCATGGCGAGCGAATGCAGGATCTTTCCCGTGGCACGGAAGCGAAACCACGCATAGACACAGAAGCCGGCGAGCGCCAGCGCGGTGGCCAGAGGCGCCTGTTGGTAGAACCACGCGAGCCGGAAAAGGACCCACAGCGCCATGGCGCCGATCAGCACTCCGTTAGCGCCGTACAGAGCCTGACTCGCGCGCTCCGGCCGATGCAGTAGATTCCGGTTGGCGATGGTGTAAATGACGGCCACTGGCAAGAGGGCAAACAGCGGCTGTAATGCCGGAGCGATCCCCGTGCCATGCAAGAAGAGGTGATACGCCAAAACCACGAGCAGCACCGCTGGATATAGAAATTGCCGCTCGCCCGTGATGCGCGCGGCCGTGTAATACGGGAAGGCAAAAGCCGCCAGCAGCAGCCCCGCGATAAAAGGATGGGCGCCCAAATACTGGTTCGCGCCGGCCAGCAACAACGCGACAAACAGCATTGCCAGGAGATGACCGGCTTGAATCACCCGCTTATTGGGCATGGCTCGCCTCCAGCGCGGATTCGATGCCCGCCGCATCGAAATACTCGCGCGCCACCCATGCCGCGGCCTCCGGCACCGCGCGCCGGACCGGATCGGACAATCCGGGACAGATTTCCGCAGGCAAGGGGCCGGTTTGGCAGGCCAGCACTCGCACTTCGACGCCGGTCTGCTGCTGCAATTCGCGCAGCAGGTTGGAGGTGGGCATCTGGTGCATGGAAAAATCGTCCAGTTTGACCGCGGGGATTTCGGCCGGGTCGATTTCGAACCACTCACCCGGCTCCCGCCCGAAATCCGCCGCGTCTAGAATCAGCAGCCGGCGCGGGCGCACGGGGCTGAGGCAAAGCGTGAACAGCAGCTTGCGCACACCCGTGCCGGCATCCAGGAGGCAAACGCCGCCGGGCACGTCGAAGCGCGTTTCGAGGTAGTCGGCCAGCGCGCAGCCGAAGCCGTCATCGCCGAAGAGAACGTTGCCGCAGCCGAGGATCAGCGCCGGCTTCGAGCAAAAGTCGGGGATCGCGTCTTCTTCAATCGTTGGCATGACGGCCTCCGGCGCCGCGCGGCGCTAGTTTGCGAGCGAATCGAGCAAGCTGCCCTTCGCATCGAGGATGTCCAGCTTCACCGACAGCTTTCCATCCAGCCGGTGCGTGGCGCATGAAAAACACGGGTCATAAGCGCGGATGGTCATCTCGACCGTGTTCAATATCCCCTGATCGTATTTCCCGTCGTGGATCAGGCTTTTGGCGGCCTGCGTCACCGACAGGTTGATGGGAGCGTTGTTATGAGTGGTCCCCACGATCAGGTTCATGTTGGTGATCATGCCTTCGGCATCGGTCTCGTAATCGTGGATCAAGGTGCCGCGCGGCGCTTCCGTGCAGCCGACTCCGCGCGCGGCGCGCGGCGTCACCTTCACGCGGGTTTCCAGGCTAGTGATGTCCGGATCGTCCAGCAGGCGGATGGCGTTCTCGGCGTTATAGAGCAGCTCGATCAGGCGCGCCCAATGATACAGCAGGGTGAGCTGCGCCGGGCGGCCGAAGTTCCGCCGGAATTCCTCCAGCTCGGCTTGCGCCAGCGGGGTGTCGATGAAATCGCAAACATTGAGGCGAGCCAGGGTATTGGCGCGGTACAGGCCGGGTGCGTTGTCTTCCAATGCGAAGGCGCCACGCTTTTTGGCATACGGGAACTTCAAGTAGCTCCAGGGCTCGATGTGTTCCCCGATGAATTCGGTGTACCTGTCATACGGGAAGTCTTCGAAGGAGCCGTCGCTCGCCATCAGGCGCAGCTTGCCGTCATAGAGATTGAGAGCGCCGTTGGCTTTGACGGTTCCGATGAACCCGCTGGTGATCACGCCCAGCGACTTCACCACATCCAGATATTTTGGGAACACGTTCTCCTTGGCGAAGGCGATGGAGAACTTGGCCAGTTCCAGCGCCTCATCGGCCATCTTGCGCAAGTGGTCGCGTTCGTCCTTTGCCAGCGGCTTGCTGAACCCGCCGGGAACCGCGGCCTGCGGGTGGATCGGCTTGCCCGCGAGGACCTCCAGCATCTTGGCGCACATGTGCCGCACGCGGACCACGCGCCGCGCCACCTCCGGCGCGGCCTGCAATACGCCGATCACGTTGCGCACCGAATAATCGGCATCCGGGCCCAACAGGAAGTCGGCGCCGGCCAGAAAATAGAAGTGCAGGATATGCTCTTCCATATATGCGATGCTGTTGCACAGCTCGCGCAGCTTGGCCCCGGCGGGCGGCGGCTCGACCCCGAAGACAGCGTCGCAGGCCTTGGCCGCCGCCAGGTGATGCGACCACGGGCAGACGCCGCAAATGCGCGGGGTGATGCGCGGCATGTCTTCCACAGGCCGCCCTATGCAGAAGCGCTCGAACCCGCGCAACTCGATCACATTCACCCGGGCCCGGTTTACATTGCCGGCATCATCCAGTTGGATGGTGATCTTGGCATGGCCCTCAATTCGCGTCACAGGCTGAATGACTATAGTCTTTCCCATGGTTCACCTCTTGGGTACCGGCCGCAGGCGGCCCGCACCGGAAAATCGATTAAATGATGCGGCCCGGTCCGAAATCTGTTTCGGATCGAGGCCAACCGAAGAAAGCGCGCCCATCATGTCGACCATGGGATTGGCCTTCTCCGACAGCGGTCCGAAGCACCCTTCGCACGGCATATAAGCGCGGATGCAGCGCGGTGTGCCATCGCTGCCGCCGCAACCGGAGCGCGTCGCCGGACCGTTACACAGAAACCCTTGCTCGATAAAGCAGCGCATCTGGTTCAGCGGAGCGCCGGGAGTGAACTCGGGCGGTTCCAGCCGCCGCCTGAGTGCCGAGACGGCCTTCTTCTCGCGGATGGTGGGGCATTCGTCGCAGACGCTCTTGGTCGACAGCGGGAACGGGCGGCCTTCCAGCAGCGCGGTGAGCGCGCCCGCAACCATCTCCGGCGTGGTGGGGCAACCGGGCAGCATCAAATCCACCTTCACCACTTCGCTGAGGGCGTACACACGATCGGTGAGAGTGGGGACTTCCTCGTGGGGGAATCCATTCTTGTCGGTGGTGACGCTCTCCCGATACACCTTGGTCAGCAATTCCTCGGTGCTGCACAGGTTGGCAAGCGCGGGGATGCCGCCATAACAGGCGCAGGACCCCAAGGCGATCAGCGTTTGGCATTTCTTGCGCATCTCCTGCGCCAGATGCTTGTGCTCGTCGCTGCGGATGCCGCCGGAGACGAGGCCTACCTCCGCCTCCGGGATTTCCATTTCCGCTTTTTCGCCGGTCTGGCCATACAGCTTGTGATCCATCAGCACCGGCATGTGGACAATCTGGACCTTTTCCAACAAGTCCAACAATGGTTCGCCGATATCGAGGATTGTTACCTCGCATCCGCCGCAGATTGCGAACCACTCTTCGGCTAAACGGGCAGCCATGCTGCGCCTCCTTTTTTCAGCTTCGATACGGGCTCGGCCCCAGTTGCTTGACCTGCTCCACCATTTCGGTGACTACCTGTGCGAAGCGCGGTCCTTCGGAAGCCGACACCCACTCCAGACGGAAGCGCTCTGGCTCCAGTCCGAAATCTTCCAACATCAGGGAGATGGCCTCCGCGCGAGAGCGGGCGCGCAGGTTGCCTTCCAGATAATGACAATCGCCCGGATGACAACCGAGCATCAGCACTCCATCGGCGCCCTTGGTCAGCGCCTCAATCACCAAATTCGGATGAACCATGCCGCTGCACTGCACGCGGATGATGCGGATGTTGGCGGGATACTGCAATCGCGAGGTGCCGGCCAGGTCGGCGCCGGTATACGCGCACCAATAACAACAGAAGGTCAGGATCAGCGGCTCCCACCCTTCGCCGCCGCTTTCCCCGGCCGCTTGTGACTCACACAGTTCGGTTTCGCTCATCTGCCAAGCACCTCAAACGTTCAAAGCCGCGTGGATCTGCGCGGTCAGTTGCTCGGGGCGGAAATGCCAAACGAAGATGGCGTTCTTCGGACAGGTCGCCTGGCACGTTCCACAGCCTTTGCACACCGCTTCGTCCACCTCGACGCGCTTCTTAATGGTTCCATTCGTGTCGTACTCCACCAGCCGCAGCGCATGGTAGGGGCACGGGTCCACGCAGTAAGCGCAGCCGTCGCAGTTATCTTCGACCACGTGCGAAACGGACGGTTCGAGTTCAATGGTGTCGCGCGCCAGCACGGTCGCGGCGCGCGCGGCCGTGCCCGCCGCCTGCGACAAGGCCCCGCGCAAATCCATCGGCGCCTGGGCCGCCCCGCACAGGAAAATACCGTCGCTCGCAAAATCCACCGGGCGCAGCTTGCGGTGCGCTTCCAGGAAGAAGCCCTCTTCGCCGAGCGGAACTTTCAGGATCTGCGCCAGTTCCTTGTTCTCCGGGTTGGGAATGGTAGCCGATGCCAGCACCACCGTATCGGCTTCCAACTCGATCCGCCTCAGCGTGAGCTGATCTTCGGCGGCCACTGCCAGCCGGCCATTGTGGGCGGCCACTTGCGGCGTTTGGTCGTCCGCATAACGGATGAACCTCACGCCCAGCTCGCGCGCCCGCCGGTAGAACCTCTCGCGCAGGCCATAAGTGCGAATGTCGCGATAGAGCACCGACACCTGGCTCGCCGGATTCAGCTCCTTGATCCGTATCGCGTTCTTCACCGTGTCCGTGCAGCAGGTGCGGCTGCAGTAGGTGCGCTCGGCACAGCGCGATCCCACGCACTGGATAAATACGACCGAGTCCGTGCGCAGCTCTCCGGCGGCGATCCGGCCTTCCACGTCGTAGTTCAGAATCACGCGCGGGTCGTCTCCGTAAAGGTATTCGGCGGGCCGGTAGCGCTCCGCGCCGGTGGCGACGATCAACACGCCGTGGGAAAACTGCTGTTCCACGCCGTCCTGCACGAGGGTGGAATGGAAGTTCCCCAATGAGCCGGCAAAGTCTTTCAGGCGGGTGCGCAGGAGCACTTTGATCTTAGGGTGGGAATGCGCGCGCGCCAACAATTGCGATAGCCCAACCCTGGAATTCTCTTCGGCGCCGAGCAGGTAGCGCTGATCGCGCGCATGGCCGCCCAACTCCTTGTTCCGTTCGGCGAGGACCACCGGAAAGCCCTGATCGGCCAGTTCCAACGCGGCCACTACCCCGGCCGGGCCGCCGCCGAGCACCAGCGCCGCCTGCGTCACCGCCAGCGGGCGCTTGTAGAGCGCCGTGTCAAGCCGCACCTTGGCCACCGCCATGCGAACCAGGTCCATGGCCTTCCGGGTGGCCTTCTCCGGCTCGCGCATGTGCACCCAGGAGCACTGGTCCCGGATGTTGGCGAGCTCGAAATAATACTGGTTGAGGCCGGCTTCGCGGATGGTATCGCGGAACAGCGCCTCATGCGTCCGCGGCGTGCAGGAAGCCACGATGACGCGGTTCAAGCCCAACTCGGCGATCTTCTCCCGGATGCGCTTCTGGGTGTCGTCCGAGCAGGTGTACAGATTGCGCTCCGCGTACGCCACTCCAGGGATGGTGCGCGCGTATTGGACCACCCGCTCCACGTCCACCACCCCGGCGATATTGGTCCCGCAATGACACACGAAGACGCCCACGCGCGGCTCTTCGGCGCTGACGTCGCGCTCCGGCGGATACTGCTTCGGCCGGACCAGGGTGCCGCGGCTATCCGCCAGCAGGCTCATGGCATGGGCGGCCGAGGCGCTGGCTGCCGCCACCGTCTCCGGAATATCCATCGGTTCGGCGAACGGACCGCAGACGAACACGCCCGGCCGCGAAGTATGGCTGGGAGAGAACGAGGGCGTCCGGCAGAAGCCGTTCTCATCCACCTGGATGCCGATGCTCTCGGCCAGCTTGCGGGTCTTCTCCGCCGAGTAGCCGACCGCCAGCACCACCATATCGAACACGGCATGCTGCGGCGCGCCGGCCGGATCGGCGTACTCCACAATCAGATTGTGGCTGCCGGGAATTTCGCGAATGGCCGAAGGCCGGCAGCGGATGTAATGCACGTCTTCGGCCTTGGCCCTGGCGATATACTGCTCGAAGCCCTTGGAAACCGCGCGCAGATCGATATAGAAGACGGTGCAATCGAGTCCGGGCTGATGCTCTTTGGCGATCACCGCCTGCTTGGCCGTGTACATGCAGCACACCGAGGAGCAGTAGTTGCGTCCGGCCTCGCGCGATCCCACGCACTGGAGGAAGGCCACCTTCCGCGGCGCCTGCTGGTCCGACGGCCGCCGCACCTTGCCGCCGAACGGGCCGCTGGGACTGAGAATCCGCTCGAACTGGAGGCTGGTGACCACGTTGGGAAAGCGTTTGAAACCGTACTCCGGCTTGCTCTCCGCGTTGAACATTTCCGCGCCCGGGGCGAGGATCACCGCGCCCACATTCAGATTCCGCTGCTCCTGCCGGGGCAGCAGGTGGTTGATGGCGTGCGCCTGGCAGGCGGCCACGCATTGCAGGCATTCCGAGCACAAACCGCAGTTCAGACATCGGCTCGCCTCGGCGATGGCCATTTCCGCCGTGTACCCGAGTTCGATCTCATCGAAATCTTGCAGCCGCTCGGCGGCCCCACGTTCGGAAATCGTCACGCGGGGTTGGCGCTCGATTTCGCCTTGGCGGAGCTTGCGCTGCGCCTCTTCGCGTGTCAGCTTTGGCGGCTCGGGTTGGGCGGCGGGCTCCGGCCACGGCGTGCCTTCCAGCGAGCGGTGAATGGATTCCGCGGCCTTGTGACCCGCGGCTACCGCGTCCACCACGAATGCCGTGCCGGTCACCACGTCACCGCCCGCGAAGATGCGCAGTGGCGGCTCCCCGGCCATCGCATCGCCGCCGGCAAATACACCCGGATCGCCGGTGGCAAGGGTCTCCGGATCGACTTCCACCATGCCGCGCCGCACGCGGATCTGGTTCTTCGGATCGAGGAAGCTCAGATCCGGAGTCTGCCCGATGGCCACCACCGCCCGATCAGCCGCGATGACGAAATCGCTGCCTGCAATCTCATCCAGGGTGAGCCGGCCATCCTTGTCGAAGGCCATCGAACGGATGCGCTTCGCTTCCACGCCGGTCACCCGGCCGTTCTCACCCAGAAAGCGCTTGAAAGTGACGTCGTTGACGATCTCGATACCTTCGTCGAGAGCCTGCTGAACTTCCCAGGCGTGCGCGGGCATGGTCTGGCGGCTCTCCAGGCAGGCCATCGTGACCTTCCCGGCGCCCAGGCGGCGCGCCGTGCGCGCCACATCCATGGCGACGTTGCCGCCGCCGATCACCAGCAGCCGTCCATTGAGATCCGCAGGCTCGCCGTCGCGCGCTTTTTGCAGGAAGTCGATGTTGAAGCTGATGCCTTCCAGATCGTGCCCCGGAATCGGCAGCCGTTTCGGCTTGTGGGCGCCGGTAGCCAGGAAGACGGCCCGGTAGCCCTCGGCTTCCAGTTGCTCCAGCGTGAAGTCGCGACCCAGCGCGGCATTCGTGCGCACCTCGAAACCGGGCCAGAGCAGATACTCGATGTCCCGGTCCAGGTAAGCTTCCGGCAGGCGGAACTGCGGCACACAGGCGCGCAGCATGCCGCCCAGTTTCGCGGCGGATTCGAACAGCGTAACCGGGTAGCCCAGCTTGGCCAGATCGTGCGCGCAGGCGAGGCCGGCCGGCCCGCCGCCGATCACGGCCACCCGCTCCTGGCGGGTTTTCTCGACTGGCGCCGGGAAGGGCGGCTGGTGTTCGAAATCCCAGTCGGCCAGGAAGCGCTTCAAATGCATGATGGCCAGCGGCTGGTCCACCGCGTTCCGGTTGCACTGCTGCTCGCAGCGGTGCAGGCAAATCCGCCCGCACACGGAAGCGAACGGCATGCGCTCCCGGACCACGCCCAGCGCTTCGGCAAACTTGCCTTGCGCCGTCAGCGCCACATAGGCCTGCACGTTGGTTCCGGCGGTGCAAGCCGCCTGGCAGGGTGGCCTCTCGCGCTTGGAAATGGCGAACTGCGCCGGCACCGCCTGCGGATATCGCTTGGCGATCGCCTTTCGCCCATTCAGCCCCAGGTTGAACTCACTCGGCAATTCGACCGGGCAGGCCTCGGTGCATTCGCCGCAGCCGGTGCACCGATTGGGGTCGATGTAGCTCGTCCGGCGCAGCAATTGCGCCTGAAAGTTCCCGGCTTCCCCACCCAGCGCCGTCAGCTCGGTATTGGTCAGTATCTCGATATTCAGGTGCCGTCCCACGCTGACCAGGCGCGGCGCCAGGATACACATGGCACAATCGTTCGACGGGAAGGTCTTGTCGAGTTGCGCCATGGTCCCGCCGATGCTGCTTTCCTTTTCGGCGAGGTACACCTTGTAGCCGGAGTCGGCCAGGTCGAGCGCGGACTGCATCCCGGCCACGCCTCCGCCCACCACCAGAACGGCGCCAACTGTGGATTTGTCGCTCATCGCTTAAGCCCTTACAGGCGCCGCAGCCGCGCCCAGCAGAGGTTGGGGATCCACCACATGCCGCCACAGGCCCAGCCCTTCGGCAGGCACTCCCAAGGCATGGCCCAGGAGCTGGGTGAAGTAAAAGACCGGCAGCGAGAAGTCCGTGCCATAAGCCCGATTGACCTCGGGCTGCCGTGCATCCAGATTCAGGTGGCAAACCGGGCAAGCCACCGCCAGTGCGTTGGCCCCGGCCGCGGCGGCATCCGCCAGGATGTCGCGCGTCAGCTCCAGCACTTTCGAGGGGTTCACCATGGCATAAAACGCGCCGCAGCAAAACGTTTTCCGCGTCCAGTTCACGGTGGGGATGCCTACCCGCTCGAGCAAGCGGTCCATGCTCCGCGGGTCTTCGCAGTCGTCGAAGTTCACCACCTTGGGCGGCCGTGTGAGCAGGCAGCCGTAGTAGCAGGCAACCCGCAGGTGGCCGAGATCGGCTTCGACTTTTAACGCCCGCCCCTCCAGCTCGCGTTCCAGCATCTCCAGCGGATGCAGTACTTCCACGCCATGGTCCAGCGGATACTCGATGACTTCCTCGAGTCGGCCCCGCAATTCCGGATGTTCTTGTAACTCGTGGCCCGCGCGTTTGAACTGGCTATAGCAGGCGCTGCACGGCGCAACCACTTGACTGAAGCCGCGCTCGTGGGCCAGTGCCAGGTTCTTCAGCGGTGTCGCCAGGCCGAGCAGGGGCGACAAGTTCCCCAGCATCCCCGCGCCGCAGCAGAACCAGTCCCGCATCTCTTCCACCGCAATGCCTAGTTGGCCGCAGAGGTTGCGAAACGAAGCATCGTACTCGCAAGCCATCGTCTCCAGCGAGCATCCCGGATAGTAGGCGTAGCGTTTCATGCGGTCTGCGCCTCCTGCTGCCGGACTCTCTCGTACAGCCGCCGGTAACGCGCCGCGCCGCGCGGGATGTTCAGGAAATTCAAGCGCCCACGCGAGATCAAGCGGAGACCCAGCGTGAAATCCTGCAGGTAGTCCTCGCTTTTCAGCTTGCAGATGACTGTCAGCGGCAATTCCGCCGCACGGCCATAGATATAGAGGTTCTCGATGAAAGAAGCGAAATAGGTGGCAATCGCCTGGTCAGTCGCCACCCGGCCGGTGCGCCAGGCCGTGGCGCGCGCGAGGTGGAACAGGCCGGAGATGTCCACTTGCTGCGGGCAACGCGCGGTGCACGTCTCGCAATGCACGCACGCCCAGATCGACTGCGACTGGAGAGCCGGTTCCCAGTCACCCAGCAGCAGGTAATGTACGACTTGCGCGGGAGTGAGGTCCATCGCCGCCGCCAACGGACAACCTGCCGTGCAGCGATTGCATTGGAAACAGGCGTTGGGGGAAATGGTTCGCAGGTGGGCGAGAAAGGAACCTGCCCCAGCAGTGGCCGGCTGCGCCATGAGCTTTGGCTCCTGTCAGGTCCTTAAGCCCCGTAGTGCCGGCCCACCCCGGGTTCCGGGTAACGTAGTTACCCCGGTCAAAGGTTAACCTCATTAACTATTTCATGGCATACCCTTCCTGTCAAGAGTTTTCCAGAGGTTGACGGTAAATTCTACAAGAGGGTATTAAACTATTGAAAAATAGTTACTTGACTAAGTTCTGGTCGGAGATTTCCAATTTGGGTAACTGATTCCCTGGGCGAACGCGGGCGCATAATTGGCGATTTGCCCCAATTTATGTGTGTCTTGCCCCAATTGCCCGACGCTCCCGACATTCAAATGCAGTGAAACCCTACATGTTCCCTTGCAAACCCGCATTTAGATATAAGCGGGTCTTTTGGTTATACTATTGCCTTGTCCCACTGCTCTGACCGGAGGGGAAAGGCTCGCGAGATCTGAGGAAGTTGCCATGCCGCAACCGGAGTGGGAGGCCCTGGAGTGCGCGGTCCGTGACCTCACGAACCGCGTGGCGTATATCGAGCAGCGCATCGGCCTGAGCGCCCCCGCGGCACCGGCGGCGAGCGCGCCCGAGATTCCCGTGAACCATCCGCTTGCCCGGATGCCGGCCATACTGCCGGTTGCAGGAAGGGCGCTGCTGGGGCTGGCCGGCGCCTACCTGCTGCGTGCCCTGACCGAATCCGGCACCCTGCCCGCGAGGGCGGGAATTGCCACCGGGATCGCCTATGCTCTGCTGTGGCTCGTCTGGGCCGCTCGAACTCCGGCCTCGGAGCGGCTGAAGACCGCGCTGGACAGTCTGACCGCCGTCCTGGTGCTCTGTCCCTTGCTTTGGGAGGCGACCGTACGTTTCCACGCGATTGACCCCCGGATGGCCGCGGCCGTCCTGTTGCTCTTCGCCGTTTTCGGCATGGCGATTTCCTGGCGCAAGAGCCTGCTGATCGTTTCCACGTTCGCCACCCTGGCCGCTCTGGGAACCGCCGCCGCTCTGTTGCTGGCCACGCATGACGTTCTGCCGTTCACGTACCTGTTTCTCGCCGTGGCCGCGGCCATCGAAGCTTCCGCCTGCCTGGAACACTGGTTGAGCGAGCGCTGGCTGGGGGCCACCGCCGCGGATCTTTCAGTGCTGCTGGCCACCTGGCTGGTGACGAATGCGCGAGGCCTGCCCGAAGGTTACGCAGCCATTCCCCATCCGTGGCTGCTCACCGCGCAAGTGGTGCTGCTCATGATTTACCTCTCCAGCACGATCGTCCGGACGCTGTTTCGGGGCTTCTCATTCACCGCCTTTGAGACGGCTCAATGCGCGGTGGCCTTCGCCGTCAGTCTCAGCGGCGGCCTGCAAATGGCGCCGGTGATGGCCGTGGTCATGCTGGTCTGCGGAGCGGCCTGCTACATCGTGTCTTTTGTTCTTTTGGAGCGGCAAGGCACTTCCAGCCGCAACTTTTTCACTTATTCCACCTTCGGGATTCTGCTGGCGTTGGCGGGCAGTCGAATCCTGCTCTCCAGCGGGACGGCGGCCTGGGTCTGGTTCGTCCTGGCGATAGCCTGCATCTGGGCGGGCGGCTCTTTCGGCCGGCTGACGCTCGAAGTACATGGGGGAATCTACCTGCTGTTGGCGCTGGTCGCGTCGGGTGCAGTTCAGGAAGCGGCGAGCCTGCTGTTGGGCTCGGCATCGTGGCCGGGCGAGCGGCAGGTAGCCTTGTGGACCGGTCTGGCGGCCAACGCCGTCGCCTACGCCCTGGTGATGCATTACGGCCGCGAGGGCCGTCTTTCGTGGAACATGCGGGCCTTCCGCATTGCGATTGCCGCCAGTTTTGTCTGGCTGGTATCCGGAATCGCGGCCGGCATTCTGACCGGGGCCTATCACCTCGTGTTCGGAGACGGCGCCAGCCATGCGTATTGTGCCACGCTGCGCACGGGCGTCCTGGCGGCCCTTTCCCTCCTACTCGCCTGGGCGGGCTCGCGCTGGAACCGCTGGGAGTTGTCTTGCCTGATGTACCCGGCCATGCTCCTGGGTGGCTATCGCCTGGTGGCGCAAGACCTTCAGCAGGGCCATACGGGAGCGCTTTTCCTGTCTCTCCTGCTTTATGGCGCGGTGCTGACCGCCTTGCCGGCCGCCAGCCAGCCGAGGCCAAAATAACCAACGCGGATTTCATTTCCGGATGCGGAGTCGCGACCCGAGCGCCTTTTCGATCGGCACCGTAACCGCGAGGCTGGCGCACCTTGCGCGTAGGATTCTTACTTCTTGGTAACGCCGGCGGTCTTGCCGCCGGTGCCCTCGTGTCTTCCACGAGCCCGGAAAAAGGCACCGGCGGCAAGGCAAAGACCGCCGGCGTTACCGGAGCCTCTAGCGCGCTTCCGGTTTGACGGCGTAATAGCCTTTGCGCACCTGGGCTTTCAGGTCCTTGTTCGCCATGCGGACTTCCAGCTTGCGATAGCTGCCGTCCCGCTTCTCGTTGGTCGACGAGAAGCCGATCGAATACTGGCTGCGCATTTCTTCCTGCAACTCCTGGAATACGTCTTGCAGCGAGTGGTTGCGGCCTACTTTGTAGACGTGGCCGCCGGTCGCGTCGGACATCTGACGCAGGTAGCCCTCGCCGCCGCCGCCGCCGAATCCGAAGCCGCCGTATCCGTAAGCCCTGGGATCGGAGTAATCGATACTGTAAATGACGGCATCGGCCTTCTGGGCGGCCTCGATGGCTTCGCCGATCTTCTTGCGGCTGCCCTCATCCACTCCATCCGTGATGAGCACGATCACCTTGCGGCCCACCTCCGTGCGCAGCTTTTCGTCGGCGGCCAGAAAGACCGCGTCATAGAGCACCGTGCCGCGCGGATCGCCGGCCGTGGGCACTGGGCCGGGACCGAACCCTCCCACGCCGGAACTCACCCGCAAACCGTTCATTCCCTGGCTGAGCAGGCGGGCGGAATTGGTGTAATCCTGCAGCAATTCGCACTCCTCGCCGAAACTGATGAGGAACGCTTCGTCCTTCTTGCGCATCACCTGGCTGAAGAACTGCGAGGCGGCGCTGCGCTCGATATCGATCAGGTTGCGCTGGCTGCCGCTCACGTCAATCAGCAGGCCGATCGTCAGCGGGAGGTCGGTCTCACGCGCGAAGTACTTGATTTCCTGTTGTTTGCCGTCCTCAAAGATGGTGAAGTCGTTCTTTTCCAGGTTGGCCACCAGGCCGCCGCGCTTGTCGCGCACGCTGGCCAGCACGTTGACCACGTTGACATCCACCTGGATCGTGGCCATCTCGTCGGCGGGAGGAGCAGGATTCTGCGGAGGGGCTTGCGCGCACAACGCGCCAGCCAGGGTTAGGAGTAGGAGGATTCGCATGCCGGTACAATGGTTCTGACGTTTCCCAGTCCCTGAGTGTTTCACGATGCAAGAAGCCATTCACCACCTCCGCAGGTCAGACCCGGTGCTGGCCGGCATTATCGACCGGGTTGGAGACTATCGTATCGAATTCCGCGACCCGGATTTTGAGACGTTGGTTAAATCCATCGTTTACCAGCAGTTGAGCGGGCGCGTGGCAAACGTGATCTTTGGCCGCCTGGCGCGCGCGGCGGGGGGCAAGATCACGCCGGAAAACATCCTCAAGCTGCGCCCGGCACGGATGCGCGCGGTGGGGCTTTCGGGGCAGAAAACCGAGTACATCCGCGACTTGGCGCGGCACACGCGCGACGGCCGGGTCCGCTTTGAAGAACTGCCGGAACTGCCCGACGAGGAAGTCATGGCGCGGCTGACCGCCGTCAAGGGCATCGGCGTCTGGACGGCGCACATGTTTCTGATTTTTGCCCTGCGCCGGCATGATGTGTTGCCCACCGGCGATTTGGGTATCCGCAACGCCATCCGGAAGGCGTACGGCCTTGAGGCGCTGCCTCTGCCCGGCGAAATCGAGTCGATGGCCGAGCGGTGGCGCCCCTTCTGCACCGTGGCAAGCTGGTATCTCTGGAGGAGCCTCGAGCCAAACGCCAACCTCTGATTGAGCGATTTCCCCCAATACTGCCACTTTTTAATCTGAAATATCGCTGCTTTTAACCACATTCAGGTTATAGTATGTGAGGATATTCGGACCTCGGGATGCTGCTTCTCCGGGTTCGATCGAGTCATTTCAAGGAGAGA
>Ga0116126_1000574_pt1 | contig 26643 bp, 21 predicted proteins | sample June2015DPH_16_5_FD_89730 | JGI IMG/M metagenome (GOLD analysis project Ga0116126, IMG submission 89730) | Peatland microbial communities from SPRUCE experiment site at the Marcell Experimental Forest, Minnesota, USA - June2015DPH_16_40 | ecosystem: Environmental > Terrestrial > Soil > Wetlands...
ATGGGCCTGTTCTTGCTGCTGACGTTGTATGGCACGCTGCGCGGTTCCCAGTCCTCGCGTCCGCACGCGTGGTACCTGGGCGCTGTCGTCGCGTGCGCCTTGGGCATGGGAAGCAAGGAGGTCATGGTCGGTGCGCCGCTGATCGTGTTGCTCTACGACCGCCTGTTTCTGGCGTCGTCGTTTCGGGAGCAATGGCGACAGCGACGGGGATTGTACGTCGGGCTTGCCGGCACGTGGCTGATCTTGGCCCGACTGGTGGCCGGCACCCAGAATCCAGTGGTCGGGTTTGGCCGCGGCGTAAGTTCGTGGCATTATTTGGAAACGCAAGCCGGGGTCATTCCATATTACGTGCGGTTGTGTTTCTGGCCGCAGCCGCTGGTGATCGACTACTACGATTGGCCCGTTGCGAATTCGCTGGGCGAGGTTTGGAGCGGCGCGGTGGCGGTGATGGCGCTGTTGGGCGGAGCGATTTGGGCTTTCAGGCGACACCCGGGGCTGGCGTTTCTCGGGGTGTGGTTCTTTTTGATTCTGGCGCCAACATCCAGCTTTCTGCCGATTGTCGGTGAAGCGGCTGCGGAGCGGCGAATGTATTTGCCATTGGCCGCGGTGGTTACGCTGGCCGTGGTCGGCGCGTTCGAGATCGGGAAACGGCTGTTGAACAAGCAGCAGGGCATCGCGCTCGGTTGCGTGGCGGGTGGGTCCGTCGTGGTGCTATTTACGTTGCTGACGGTCCAACGCAATCACGACTACAACTCGGCGGTATCCATTTGGCAGGACACTGTGGAGAAACGTCCCGACAATGCTCGGGCACACAACGGTCTGGGGCTTGCGCTGATGCAAACGGGCAAAGTGCAGGGAGCCATCGGCCAGTACGAGCAGGCGTTGCGTTTCAAGCCCGATTACTTCGAGGCATACATCAACCTGGGGATTGCCCTGGTTCAACTCGGCAGGCTCTCGGAGGCCATCGGCCACTACGAGCAAGCGTTGCGAATCAAGCCGGATTCCGCCGAGGCGCACTACAACCTGGGGAATGCCTTGCGCCGGGCAGGCAAAGCGCAGGAGGCAATTGGGCACTACGAGCAGGCGCTGCGGATCAAGGCCAATTCCGCCGAGGCACACAACAACTTGGGGGTCGCCCTCGAGCAAGTGGGCCGGGTACAGGAGGCGATCGGCCACTACGAGCAGTCGCTGCAGATTAACCCCCAGAATGCAGAAGCGCAGTGCAACTTGGGGCTCGCCTTGGTCCAAGCGGGCAGGCTCCAAGAGGCGATGGAGCATTGGGAGCACGCGCTACGGATCGAACCCGATTATGCCGACGCGCACTACAACTTGGGGGTCGCGCTGGAGAAGCTGGGGCGCACGACGGAGGCCATCGAGCACTACGAACGGGCGTTGCGCATCAAGCCCGATTTTGTCCAGGCTCAAAGCCGCTTGGCCAGAGCACGGACTGTTCAGTGAGAGGTGGAGTTGGGCAGTTCTAACCGCGGGGTTCGCAAATCGTCCAACGCGGGGAGAGGCGTAGAAAAGTAAACACTGGTCGGGCGTGGCGAGCTCGGATAAACTCGTGGGCTGTTGAAACTGCGTCAGTTCATCCCCGTGTTGATCATCGCCGCTGGCATCTGGGCGTATCACAACAGCTTGCAGGGGCCATTCATCTTTGATGATCATTCCTCGGTTGAGGACAATCTGACCATTCGGCATCTGTGGCCGATTGGGGATGCGCTGTCGCCCCCTGCCAAGTCGTTTGTGGGTGGGCGCCCGATGGTCAACTTCTCACTGGCGCTGAACTACGCGTGGGGAGGTCTGGCCGTATGGGGGTATCACGCGTTCAATCTGGCCGTGCATGTTCTGGCGGGCTTGACGCTGTATGGCATCGTGCGGAGGACGCTCTTGCGGCCAGGGTTGCAGGAACGATTCGGCGGCGCGTCGGGAGGGTGGGTTGCGCTGGCGGTGGCGGTCCTCTGGACGGTTCATCCGTTGCAGACCGAGGCGGTGACGTATATCTCCCAGCGGTGTGAGTCGTTGATGGGGTTGTTCTATCTGCTGAGCCTGTATGGTTTCCTTCGCGGTGCGGAATCCCGGAGATCAGTTTGGTGGTTCAGCCTGTCGGTGGCTGCCTGTTACCTGGGCGTGGCGAGCAAGGAAGTGATGGTGACGGCCCCGTTGATGGTGCTGCTGTACGACAGGACTTTTGTCAGTGGGAGCTTTCGGGAAGCATGGGCTCGACACTGGCGCCTGTACCTGGGGTTGGCCAGCAGTTGGCTCTGGCTGGGCTATTTGATGACTGGTTTAAATCGTGCAGTCGGCTATGGCTTGGGGATTACGTGGTGGGGCTATGCGCTGACGCAATGCCGAGCGGTCGTGCAGTACCTCCAGCTGGCCCTCTGGCCGCATCCGCTGATTTTGGACTACGGGCGGTATGTGCCGACAGGGCCCCTGGCGGCGGTGGCACCGTACGCACTGATTCTGGCGGTCCTGGCAACCGGCGTATTGTTCGAACTGAAGCGGCAGCCAGCCATCGGGTTTGTTGGGGCTTGGTTCTTCGTGATTCTGGCCCCGACCTCCAGCGTGGTGCCGATTGGCGGGTCACCGATGGCGGAACACCGGATGTACCTGCCGCTGGCAGCGGTGGTTACGCTGACCGTGATCGGCGCGTTCGAGATCGGGAAACGGCTGTTCCACAAGCAGCAGGGCATCGTGCTCGGATGCGTGGCGGGTGGGTTCGTGGCGGTGCTGCTCACCTTCCGGACGATCCAACGCAATCGGGACTACGACTCGGCGCTGACCATTTGGCAGGACACGGTGGAGAAGTGTCCCAACAACCCTCGGGCACACAACGGTCTGGGGCTTGCGCTGATGCAAACGGGCAAAGTGCGGGAAGCGATCGGCCAGTACGAGCAGGCACTGCGTCTCAAGCCCGACTCCGCCGAGGCGCACAACAACCTGGGAATCGCCTTGGAGCAAGCAGGACGGGCACAGGAGGCAACGGAGCAATATGAGCAGGCGTTGCGAATCAATCCCGATTACCCCGACGCACGCAACAACTTGGGAATTGCCTTGATGGGACAGGGCAGGCTTCAGGAGGCAATCGGCCATTACGAGCAGGCCCTGCGGATCAAACCCGATTATGTTCAAGCCCAATGCAGTTGGGGGAATGCGTTGCTCCAGGCAGGCCGGGCACAGGAGGCGATCGGGCATTACGAACAGGCGCTACGTCTCAAGCCCGATTACGCCGAGGCACATTACAACCTTGGGCTCGGCCTGGTTCAAGTGGGCAGGCGGCAGGAGGCGATCGGGCATTACGAACAGGCGTTGCGTCTCAAGCCCGATTACGCCGAGGCACATTACAACCTCGGGCTCGGCCTGGTTCAAGTGGGCAGGCTCCAAGAGGCGATGGAGCATTGGGAGCAGGCGGTGCGGATTAGACCCGATTACGCCGAGGCACATTACAACCTTGGGCTCGGCCTGGTTCAAGTGGGCAGGCTCCAAGAGGCGATGGAGCATTGGGAGCAGGCCGTGCGAATTAGACCCGATTACGCCGACGCGTACTACAACTTGGGGGTCGCGCTGGAGAAGCTGGGGCGCACGCCGGAGGCCATCGAGCACTACGAACGGGCGTTGCGCATCAAGCCCGATTTTGTCCAGGCTCAAAGCCGCTTGGCGAGAGCGCGGGCTGTTCAGTGAGAGGTAGAGTTGGGCAGTTCAAACCGCAAGGTTCGCAAATCGTCCAAAGCGGCGAGAGGCGTGGAGCAGGAAACACTGGTCGGGCGTGGCAAGCTCGGATAAACTCCTGGACTGTTGAAACTGCGTCAGTTCATTCCCGTATTGATCATCGCCGCCGGCGTCTGGGCGTATCGCAACAGCTTTCAGGGGCCATTCATCTTGGACGACGTGGTTTCCATCCCCGAGAATCCGCACATCCGTCACTTGTGGCCGATCTGGAAGGCCCTGTCGCCGTCCGCCACCTCGGCTGTGGGAGGTCGCCCGGTTGTGAACCTCTCGCTGGCCGTCAACTATGCGCTGGGGGGGACAGGCGTGTGGGGCTATCACGCGCTCAATCTGATCATCCATATTCTGGCGGCATTGACGCTGTATGGCATCGTGCGGAGGACGCTCTTGCGGCCAGGGTTGCGGGAACGATTCGGCGCGTCGGGGGAGTGGGTTGCGCTGGCGGTGGCGGTCCTCTGGATGGTTCATCCGCTGCAGACCGAGGCGGTGACGTACATCTCCCAGCGGTGTGAGTCGTTGATGGGGTTGTTCTATCTGCTGAGCCTGTATGGTTTCCTTCGCGGTGCGCAATCCCGGAGAGCGCTCGGGTGGTTCAGCCTGTCGGTGGCTGCCTGTTACCTGGGCGTGGCGAGCAAGGAAGTGATAGTGACGGCCCCGTTGATGGTGCTGCTGTACGACAGGACTTTTGTCAGTGGGAGCTTTCGGGAAGCATGGACTCGACACTGGCGCCTGTATCTGGGGTTGGCCAGCAGTTGGCTGTGGCTGGGCTATTTGATGGCCGGCTTGCACGCCCGCGGTGTCGGCTATGGTCTGGAGATTACGTGGTCGGGCTATGCGCTGGTGCAATGTCGAGCGGTCGTGCAGTACCTCCGTCTGGCCGTTTGGCCGTATCCGTTGATTTTGGACTACGGAGAGTATGTGCCGATAGGGGCTCTGGCGGTGGCGCCGTACGCACTGGTTCTGGTGGTCCTGGCAACCGGCGTATTGTTCGCGCTGAAGCGGCAGCCAGCCATCGGGTTTGTTGGGGCTTGGTTCTTCGTGATTCTGGCGCCGACCTCCAGCGTGGTGCCGATTGTGGGATCGCCGATGGCGGAACACCGGATGTACCTGCCGCTGGCAGCCGTGGTCACGATCGCCGTGGTCGGCGCGGTTGCCCTCGGGAAACGGCTGTTCCAGAAGCAGCAAGGCGTTGTGCTCGGATGCGTGGCGGGTGGGTCCCTGGTGGTGCTACTCACATTCCTGACCGTCCAACGCAATCGGGACTACAACTCGGAGGTGACTATTTGGCAGGACACCGTGGAGAAACGTCCCAACAACCCCCGCGCGCGCTACAGCTTGGGGCACGCCTTGGTTCGACTGGGCCGCGTGCCGGAGGCGATGGAGCAATATGAGCAGGCCTTGCGGCTCAAGCCCGGGTACGCCGAGGCACACAACAATCTGGGAGCCGCCTTGATGGGACAGGGCAGGCTGCCGGAGGCGATCGGGCACTACGAGCAGGCCCTGCGGATCAAAGCCGATGACGCCGAGGCACACAACAATCTGGGAGCCGCCTTGATGGAACAGGGCCGGCTGCCGGAAGCAATCGGGCACTACGAGCAGGCCCTGCGGATCAAACCCGATTTCGCCGAGGCGCACTACAACCTGGGGGCCACACTACAGGGAGTTGGGCGCGTGCCGGAGGCGATAGAGCAATATGAGCAGGCCTTGCGGCTCAAGCCCGAGTACGCCGAGGCGCACAACAATCTGGCAACTGCCTTGATGGGGCAGGGCCGGCTGCCGGAGGCGATCGGGCACTACGAGCAGGCCCTGCAGATCAAACCCGATGACGCCGAGGCACACTACAACCTGGGGGTCGCACTCCGGGGAGTTGGCCGCGTACCGGAGGCGATCGAACATTGGGAAAAGGCGGTGCGAATCAAGCCTGACTATGCCGAGGCACACAACAATCTGGCAACTGCTTTGATGGGACAGGGCAAGCTACAGGAAGCCATCGGGCACTACGAGCAGGCCCTGCGGATCAAGCCCGATTATGCCGAGGCACACAACAATCTGGGGCTTGCCCTGGTCCAACTGGGGGGGCTGCGGGAGGCGATGGAGCATTGGGAGCAAGCGCTGCGAATCAAGCCGGATTATGCCGACGCGCACTACAATCTGGGGGTCGCCCTGGAGCGAGCAGGCCGGGTACAGGAGGCGATCAGCCACTACAAGCAGGCGGTGCGCATCAAGCCCGATCTTGTCGAAGCTCAGAATGCCCTGGTGCGACTCCGCGCCGTTGAGTAAGTGGTTGGTCCGGCGTGTGAAAACGACCGGTTCGCAAATCGTTCGAAGCGGGAAGACGGTCGCGCTCGACCACGGCCCGTCGTCCGCAAGAGCACGGATCACGGACGGCGGCAACTTTTTTATTTACAGAGCGATGCAAACTAAGCGACGATGCACCCGTTAATGCAGGGCAAGAAGGCCATAGTAACGGGTGCGGCGGGCTTCATCGGATCACACGTGGTAGACCAACTGCTCAATCAGAATTGCGCAGTCGTGGCGTTGGACGACCTCTCCGGTGGGTTTGCCGACAATGTGAATTCACGGGCCACGTTCGTTCACGGCAGCGTGAACGACGCATCCCTGATTGCGGCGCTGTTTGCCGAGCACCGATTCGATTATGTCTTTCATTTGGCGGCGTACGCGGCGGAAGGGTTGAGCCACTTTATCCGGCGATTCAACTATGAGAATAATCTCATCGGCAGCGTTAACCTGATTAACGCCGCGGTGAACCACGACGTAGAATGCTTCGTGTTTACCTCATCGATTGCCGTGTACGGGCGCAATCAATTGCCCATGACCGAGGAGTTGGCGCCGCAACCGGAAGACCCGTACGGAGTGGCCAAGTATGCGGTAGAATTGGACCTTCGCTCGGCGCATGAATTGTTCGGGCTGCGCTATATTGTGTTTCGTCCCCACAATGTGTACGGTGAGCGTCAAAACATCGGGGACAAGTACCGCAACGTTGTCGGGATCTACATGAATAACATTCTGCAGGGCAAACCGCTGCCCGTGTTCGGCGACGGCGAACAGACCCGGGCGTTCAGCTACATCGGGGATGTGGCGCCGGTGATCGCCCGCTCCGTGGATGTACCCGCCGCCTACAACGAAGTCTTCAACGTGGGCGCGGAGCAACCCTACACCGTCAACGAACTCGCCCGGGCAATCTGCCGGGTGATGGGCGCCGAGTTTCGCCCGCAATACCTGACGGCGCGCAACGAGGTCAAGCACGCCTACTCCGCCCACGCCAAAGCCCAGCGGGTGTTTGGGACCCAACCGCAGTTTGGATTGGAGGACGGGTTGCAGCGCATGGCCACCTGGGTACGCGGGGTGGGGGCCCGCCAGAGCCAGAAGTTCGGCGCAATCGAGATCGCCAGGAACTTGCCCCCGAGTTGGAGGGACTAGCTCGGATGACCGATTGGGGTGCGTACTACCAGACCCGCTACCAGTTTGACCGGCAACGCTCGGTGGTCTGGCGGTTGATCTGCGAATGGCTCCAGCCGGAAGTGCCGGTCAACGGCTGCGTGCTGGAATTGGGGGCCGGCTACTGCGATTTCATCAACAACATTCAGGCGACGCACAAACTGGCCGTCGACATTGCCGAGACCATTCGGAAGGCCGCCGCCGCCGGCGTGGAAGTTCACGTCGGCCCCTGCATGGACCTGGCGTTTGCACCCGCCGCCAGCGTCGACGTTGCCTTTGCCAGCAACTTGTTGGAGCACCTGACGCTGGAGCAGATTGAGCAAACCTTGGGGGAGGTGAAGCGGGTTCTCAAACCGGGCGGGAAGTTGATCGTTATCCAGCCGAATTTTCGGTATTGCTACCGCGACTACTTTGATGATTTCACTCACGTGATGATTTTCACCGACAAGGGTCTGAGCGATCTCATCGGATCTTGCGGGCTGGAAGTTATCCGTGTCATGCCGCGGTTCATGCCGTTTTCTCTCAAATCGCGGTTGCCCGTCATCCCATTCTTGATTCGGCTCTATCTCCGCAGCCCCATTCGTCCTTTCGCCGGGCAGATGCTGATTATGGCGCGCAAGGAGGCAACCTAGTCACCGCTATGTGGAACGGCAAGAAAGTCAGTCTTGTATTCCCGGCGTACAACGAGCAGGACAACATCGCCGACGCGGTCCAAGACTTCTTCCGCGTCGGCGTGGTGGACGAAATCCTGGTCGTCGACAATAACTCCAAGGATCTCACCGCGGAGCGGGCCGCCGCCGCGGGCGCTCGGGTGGCGACGGAAACGAGGCAGGGCTACGGCGCGGCGTTGCAGCGCGGTTTGCGCGAAGCCACCGGGGAATTCATCATCCTGGCGGAGCCGGACGGGACATTCGTGGGAACCGACGTGATCAAACTGTTGGCGTACGCGAGCGACTTTGACATGGTCTGTGGCACGCGGACGACACGGGAACTGATCTGGGCGGAGGCGAACATGGGTTGGTTTCTTCGGATGGGGAACATCGTCGTCGCCAAGATGGTGGAATACCTGTTTAATGGCCCCTCACTGTCTGATTGTGGCTGCACCCTGCGACTCATCAATCGCCAGGCGTTACAGCGCATCCTCGACAAGCTTACGGTGACCGCATCGCATTTTCTTCCCGAGATGGTCATTTTGGCCTTGCAAAACGGCTTGCGCGTCATCGAGATTCCGGTCAACTATCGTGGTCGAATCGGCGAATCCAAGATCACGGGCAACCTCAAGGGCGCGATTCGCACCGGCGCGAATATGATCCGTCTGATTTTGCGATACCGCCTGATAAGCTGAAGAGCCTACAAATGTCCAACCGTTCTATTGTCAAATCGCTGGCGGGCCTCGTTGTCGTGTATGTCGCGGTGTTTTTCACGCTGGCCTACCGTCGTTGGGCGTACTTTGGAAATGCCACCAGCGACTTCGGGTTTTTCAACAACATGTTCTGGTACACCCTGCGTGGGCGCCCATTCTATGTCTGTACGATTGACATGAGCAACCTTGGCGTCCACAGCGCGTTCTTGTGGGCCCTGCTGATCCCCGCGTATGCCTTGTTTCCCGGCGTCCCCATTTTGATTTTCCTGCAGACTTTGTTTCTGGGATTGACCGCCATACCAATGTACCTGATCGCTCGCAAGATCGTCGCGTCCCACGCGACGGCCATGGTTCTGACGACGGCGTTTCTGCTGCTGCCCCCGCTGGTGTCCCAGAACGTCAATCAGATCGAAGAGCCGTCGTTCATTGCGGTGTTTCTCCTGTTCACATTTTATTTCTATCTCGAGCAACGTTTCGGCTGGTTCCTGGTGTTGGCGTTCATCTCCTGTTTGGGCCGCGAGAATGTGGCCCTGGCCATCGGCATGTTCGCGGTGTACAGCCTGCTGCTGCGCCGCGAGAAGAAATGGGTGTTCGCACCCGCGATTCTGGGAGCCGTCTATTTCTGGTTCGCGATGTTCATCGTGATGCCCCATTTTCGACAGGGGCACGAATGGCACGTGATGAGAATGTTCACCTACCTCGGCAACACCCCCGCGTCGATCGTGGGCAACGCGCTCACTCATCCGGGCCTCGTGATCAGCCACGTGCTCGACGAGGAGAACATCACCTATTTTGTTAATCTGATCCAGCCGCTGGCCTGGATCCTGCCATTCGGCAGCCTCGCCAGTTTGCTGGCCCTACCCGATCTCGGAATCAATCTGCTCGCGGACAATTCTGCACTGAAGGTCATCGCCTGGCATTACAACGTGTTCACGGGATCGTTTCTGTTCATCGGCGCCGTCTACACCTGCAGGAAGCTGGCGGCGTGGTTATCGAGCCGTTGGGGCGGACAGAATTATGAGAGGCAATTGGCGGTCGCCCTGTTGGTCCTGTGTGCGTCGCATTGGTTTCTCTGGTTTTACCCGCATCAGTACCACAAGCTTCCCTATTACGATTCCGTGATTGACGCCATTGAGCGGATCCCGCCGGACAAGTCGGTGATCACCTCGCTGCGCATTCAGGGCCACCTGACCAGCCGCGAACATTACGATCACCTGGGTTACTTTACGACCCGACCGGAGTATGCCGCCCAATTCGAATACGTTCTCTTGGACGCCAACGACCGGCAATATGCTCCGGTGGTCACACAGGAGTTTTTCGATTCATTCTACAAGAACCCCCGGTACCAACTGATCTTCGCCGAGAATAACGTGTTTGTGTTCCACCGTCTTGGCGGGGAGTCGGACTGGAAGTACAATTCATGGGAGCGCGTGCGATGAAACTGGCCCTGCCGCGGACCAAGGCAGCAAAGACGGTGGCCGTCATATTGGCAGTCTACACGGGTTTCTTCTTTTGGTTAGCGTGCCGTAAATTTGATCTGTGCACCTATCAGTCGGGTGACATTGCCAACGTCAACTGGTTCTTTTATACGGCGTTGCATGGAAAGTTCTTTTGGCATCCGTATTTACAGGGCCCGGAATTCGAGATGCATCAAGAGCCCTTGATCATGCTGTTTTGGCCGATGTACGCGCTCGTGCCGGGTCCGAAGACATTGATTCTTCTTCAAACTCTTTCGATTTCCATTGCGGGGCTAGCCGTGTATTTGATCGGGTTACGTGTATTGAAGGAAGCGCCTGCGGCGATTCTTGGGATGCTGGCGTTTCTGTTTTATCCCAGCATTGTATCCCAGCACGTGAACCAGCTTCATACTAGCATTTTCCCCCTTCCGTTTCTGATGCTGGCGTTTTACTTTTTTGTTGCCGAGCGGTTCTGGCCGTTCGTCCTGTGCGCAGCCTTGGCGTGTCTGGGAAAGGAGAACACAGCGTTCACAGTTGCGATGTTTCTGCCCTACGCGACCGTCTCCAAGAGGCGTTGGCAATGGATCGTCACGCCGGGCGTGCTCGCCGTCGCCTCGCTGCTGTTGTCGTTCAAGGTGATTCAGCCCTATTTCGCCCAGGGCCGGGCTTACATCGCACTGGAGACCCTGGCTCCGTTTGGAAAGAGCGTGTGGTCGGTGATCGGCAACATGTTTTCTAGTCCTGCTGTGGTGCTCCAGTCGATTTCTAACGGCAAGACGCTTCTTTTTCTCGTGTCCCTATTGCAGCCCTTAGGGTTCCTGCTTCCGCTCTGTGCTCCGGAAGCTGTCTTTGCATTGCCCGACGGTTTCATCAACACCATATCCACCAACGACGGAATGCGTGTGCTCGCTTGGCACTATGACGTCAACATCGGTGCGTTCCTCTGCGTCGCTACCATATGTGCTCTGCCACGGTGGGAAAGGCTGGTCCCCGGAATCTTCAGCGGCCCGCGCGTTCGCTCTGTCGTGATGGCCGTCGTATTCGTGCTCTGTCTTTCGAACTGGTGGCAGTGGTTTAACTGGCACGAGTTTGTGGCGCTACCCGAGCAATCGGCCCGCGAACGGGCGTTCGAACTGATCCCGAAGAACGCTTCGTGCCTGGTGGGCCCAGGCCAGTTGGTTGGCCACCTTTCGCAGCGGGACGTTTTCACGACGTCCGAGCGGTTCGTTGAGATGCCTGAGGAGATGTTCAAGTTCAATTGGGTGATTTTTGACATGAATTACACACTGTGGATGCCCAATGGACCTTCTGATCTGCAAGTGTCTCGGGATACCTTCGCCAGCTTTGCCACGAACAGCATGTACGCACTCGTGTTTCGAGAGGACAATGTCTTCGTCTTCGAGCGGCGAGAGCCGCTACCGCCCTCTACCATTGTCTTGAAGCGCAGAACCCGCTTCTACTAGGACTGGGCACCATGAGACCCTTTCAACGACTCGTCAAAGGCTTAGCCTTGAAAAAGGCGAGCAAGATTGTCGACCACAGCAGTCCTTATCTGTACGGTCGGGTCCTTGATCTGGGGGCTGGCCGTTGCTATATTGCGCGTGAGATCGAGAAGCGGCTCTCGCTCACGGTCACATGCGTTGATGTTAAACCCCTTGGCCTGACCGAATTGCCCCTGATTCTTTATGATGGCATCCACATTCCGCTGGCTGACAGCTCTCATGACTGTGTTCTGCTCGCGTACGTCCTGCATCACTGCAACCGCCCGATCCGGGTTCTCAAGGAGGCAATCCGCGTCTGCAAGGGTAACTTAGTCATATTCGAAGACGACGAAAGCATCCTCCGCAAACCACAGGACTTCTTCTACAATCGTCTCCACTCCGTAGACACCCCATTCAATTTCAAGTCCGAGAAGGATTGGTTGGACGTTTTTGACGCTCTCGACCTCGAATTGGTGGCGGTGAAGCGGGGAGTGGAGAAAGAATGGTTTTACCCCTTCGTCCCGCACACCATGTACGTGTTGCGCGTCAAGAAACTGCCGGGCACCGCGTCCACGCCGCCAGCCTACTCAGGGAAACCGGTAGACTAATTGCCGATCACGTATGGAGTTTAGAAGAAATAGTGGCACTTTTAGCCCCTCCTGAAGGAGTGTAAGATTTTGATTATCAGGCAAGTTCAATTCTTGACATTGGCACAAGTCCCGCTTGAATACCAATCGCTTATGCCAGCATCATACTGAGGAAATGAAAACTGCGTTGATATGTCTGGGGATTTTGTTGTTCATCGCCCTTGTGACGGTCTTTGAGCATTTCCTTGCGTGGAACCAGTAGCGGCGTGAAAAACTGAGGAGAAAACATGCGTGCAGAAAGCGATACACCACGCTCAGACGCAGTAGAACAGGGGTCGATGATTCCCTACAGCGAGGCACCAAACTGATGTTTGGCCAAGCAGTTTAGGATTTCAAAGTAGCCCACTACCAGACAATTCGTGAGGGTGCTGCCTACCAAATCAAGGCAAAACGAGCCTCCGTGGTCGATGGGCTGTTCGCTGCCGGCCATCGTGCTCTGTGCAACCCTCCGTTCCCCGCATGAAGTCGTGATTCAACCGAGGACCAAAGATGTCCATGAACTCTTCGGTCGCGCGCGGCTGGAGGCGCTTCTTCGCAAACGGTTCGGACCCGTGTCTCTGCGCCCCGTATTGCCCATGCTGATCTGTGTGATGTCGATCGCCCACTGGCCATTCTGGTTTTCGCCCCGCGAGTACCAACCGCTGCCGCACTATGACGCCCAGGTCCGCGCCTGCGCCTTGATACCCGCCGGAGTCCCTGTGCTGTACGCGCCCGACCGCGAGGGCGCCTTCTTTTCCGACCGGCCCAAATTCTCCAACAATATCATGGTGAAAGATGATCCCCAGCAGATGTTCCACTATGATTGGGTCTACCTCGATATGAACTTTGCGCGGATGTATCCACCGATCCCGACGTCGAGATCGATGGCTTTCGCGAACAATCCCGATTACCAATGCCTGTTTGCCGAACGCGGAATCTACGTGTTCCGACGCAAGCCCACCTCGCTCGACCTGGTCGCTCCCCTCGTGCCGCCTCCGGCCCCACTGTAAGCCTTGACATTTCCGCGCGGCTGGATGCGGGATGCGAGCGGCGTAGCGTAGTTGGTCGGCATGGGCAAAATACGGCGAGCGTAGCGGTGGGGGCAAGGGGAAGGCTGAGAAGAAAAGAACAGGCAACGATGATGAAGTAGACAATCATCGTAGGAGGTGATATACGAAGGTTCAGTATGAAAAAGGCTATAAAGAAGGTTCTCGATTGGGTGTTTCTGCCCGCGACACTTTTTATCGTCGTCTTGTGAGCCTTTGGTTTCTTCTCCAAGCGTCAAGACCGCCAGAGCGACATTCCATGCGACCCCTAAGCCGACTGAACAAATTACCACAGCAGGTCATTGTGTTCTGCCTACGAAGGATTCGTGATGCAAACCTGTTCACGCCGCACGTCACGCTCCACTACGACCTACCGTGCCGCCAGTGCTTCGGGTATTCCAGCCGCCCGCTTGCGTGCAAGGCGGGATGCGACTACGCTTGCATCAGGAATCTGACCGTTGACCACGTGCTCCGGCTCGTGCACCAACTCCACACCCAAAAGGCTTGGAAATGACGGGGCCCAAATATCGTGTGGGCGACCACATCGAGTGGATGCGGGTTGACCCCGATTGGCACACCATCGGCCAAGGGATTGTCGTAAGGGGCATTCGCCGGAGACTCTGGTTCTTTCCCCGTCAACCGCTGTACGGAATCGCCAGAGACATTGGCCCCAACATCTTCCTTGAGGAACGATGGCTTGAACTCGTTGACAACTCACAAGCCAGCGTCCCGCTGTCGTGAGCGGGGAGCGGTACGAGTTATGAGTGACCCACCAAATCGTATCATTATGTTCTGTCTACAAGGGTTTGGTGATGCAATCCCGTTCACTCCGGCATTGGTTCGTCTACGTAAGGCTCTGCCTGAGGCGCACATCACTGCCATGACGATGTTTCGGCGTTCTCCGACCAGAGGCCACGCCCACAGTCAGGTTGAAACGGGTGCTGACCGCCGAGTGGGTGTCCCAACCCGTGGCATTTTTCATCGTCGTCTTGTGGGTCCCCGGTTTTTTCAAGAGACACCAAGACCCACAGAATGACATTCCATGCGACTACTGATACTCAATCACCGCGACTGGCTGAATCCCCGCGCTGGCGGCGTGGAGGAAGTGCTACGCCAAACCGCCACACGATGGGCCAGCTGGGGGCATGATGTACAGTTGTTGACCAGCCGCTTTCCCGGCGAGTCCCCATGCCCGAGTGAGGTTGGAGGAGTGCACATCAATCGCGTAGCGATTGAGGAGACATTCAACTTTGTCGCGCCTTGGTATGCGCGGCAAGCCGATGTGGACGTGATTGTCGAACACATCTCGAAAGTTGCCTGTATGCTCCCATGGTACACATCAAGGCCCGTCGTCGGCTATGTCCATCATCTGTTTGGAACAAGCATCTTCGGCAACATCGCTTGGCCCACTGCGGCTTATGTATTAGCAATGGAGAAGCTGGCGATGAGAGTGTACCGCAAACGCCTGTTCGTGGCCGTTTCAAACTCAACAGCACAGGACATTATAGCCAACGGCGTCCCTACTGACAACGTGCGAGTCGTATACAACGGAGTTGATTCTTGCCTCTTCCATCCAGGCCTGACAAAGACCAAGCAGCCATCGGTACTGTGGGTTGGGCGCATACGCAAGACCAAATGCGTCACACACGTTGTTGACGCATTCGAGATTATCGCCCGCAAGTTGCCCGCCGCAACTCTGACTATTGTTGGTCAAGGCGACTTTGAGACTGAACTGCGTAGCATCATTGCATCGAAGAAGCTGCAGGACCGCGTGAGGATGACAGGTTACTTGGACGCTGAGAAGTTGCGTGACGAGATGCAACGCGCGTGGGTCCTGGCGTACCCGTCGCCCAAAGAGGGTTGGGGGCTGTGCGTTACGGAATGCGCGGCTTGCGGCACGCCTACCGTCGCTAGCAACTCGCCAGGACTGTGTGAATCAGTTTGCGACGGTGAATCAGGTTTTCTTGTCCAGCACGGTGACATCGCTGGCTTTGCGGAGAAATTGTTGTTGTTGTTGACTACTGACTCATTGCGTCGCCAGATGAGCGAGGCGGCCATGAAGCGAGCCAATCTCCTCACGTGGGACGAGACGGCCCGCCGTGCGCTCGACGTCTTGCACGAGGCTGTGAAGGGCAATCAATAACTGCCAACTAGAAGCGTCTGCCGAACGGTGCCCCCGAGCGATTGAGCAGAAGTGGGTCCGAATGCGTCGGAGCGTGCTGGGCACATGATCCCGCCTCATGAGGATGGCACCAGCGCCGCATTTGGTCGAGACCTCCAAGCTCAGTGGGGACGAGCGGTTTCTGGAAGATCGGGCGCGCCCGGCGGATTGGAATTGGCGGCGTTATTCGGCGTGCCCAAGCTGGTACACGAACAGCGTACAAGCCACGCGCGCGGCTGGCGAATGCGACTCCCGTAACCACGCCCATTCCGGTCGCATCAGCTCCGACGCGGACACCACCAGCCATCCGCCATTGAGATGACGCGCTTGCTCTGCGTTGACGCGCGTGTTGGGAATCTTAAGGTACTCGATGTTGTACTGCGTCCCGAAGTAATCGAGATAGATGTGGGTGATGCCGCGGTCGGCGAGGAACCGCTTGAGCCGCTTCGCGTCCTGTCCCCAGTCATAGTTTGAGTCAACCAGGTACTTGTACCCATTCTCGGCGCCGCCGCCGAACTCATTGAAGTACTGGATGTAGAGCGGATAGGCGATCAGGGCCTCCACTCCGAGCCAACCAGCCAGCAGCCACACCAAAGGTCGCCATCTTGGCGCGACCGCGGGCCACTGCGTGGCGATGCCGACGGAGACAAGTGGCATGAGGGGCAGGGTGTACCGCACGCCGATATTCACTTTGCTACTCATGGAGATAATGAGGTAAACTCCCGCTGCCAACCACGGCACCAGAGCGGAAAACTCCTGCCGGCGTATGCGGCCGACCAATAGCCCCAGCGTGACCACCGCCAAAAGCAGGATGGGAATGGGAACTTTCAGCAGCAGGGCAACCGGGAAATAGTACCACCACCCGCCGTTCTGCCAGAGGCCGTTGAGATAAGCTTCGCGTGGGTGATAAGCCTGGGCCAGCACAATCGCCAGCCCTTTGAAAAAATCGCGCGGTATTAGCACGAATCGCAGGGCTTGGAACCACCCGGGGACGCCAAGCTGGGTTGCTTGCGACGCAGAAATGGGCGGCGGAAACTTCCATTCTGGAAAGTATGCGATCAGCAGCACCAGCCAACCGGCGAGGGCGACCCATCCGCAATTCCGCAGGAATTTCTTCCAGTGGGACCAGCTTGGACGGGACGTAAACTGATACAGACACATCAGCGCGACCAGAATCGGGCCAAGCGCCAGCGATTTGGATTCCAGAGCCAGGCAGCAGGCGACAATCGCACCGGCCCACAGGGCCGTTGTCCGGCCCGGCTGCTCGACAAACCGGCCCAGCGCGAACACCGCGACGGGAACCATGACCATCGCGCCGACGTCAGTGATGATCAAGTGGCCATACCCCAACACCAAGGGATTGGCCACATACGTGGCCAGCGCGATCAAGGCCGCAGTCGGCCCGCCCAACCGTTTGGCCCACCAAAAGATGAACACGCCGGCCAGGAGCGTCAGCCCCACCTGCATCAACCGACCGGCGAACATCATGGCCTCAGCGTCGTTGGCGCCATCGTACACGAAAATCTGTCCAAACAACTGTCCTTCCGGTATCGCCCAGAAGTACCAGTTGTCCCGCCCTTGTGGAAACAGGGTTTCCAGAGGCTGCATCTCGTCACTCCAGGTCAGGGTCCACGGGTAGCCAGTTCGTCGGCTGAGGAGTGCCTGCGCGTTGTCGGACAGATGCACGTCCATCGCCAGCAACGGCAGGCTGTCGAGCAACTGATCCAACGGGGGGTGGTCGGACGAGAGGTAATAGCGATGCCCTTGCCAAAAGGTGTAGCCGGCCCCCAGATAGGTGGTTTCGTCCACCGTCGCCGAATCCTGCCTGGATACAGCGATCATCAGGACGGCCATGGCGACGAGCAGCGTGGCCGCAATCACCCGAACCAAAAAACTGCCGCCAACACTCTGGTGACGTGGGCCCATGGCCGGGTTGTAAAGCAACGGTCGAGACAAAGTCCAGTGTTTTAGGAGTACGGCACGATTCCCCGGAAGAAGCTCGCCCGCAAAGATCACGAACTACGACCACTCCACTTATTTGGGTGCAGACGGGTGAGTCCAGATTTTTCGTGATTTTTGATGGCAAGAGCATTACAACGTGCGGGCTTATGAAAATCGTTGTCGCCTATTCGGGCGGACTCGACACGTCCGTCATTCTGCATTGGTTGAAAGAAACCCATCGGTGCGAAGTCGTCGCGTATTGCGCCGACATCGGCCAGGAAGAGGAACTCAAGGGCCTCGACAAAAAGGCCAGGGCCACGGGCGCGAGCAAGTTCTACGCGCTGGACCTCGTCGAGGAATTTGCGCGCGACTTTATCTTCCCGATCGTTCAGGCGGGCGCGATCTACGAGAACCAGTATTATCTCGGCACCAGTATCGCGCGACCGCTGATTGCCAAGGCGCAGGTCGAGGTCGCCCGCAAGGAGCACGCCGACACTGTGGCCCACGGCGCGACAGGGAAGGGTAACGACCAGTGCCGGTTCGAGTTGACCTATGCCGCGCTGGCACCCGACCTGAAAATTATCGCTCCGTGGCGGTTGCCCGAGTACCACAATCGATTCAAAGGCCGCGCCGAGATGCTGGCGTATTGCGCCGAGAAGGGGATCAAGGTCGAGGCCAGCGCGAAGAAACCCTACTCGATGGACCGCAATCTCCTGCACATTTCGTTTGAGAGCGGCATCCTCGAAGATCCGTGGGCCGAGCCGCCGAAAGACATGTTCAAGCTCAGCGTGTCGCCCGAGGACGCACCCGACCGGGCCGAGTATATCGAACTCGATTTTGAGTCGGGCAACTGCGTGGCCGTCAACGGCAAACGGTTGTCACCCGCCAACGTCCTGCGCACGCTCAACAAACTCGGCGGCAAACACGGCATCGGCCGCGTCGATCTCGTTGAGAACCGGTTTGTCGGCATGAAATCGCGGGGCGTGTACGAAACGCCCGGCGGCACCATCCTGCATTTCGGCCATCGCCAGATCGAGACGATCACGATGGATCGCGAGGTCATGCACCTGCGCGATTCGCTCATCCCGCGATACGCCGAACTGGTGTACTACGGATTCTGGTTTAGTCCCGAACGCGAGGCGCTCCAGGCATTCGTCACCGAGAGTCAGAAGAACGTCACCGGCACCGTGCGACTGAAGCTCTACAAGGGCAACGTGATCACCGCCGGCCGCAAAAGCCCCGTGTCGCTGTACAACCCATACATCGCCACCATGGAAGCCGACAAGGGCGCCTACAACCAGACCGACGCCACCGGCTTCATTCGCTTAAATGCCCTGCGGTTGCGGACGCGGGCGGCGGTGTTGAAGGGCAAGAACAAGCGATAGGACTCCACCGCGGTTCACTGAGCTTTCTTTTGAATAGCGACTTCGTTCAGCTTGGTATTGAACGGGTTACTCCAGCCAGCGGTTGGCCTCGTAAGGGCCTGACGACGGTGATTCGCCGGGTGCCGGCTGGCAGAACTACTTGAAGCCCAGCAACTTCCACACATCCAGAAAACAGTTGCAATTTCGCGAATCTGGCCTATGCTTTTTCTGCTAGCAATGGAAGACGCCGCAGTGAGATTGGTGGAATGTCAGTCAGCCTCGTTCGCTTTGGTGGCAGTCCGAAACCCGATGAGCGGGAACAGTCACTGAGACCTCCTACCGCAGCAGAAGGATAATAACTACCCCAGTATGGCAACCAAGTTATTCGTAGGCAATCTCTCGTTCAATACGACCGAGGGGCAGATTCTCGACCTGTTCAAGCAGGCGGGCAACGTCGTCAGTTGCGAACTCATCATGGACAAGTTCACGGGCAAATCCCGTGGCTTTGCGTTCGTGCAAATGGGGACGCAGGAAGAGGCCAACAAGGCCATCACCGACTTTAACGGCAAGGAGATCGATGGCCGTGCTCTTACCGTGAACGAAGCCCGTCCGCGCGAGGAACGTCCCCGCGGCGATTTCGGCGGCGGTGGCGGTGGCGGCGGCCGTGGCGGCAAACGCGACTTCGGTGGCGGCGGCCGCGGTCGGCGTTAGTTCGGCAATTATCCAAGAGCAATCACGCGAAGGACGCCTTGCTCCGGCGAGGCGTCCTTCCATCTTTTGCGGTGGAATCGCCTCACGGAGGCGCAATTACAACAAGGTGAGCACTTCCTGTGGCTTCGCCACGATGTGCTCGGCGCCGCTCTGGAGCAACTCGTCACGGTCGCGAAACCCCCAGAGCACGCCGACGGGGTGCATTCCCGCCCCGCGGGCGGTGCGCATGTCGGTGTTCGTGTCGCCGAGATACAACCAGCGCGAGGGCGCGATCGCCAGTTCCTGTGCGATTTGCGCTGCTGCGGTCGGGTCGGGCTTGAGGGGCACGTTCGGCAACTGGCCGCGCACGACGGCAAACGGCGAGGGGTTGAAATAATACGCGATCATTCGCTTGGTGAACTTGTCCGGCTTGTTGGATAACACCGCCAGCTTGAATTGTCGTTCCGCAAGCGCGGAAACCATCTCGGGAATCCCCGGATACAACTTCGTGAGGTCAAAACAGTGCTCGTCGTAGCGCCGTCCCATCAGCCGCAGAACCTGGTCGGTCAACTCCTGCTTGTCCGCTGGCAGCGCGCGGGCGCAGAGTTCGCGCGCGCCGTCGCCGACCTTGTAGCGGTAGCTGTCGACCGGGTGGGGGGGACATCCGACTTGCGCCAGCGCCCAGTTGGTCGCATTGGCCAAATCGTTGAGCGTATCGGCCAGTGTGCCATCCAAGTCGAACAGCACGGCGCGGAAGTCGTATTTCACAGGGATACTCTACCGGACGGCGCGGCGGGCGGCGATTTTTTTGTTGTTGTGGCTGCACTGCGCTTGCTACGGTGCTGGGGCACCAAACAACGGAGAAGGAGAACCAAGCAATGAAGGCATTCCGGGTGTACGCAGTGATGGCAGTGATGGCGTGTACGGCGGTCTCGACGGGTTTTGCGCAACGGATGCTCGGCACCGGGCCGGGTAATATCGGCAGCGCGGACATGGCGAGGATATTTGGCAAGAACCAAGCGTTCACGGCCACCGCCGACATTTCGATTGCGGACGCCCAGCACGGTGCGCCCATGGAGATGGAAGCCTCCTACGAGTTCCTCAAGGGCAACCTGCGCACCGACATCGACATGACGAGCATGAAAGGCTCCCCGATGCCGCCGCAAGCCGCTGCCCAGATGAAACAGATGGGCATGGACCGAGCCGTCAACATCTATCGGACCGACAAGAAGGTGATGTACCTCATGTATCCGGGGATGAAGTCGTATACGGAAATCGCTCCGGCACAGGCGTCGCCGGCGGACAAGCCGGTGGCCAAAGAGCCCAAGATCGATGTCACGCAGGTTGGCAAAGACACGGTGGACGGTCATCCATGCGTGGAAAACAAGCTCGCCTTCACGGCGGACGACGGATCGCAGCATGAGGTTCTGGCGTGGCAGGCAACCGATCTGAACAATTTCCCCATCAAGACGGAGATGCAGGCGGGTGGCTCGACGATCACCACGCACTTCACCAATGTCAAGTTATCGGCTCCGGACGCGTCGTTGTTCGATCCGCCAGGCAACTACACGAAGTACGGCAGCATCCAGGAAATGATGATGGCCAACATGCAACACATGATGCCGCCGGGCGCGGGACCACACGGCGGCGGGAACTACTGAGCGTGTTTGTTCCATGAAGAAATCAGCCCAACCAACGTGGGGCGGTCGGTTCTCGGCCGGGCCCGCGGAAGCGGTCAAGGCGTTCACGGAGAGCGTGAGCTTCGACTGGCGGCTGTACAAGCACGACATCGCCGGCTCGATCGCGCACGCGAAAGGACTGGCGAAAGTCGGCCTCCTTACCCGGGCCGAGGCGGCCAAGATCGAGCGCGGCCTGCGAGCCATCGAGCGCGAGATCGCATCGGGCAAATTCCAATGGGATCGCGACTGCGAAGATGTTCACATGAACATCGAATCCGCGCTCGTCCGCGAGATCGGCGCGGCGGGAAAGAAACTTCACACCGGTCGCAGCCGCAACGATCAGGTCGCCACGGACATCCGTCTCTGGCTCCGCGATGAAGTTGTGCGCGTGCTGGAAGCCATTCGGATGCTCCAAAAGTCCCTGGTCGCCCTAGCGGAGAACAACGCCGGTGTCGTCATGCCCGGTTACACGCACTTACAGCGGGCGCAACCGGTGCTGTTTGGCCACGCCATGCTTGCGTACGCCGAAATGTTCGAGCGCGACCACGGTCGTTTCGCGTGGTCGTTGCTCAGTTTGTTCCGTTGCCCGCTCGGCTCCGGCGCGCTCGCCGGAACCACGTTGAAGCTCGACCGGGCGTACGTCGCGCGTCAACTCGGCCTCGCCCTGGTGACCGAGAACTCGATGGACGCGGTGAGCGACCGCGATTTCGTCGTGGCGTTCCTCAGCCATGCGGCGATTTGCGGGATGCACCTGTCGCGGCTCGCCGAAGATTTGATACTGTGGTCAACGGCGGAATTTGGCTTTATCACCATCGGCGACGCGTACACGACCGGTTCCTCACTGATGCCGCAAAAGAAAAATCCCGATGTGGCCGAGCTGGTTCGTGGCAAGACCGGGCGACTCTACGGCAATCTCGTCGCTGTGTTGACGATGCTGAAGGGGCTGCCCATGGCCTACAACCGCGACATGCAGGAGGACAAGCAGCCGTTATTCAACTCCGCTGACACGCTGTTGGCATCGTTGCGCGTCATGGCCGACATGCTGCGCCATACGACGGTGAATCGGGCCCGATGCGAAGCCGCGGCGAGCGATCCGATGCTTCTGGCGACCGATCTCGTGGACTTTCTCGTAACGAAAGGCACGCCGTTCCGCGAGGCCCATCATGCGGTTGGCAAACTCGTTGCGGAGTCGGAGAAGACGAAGATTCCATTGCCCAAGCTGACGGCGAAGAAATACGGCGCTGCCGCCGGCAAAGTCTTCGATCTCCGCCGCGCCCTTGCCGCCCGCACCGCCATCGGCGCGCCGTCGCCGAAAAACGTCCTCGCGCAGATTGCCCGCTGGAAGAAGTTATTGAAGTAACTCTCGTTCGTTCCAGTCAGGGCGCGACGCCAAGCGGCACCAGCAACATGCCGACAGGGTTGATGACGGGCGCATTCCCGCGAATTCGCTTGGATTGGCGGCGGCACGTCTATAAACTAACGCTGCGTCAGCGCTTATAGAGCGCCGCTACAGATGAACCTCGGTGTGGAGATCGGCGGGACGAAATTGCAAGTGGGTGTGTGCGACCCGCGCGGTCGCATTCAACAACTGGTGCGCGTGGCGGTGGTGCGGCGAAACGGCGCTCGGGGAATCCTCGACCAGCTCGAACAGGTGATTCGTCCGTTGGTGCACGGGCATCGGGTGCAGGCTATCGGGGTCGGGTTTGGTGGCCCGGTAGATGCTTCCTCGGGCCGCATTGTGCGCTCCTTTCACATCAAAGGTTGGGACGGCTTTGCCCTGCGCCGCTGGTTTCTGAGGCGGTTCAGGCTCCCGACGGTTATCGAAAATGACACGAACGCCGCGACGCTGGCAGAAGCGCTGATCGGCGCGGGCCGTGGACGGCGCGCGGTGCTGTACTCGAACGTCGGGACCGGCATCGGCGGCGGATTTGTCGTCGACGGGAAGATCCACAACGGACGATTCGGCGCGACGGAAATCGGTCACACGCGGTTCTTCGTGCGCGGTCGGTGGCGGATTCTGGAAGAACTGTCGTCGGGATTGTCCATCGAGCGCGGGAAGACCACGCTGGCGGAATCGGCGAAGTATTATGGCATCGCCCTCGCCAACGCGATCACGTTGCTGAATCCCGACATCGTTGTCGTCGGCGGCGGCGTGGCACGGGCGGGAGAAAAGTTTCTGGGGCCTGTGCGCAAGACGGCCGAACGATTCGTGTTCGGGCCATTCCGTAAGAATTTCCGGATTGTCCCCGCGGCGTTAGGGGAGACGGTGGTCGTCGTGGGCGCGGCCTTATTGGCGGCGGATGGAGTTTGACGGATGCGATACCTCGTATTTGGAGATGTACACGCAAACCTGTTGGCGCTCGACGCGGTGCTGGCCGCAGGACGCGCCCGCGGGGCGGAGGCGTATTTGTTCGTCGGTGACGTTGTCGGGTACGGCCCGGACCCCTTGGAGTGCATGGAGCGGCTGATACCGCTGGCGGAGAATAGCCATCTGGCGTGGGTGGCGGGAAACCACGAATTGGCGCTTCGCGGGGACGTGGAATCGACCGGGTACAGTCCGGAGGCGATCCAGACGCTGGCGTGGACGTGGAAGCTGATCGAAGACAAACCGTGGGCGAAAGAGTTCATCGACTCGCCGTATCTGACGACGTGCGTAAACGACACGATTTGGTTGACGCACGACTCGCTGGTGACGCCGAGCAGCGGCGGGTATCATCGCTCGCCGCGGAATGCCAAGGGGGAGTTGGCGTGTTTGCGGTTCAACAACGGGCGGGTGTGTTTCTACGGCCACACGCACACGATGCGGGCGGAGGTATCCGAGGAGGAGAAGCCGATCGTGCTCGTGCCGATGACGGCATACGAGGGGGAAGGTCGCGATCCGCATCCGGTGCGGTTGAGAAAGGGCGATCTCGGCTGGATCGGCACGGGGTCGGTTGGTTTCCCGACCAATGCGCAGCGGCGGCCGGAATACCTGATTCTCGATGAGCTGGAGGGAAACGGGTGGCAGATTGAGAAATACACGGTGGAATACCCGCGTGATGAGGCCAAGGAACGGGTCCGCGCGATCCTCGGGCCGGTTTGTGAGAAGGGGATTGCGGAGCGGATTGCGCGCTGGCTGTAGTGGCAGCGGTAGCTGGGAAAGCCAGTGGACGTCAAGAGTCGGGCGTTGGCCCTCCAGACCCATATGCAATTGTTCATCCCCGACCCCTTTACCTGCATGTGTGGACGGCGGACAAGCCCTTGCGGTTCCTCGCCATGCAAAACGCGTGTGTTCGACTGGCGAAGTGTATAAGGTGTCATCCGGCAGATGATGTTTTTGCGACAACGGCACACGGGGCTGGTCGGTGTGGCACGATGAAAAACGCGTGGATCTTACTGACCGCAGTGTGCGCGCTGGTCATCGGGGTTTATGCGTATTCGGCCCACGAAGGCGCGCAAACACAGCCGAGTCTGAATGCGGCTGGCAGCTACTACAATTTATTGGTGCAGGGTTTTCGCGCCGGCCAGCTCAACCTGAAAAAAGAAGTGCCGCCCGGGCTCGCGCAACTCGCCGACCCCTACAGCCCGATTCCACTTCGCCCCATTGGGGTGATGGACTTGAGTTATTATAGGGGCAAGTTGTCCCTTTATTTCGGGGTTACACCCGCCGTGGTGCTGTTCTGGCCGTTTGTTGCGGCGACCGGCCGCTACCTGTTCTATCGTCAGGCCATGACGATTTTTTGCGCCATTGGCTTTTTGGCGAGCACGGGGATACTACGCGGAGTGTGGCGGCGCTACTTTGCTGAAGTCAGCGTCGCGGTGGTGGCCGCCGGCGTACTGGCACTTGGCTTGGCCACATTCATACCGCCGCTTATGGCTCGGTGCGAGGTTTGGGAGGTGCCGATCAGTTGCGGGTATATGCTGACGATGCTGGCCTTGGCGGCGATTTGGAAGGCGTTGCACCACCCGTCCCAGCGAGGCTGGTGGCTGGCCGTAGCCAGTCTGGCCTACGGGCTGGCGGTGGGGGCGCGGCCCTCATTGTTGTTCGGTGCGGTAATCCTGTTGGTGCCGGTGGCCCAAGCTTGGCGGGAGCACCGGAAGGTTTGGACTCCGCTGCTGGCAGGGACGGTCCCGATCTTACTCATTGGGCTGGGGCTCATGTTCTACAACGAACTGCGATTCGACAACCCGTTGGAATTCGGATGGCACTACCAGTTGACTGGAGAGCAGCAGCTTACGCGGCAACTCTTCAGTCTGCGGTATCTATGGTTCAACTTCCGGGTCTATTTTCTGGAGCCGGCGCGCTGGAGCGGTCATTTTCCTTTCGTGCATCGCCTCTTGGCCGCCGGAGACACTTTCGGCGTGTTGACCAACATTCCGTTGGCATGGTTGGCGGTGGCGGTGCCGCTGGCGTGGCGGGGACGGGTGGGCCCGGAGGGGTCGGCCTTACGCGGGTTTGTGATAGCTGTAGCCCTGCTGTTTGGGGTGTGCGCGTTGACGGTTGGGTTGCATTGCGCCGTTGCCCTTCGCTACGAGGTGGAGTTCCTGCCGGCATTGGTGTTGCTGGCGGTGATTGGCGACCTGGGTTTGGAGCGCGCACTAGCCGGCCAGCCGGTTCGGCGGCGTGTAGTGCGCTGGGGCTACGGACTGCTGCTGGCCTTTTCGGTGGCACTTAACCTGTTAGCGAGCGTTGAGCGAAGTGCCGAGTCGGACAACGACCTGGGGATGCAACTACAAGGGGCGGGCCAGGTGCAGGAGGCGATTCGGCAATACGAGCAGGCACTGCGCCTCTATCCTGATTTGGCCGATGCGCACATCAACCTGGGAACCGCAATGCTGCAATCGGGCAGGATTCAGGAGGCGATTGGGCATTATGAGCAGGCGCTGCGAATCAAGCCTGATTTGCCCAAAGGACACAACGACTTTGGGCTCGCCTTGCAGCAAATGGGCCGGGTACAGGAGGCGATTGGCCACTACGACCAGGCGCTACGGCTCAAGCCCGATTACGCCGAGGCGCACAACAACGTTGGAGTCGCCTTGCAGCAAGTAGGCCGGGTACAGGAGCCGATTGAGCATTGGGAGGAAGCGCTACGAATCAAGCCGGATTACGCCGAGGCGCACAACAATCTGGGAGCCGCCTTAATGGGACGGGGCGAGGTGCCGGAGGCCATCCAGCATTACGAGCAGGCGCTGCGGCTCAAGCCCGATGACGCCGAGGCGCACTACAACCTGGGAACCGCCTTGATAGGACAGGGTAGGCTGGAGGTGGCAATTGGCCACTACGAGGAGGCGCTGCGGCTCAAGCCGGATTACGCCGAGGCGCACAACAATCTGGGAGCCGCCTTAATGGGACGGGGCGAGGTGCCGGAGGCCATCCAGCATTACGAGCAGGCGCTACGGCTCAAGCCCGATGACGCCGAGGCGCAGTACAATCTGGGAACCGCCTTGGTCCAAGTGGGCAGGCTACGAGAGGCGATTGAGCATTACGGGCAGGCTGTGCGTATCAAGCCCGATTACGCCGCCGCGCACTACAACCTGGGGGTCGCCTTGGAGCAAGCAGGCCGGGTACAAGAGGCGATTGAGCATTACGAGCAGGCGTTGCGAATCAAGCCCGATTTCACCCGAGCGCAGAACGCGCTGGCGCGACTGCAAGCTGGCCAGTAAGCCG
>Ga0116126_1000580_pt1 | contig 26412 bp, 13 predicted proteins | sample June2015DPH_16_5_FD_89730 | JGI IMG/M metagenome (GOLD analysis project Ga0116126, IMG submission 89730) | Peatland microbial communities from SPRUCE experiment site at the Marcell Experimental Forest, Minnesota, USA - June2015DPH_16_40 | ecosystem: Environmental > Terrestrial > Soil > Wetlands...
CGACCAGCTTGCCGAGCGTCTCCGCTCGGCTGACTTGTTCATACTACCGTCCCTCTCGGAAGGCCTGGTACGGACGGCCCTGGAAGCCATGGCATGTGGGCTGCCGGTCATCCTCACCCCCAACACGGGGACGAACGACTTTGTCATCGAGGGCGTGAACGGATCCGTCGTTCCCATCCGCGACCCCGAAGCGACCGCGCAGGCCGCTCTTGTCTGGTGGGACCGGATCCGCACCGGGTACCGTGTACCGATGGCTGACCTGCAACAAAAGGTGTCCTTCGATAGACTCGAAGCCCTGTTCCTCGGACACTTGCGTCGACTTGGTTTTCTGACAAGCAGTTGACCCATGGCCAGCCGTCGTTCGAGACCCGAATCGCATAAGACAGATTCTGAGACAACGTGGCGGAAGATCGGCGTCGGCTGCGGCATTCAGCAGACCTTCACCACCACTTCGCAATGGGTAATTTCCTTGCTCAGCCCTCAATCATTGCGACCAGCTCCTGAACTGTCCACGGAGAAGCTGTCTGTCTGCTGAAGTGTTCGCTCCTGCTGAAAGACTGACCGCGCTGGCTGCACACCGCTGGTTTGCAGCGGTCGCTATGGGCTTCCGGAGAGTTTGTAGAGATAATAGGTATCAACACTCCACTGAGCCAATTTCCTTTGCGTGATCCGTGCGGAGTACCAACCCAGGAGCCTCCGCGGCCAGGTTGATTTCCTTACGACCGCCGTGGCGATTGAGGTCCCGAATTGTGGCATGGGCACCGAATCCACGGCAAACTGAGGAGTTCGCAATAGAGCGTTGGTCTTCCTGTCCGCTACGGTCTCTTCAAATACAACCTTGCGGTCAATCGGCCCCATATTGCGACGAAAGTAGGGCGCCAATTGTGGACCGACGAGGATCACGTCGTTGTGGGCAGTATGATCCTCCACCAGACGGACCAGGGTGTCCCGTTCCAACGCATTGATTTGGAAGAGGGCCGCCAGAAGGAGTGAGTAAACAATGAAAATGAAACTCCAACCAAGAAGGACATTGGGGCTTACGTCGGGCCGCAGTGCCATGGAAGGAGCGGACTCCATCAAGTATATTGAGAGAATGAGCGCCACGCATACGATCGGTGTGGAATCCCACTGCTGAGCAGCCATCCAGTTGCGCAATACCAGAATCGAGCCAAATCCTGCGACAAGAGGCAACAGCCCACAAATTGCCGCCGGCCGCTCCCGACGGAAAACGCGGATGAACGCCCCAACGAGCAACAACCAGAGCGGCAGCGGACCAATAATGTTGACAAACGTCAACCGTTTAATTGCGATCGTCCAAGCAACAGGAGGCGGGCTTATGTAACTCGGGTTGCTTGATGCAGTGCTGCCAATCGTGTTTTCCATCAGCAGCGATCGAACCGAATGCGTGGTGACTCCCGCCTTTTGAAAGATGAGCGAGATTGGTCCACAAAGCAACATGGCTCCAAGAAACATTGCCGTCCAAAAGAGGCGTCCGTTGTTCCGGCCCCATAGCAAAACGAGGAGGGTGAGCCACCCGAGCGCGATCACAAAACCGTTGGCCCACTCAATTCGCGAATACACCGCCATGCAACAACACGCACCGAGTACGAATGCCCGGCTCTTGCCACCGGGCTCGAGCGCTTTGACAAACAGCACGACGACTGGTAGTCCCATCAGCACCGCGCCGGACACCCCGTCCCAGTCCAACACACCAGGGCGAACGACGCCAGGCGACATGACGTAGGCGACGGCAACAAGCAACGCCCGTGAATTGCGTCCGAAGAAAAGCCAAACCGAAACGGCGCAGACAGCCGTCATCAGCACGTAGAACACACTGTACGCGACGTTCATTCGTCCTGTGAGCAGATACAACCAATAGTGTGGTAAGAAGCTGAAACCCCGATAGCCCCTGTAAATCTCCGGTTGCTCCCCAACCTCAAGCCCCCCCGGCTCAAGGAACATGTGACCGTGAAGGCGAAAATACCCGTTCTCCGCCCACGTGCGTATCACATGCGGCGCAATCCCGCGACAAATGCCGTGTCCCTGCAACATCATCACCTGGGAAGCGATCGCGAGCGCGACAAGAGCAAATACCAGGACGGCTACTCCCCTAGACGGAACAGAAGGCCATCTCATGCAGGGGCGGAGTTTAGCAGTCGCTGGATTTCGTGTCGAGTCAATTTCACAGGTCGGCTCATATCTTAGCCGGCATTCCCCCGCCCTCAACAAGAAAGATCGCTCGTCGTGGTGCTCCCTCAAAGCTGATTTCAAGGCGAACTGTGGGCATGCTTGGGGTGAATTATCACCTTCAGCTTCACCACAGGGGCGTTACGATCTCCTGCCCTTTCCCGGGCGATGCTCTTTTTTGCTGGTAAGTCCGGCACGGGCGAGTACCCTGTGGCTCCCAAGCCATCGGAGCAAGACCCGACGTGTGGCGGGACAGGATAGATTTCATGATTGAAGACAAACCCCGGCAGTGCGGATGTGGTGCCATATTGCTTGCGGCGGCCCTCTTCGCAGCAGCAGCCTGCCTGTTTCACCTGGTCAGTGCCTGCGCGGGCCATCCTTTTTACCGCGACCAGCATTTGGGCGCTGCCGTGCACTACGCGCAAACAAAGATCGATCTGTTGCGCCCCATCATCGTTGGATTCAATGCCACACAAACACCCACTCCGCAGGAATTGCCCCTCTGGCAGGCGGCCAGTGCTTTGGTTTTCAAGTTGTGCGGCTTTTGGTTCGGCTGGGCGAATGTTACCTCGCTCCTCTTGTTCTTCACCTGCCTTTGGCCGCTCTACCAAATAGCTAGGGACTACCTAGGTCCGCGTTGCGCCGCGTGGACGTTGCTCTTTTTTCTGGCTCAACCCGTTGTTTTCGTTTACTCGGGCGTCGCCGGCACAGACGGGTTTTCTCTTGCCAGCACGATATGGTTCTTCTTCTTCGGTTCGAAGCTCCTCCAGCGTCCCAATGCTTTCTGGTGGGTACTGGCCTTTTTGTCGGGAGCGGTCTCGGCCACATCGAAACTGCCGTTCTTCCTGGCCGCCGGTCTAGCCATGTTCTTGCTGCTCCTGCGACACTACAGGCGATCCCTTCGGCACTGGTTTTGGCTGGGGACAGTGGGGTTGGCTGTGGGATTGGTGTTCGCTGCCTGGACCAAACACACGAACGCCTGCATGGCCCAAGCCGAATTTCCCCTGGTTGATCTTCGATTGTCCAACCCCGATATGGTTTTTTGGTACTTCGGAGACTGGCACTACCGCCTCTCTCCGTCGATCTGGGGCAAAGCCGGCTGGAGAATTCTCAACGCTTGTTTCGGCAGCTTGGTCCTGGTTGGTTTGGCGGGATACGCCGTTTTCTTCAGCAAAGGACATGGCGTGTCCAAGTACTGGCTGCTGGGTTGTGCCGTGGCAACGATGATCTTCTCCCATCTTGTTCTTCACCATCGTCATTATTACCTGATGTTTTCGCCGGCAATCGCCATGCTTTGCGCGCAGGCGGTGGTGGACTTTGAAGACTCTGTGATTCAGCGCGTCCCATCAAGACGCCCCGTTTGGCTCGGTGCCGTCCCCATCCTGTTGGGCTTATCTTTGGTTCAAGGATGGTTCGGCATGAAAATTGTCGAAGAATACGACCCCTATCCGTACCGAATCGCGACTCTCATCCGGAAGTACACCAGCGAATCGGATCGCCTGCTGGTCCAAAACGGTGGGTGGGGAGGCCAACAGCTTCTGTTGACGAACCGAAAGGGACTCGACATTTGGGGTACCGAGTTTCTGGAAAAGCCGGCGAATCTGGCGAGGATCAGAGAACTCGGCTACAACAAATTGGTTATGATCAGTGAGTCTCCCCTGCTCTATGCCGATCAAGTGATTGATCCTGGGCAGGCTGGTATGGTACGAGAAACCTATCACGCGAAACTGACGCATGTCGCCGATGGCTGGAAGACATTGTTCCAAAATGAGGATTTACTCATCAAGGAGATTCCTCCCAAAGGCGACGGGAACTAGACCTTCGGCTCTCTTGGTTTTCTATAGTCGCCCCGGCTGAAGTACTTTTCCAGCCACACATACAGGCACACAAAAAGGTAGCGACTGCCCATCTCCTTGATCTTGAGCTTGGCTTCACCCGTGCGACGATTGCGCCAGGTAATGGGAATAACCGTCCAACTGTAGCCGCGCACGATCGCCTTCAACGGCAGTTCCACCGTCAGGTTGAAATGCGGGGAAATCAGCGGACGGCAGCCGGCAATCGCCTCTTTGCGATACGCCTTAAACGCGTTCGTGGTGTCGTTGAGCCGGATGCGAAACAGGATCCGCAGAAACAGATTGGCCAGACGGTTCAACACCAACTTGTGCCGCGGATAGTCGATCACCCCTCCGCCCTTGATAAACCGGCTCCCAAACACGCAATCGAATCCTTTGTTCAACTCGGCCCAATATCGCACCACGTCCCGACAGTCGTCCGACTCGTCCGCCATCATGATGACCACCGCGTCGCCTTGCATCGCGTCCAGACCGCAAATGATGGCCCGGCCGAACCCGTGCAGCCCCAGATTCTGGACCGGCCGGAGTGGAGAAACCCGCCGTTGCAGTTCGACCAGCAGCGGCCAGGTGTTGTCAGTGCTCCCATCGTCCACCACGATGATCTCATGTGGCACGTTATGAAGGCGCAACTCCACGTGCAGATGCTCCACGGTGGAACAGATGCAGCCCTCCTCGTTTCGCGCGGGGATCACCACGGAAAGCAACGATAACGGACGCGGCGGTGGAGATGACTCGGTCATGCGTCGCTCGACAAGTCCAGCCAGCCGGGATGCGCCAGGGCGTGCTCGGCAATCTCATTCAAAACCTGTTCCACAGGCGTCGCCATCCGCCATCCCCAAATCCGCTGCGCACGAGACGAATCCAGTACGATCCAGGGAATGTCAAATGGCCTCGGCGCATTGTCGCTTCCCACGGGATGCGGGCCAAACCGGCGGAGGCACCATTGGCTCAATTGCGCCAGTGACATGCTGTTGGCGATCCCCCCGCTTACGTTGAGGATTTGTCCGGCATGTTTGCCCGAACTCTGCATCTGATCATGCAACAGCGGCGCCAGATCACGCGGGTGCAGGCAATCGCGCACCTGATAGCCGTGCCCGCCAAAACCGATGTATTTGAGCGGCCGTTTCCAGCAATACGAATGAATCCAAAACGAAAAAATTCCCTGGTCCGGCTTCCCAAATTGACCCGCACCGGCCAGGACCCCGCAACGATTGATATACACGGGCAACCCAAACGCTGCTCCGTACTCCTGTGCCAGAAGTTCGGACGCGAGCTTGGAGCAGCCGTACAAGGACAAGGGAGGTTGCATGGAAAAGTCTTCGTTGATCCCGCGGTCAGTCCACCCCGCCAGACTGATTTCCCGTTGCCGGGGTACAAAACCGTCGTTCACCACGTCCATCGGTGCGCCCGCCAGTCCCGTAATCGAATACACGCGGCTCGTGCTGAGCAACACCAACCCCCCCGCCGAGCGCTTGCAGTGCTCCAAAACGTTGAGGGTCCCCAGCAGATTGTGCTCGACCAGTTGCCGGCTGCTCACCTGCCCGGTAATACCGGCCAGCACGCTCGGGTTCGCCGCCGCGTCGATCACCCAGTCGACCGTCGGCAAAGATTCCAGATCGCTGGCGTTCCGGACGTCACCCGGAAAAAAACGCACCCCCAACCGCTTGACGCGAGCAAGGTTCAGCTCGCTGCCAGCCCGGCTAAGGTTGTCCAGCCCAAACAACTGGTAGCCCAAGCGGGCCAATTCCTCCGCGATCGTGCTACCGGCAAAACCGCAAATCCCGGTGATCAGTATCTTCATGGTCCCCCAGCGCTGTGGTCCTCATGGGTTACTGGTGGTTCGCCGTTCCACGAGTCAGACGTTGACTCCAAGAGGCCGCGATCTCCTCCAATATCTGTGGCAAGGTCTTGGTAATTGACCATGATGGATAGTGTTCCTTCATCTTGCGCAGGTCACTGTAATAGCAAATGTGGTCTCCGATCCGATTCTGATCGACGTATTCGTACACCTGTTTTCGTCCGCTCAACTGCTCCACCTGCGCAAACGCTTCGAGAATCGAGCAGGAGTTTCCTCCCCCGCCGCCGATGTTGTAAACCTCCGCACAACGCGGGCGGCAGTAGAACTCGTAGATGAATGCCGCTACATCCTCCGAATGAATGTTGTCGCGCACCTGTTTGCCCTTGTAGCCGTAAACCTTGTACGGCTTGCCCTCGTAGTTGCACTTGACCAGATAACTGAGAAACCCGTGCAGTTCCACTCCGGAATGATTGGGCCCGGTCAGGCAGCCTCCTCGCAAGCAACAGGTCGGCATCTTGAAGTACCGACCGTATTCTTGAACTAGAGTATCGGCCGCAAGCTTCGACGCCCCGAACAGCGAGTGCAATACCTGATCCACCCCAAAGCTCTCCGGAATCCCCTGGGCGAATCGGGGATCGTCGTAATCCCACCGCGTTTCCAGTTCCTTCAGGCGAATCGTGTTCGGCCCGTCTCCGTACACCTTGTTGGTCGACATATAGGCGAACGGCGACTCCGGACAGTGCCGGCGCACCGCCTCCAGCAGGTTCAAAGTACCGACGGCATTTGTCTCGAAATCCTCAAACGGCATGGAAGCCGCCAGATCGTGCGAAGGCTGCGCCGCTGCGTGCACGATCAACTGCGGAGCAACTTCCTTGACCGTTTGCTCGATACCCTTGCGGTCCCGCACATCCACTTCGTAATGACGGTAATTGCGGATCGCCTCCTCGAGCCGTTTTTGGTTCCAGCGTGTGTCTCCTTGAGGACCAAAAAAGAACGCCCGCAGGTTGTTGTCAATGCCCGATACCTCAAACCCTCGCGCCGCGAAGTACAGGCAGACCTCCGACCCGATCAGCCCGTTCGATCCGGTCACGAGTACCCTTCGTTTGCCGGAAATCGCCGCCATCAAGCCTCCCACCGACTGGCCTGCAGACGTGGCCGATGGGACGCAAGAATTTCAACCATCGTTTGTGGACTGTCGATTGTCATTCGGGCGATTCCAGTCCCTTTCATTATCCTAAATGCTCGTTGTTGTTGCCGGATGAAGAAACCTGTGGCTGTCACGTCGAACTGACCTGAACCGCCGGGCGTCCCTGCGGCTGCAGTGCGCCAATCATCCATTTCCGCGCAGACTTCGTCAACCACATTTGACGAACCGCCGCGTCTCAGACCGACGCCCATCAATTCCTTCCGCTCGCCAGCCCCGCCCACAAAACGTTGCCCCGATCGTCAAACACCACTTTCGCCGTGACGAACATCCCCTCGGTCACCGCGCCCCGCGGCATCGGAGAACGAAACCGCAGATCGCGGTAGCGCAGCACCGTGTGACCGTTCTCCTCCGTTTTCTCCACGAGCGGAAACGCCGCAAACCACCGAAACAACTTCACCGCCTCGGTCGCCTCCGCTTTCGGCAATAGTTTGTCGTCATGAAACTGCACGAAGGTCTCGTCGCGCGAGCCGTCTACCCAATGGTCCGCCACCCCGTCATCGCGCACGATTGTCCAATGCAACGGGTCCATCGGCATGGGAAACGCATCGATTCGTCCCGCCACCGGGCGGGCCTCGTATGCGTGCAGCGCGTACGCTCGGGACGCGCCACAGAACAGGAAGTACACGCCCACCACTCCCAACGTTGCCCGCGCCACCCACGCCCGCTGTGTCCACACCGCCGCGACCGTTCCGATCAGCATGATCGCCCATACGTACACGTCCACAATAAATACCCAGCTCAGCGCCAGCCGCGCGTCGCTCAACGGCCAAAGCAGTTCCGTCCCGTAGTTCGTCAGCCAATCCATCAACAAATGCGACGCAATCCCCGCCACCGCCGCCCACCACAACAATCGGAACTCCTTCCGGTCCCATATCATCCAAAACACCCACGCCACCACCGTCGCCCACAACGGCAACAGAATCGCCGAGTGCGTGAAACTGCGGTGCCAGCGAAAGTAGACATCGCGACCGAAGAACGCCGTCAAAATATCGATGTCGGGAAACTCCGCCGCCGCCACGCACGTCCACAGCGCCGCCCGGCCCGATTCGCTCCCGCCGCGCTGCCGAAACCCGCAGTACCCAATCAACGCCCCCGTCAACCCATGCGCAATGTTGTCCACGAACCGCACAGTAGCCGCGAAACGTGGCCCCGTAAAGCAGGCGCTGACCGCGGCCTTGTCAGTGTTGTAGCCGCGCTTGCTAAGCGCGGTCCGTTTTGTAGGGCGACCGGCCCGGTTGCCACTGCTCCCCCCATCCCCTTCCATCCTTGTCGAACCCCCACCCCCTGACTACACTCCACCCCATGGCGAAGAAAGCGACTTCCGCCACCAAAGTTGTGCGCGGGTCTCCCCATGAGGGGGCGTTGCCCCAACGGGGCTCACGCTCCGACCCCGCTCCCGAAACGACCGCAGGCTGTGCAAAGCCTTTCTCGCTCGTGGACACGCGCCGAATCCTTGCCCCGGTGCAGCTCGCACAGATCTTTTTTGCACAAAACCACACTCTTTTCAAAAGAGCATGTTTTACGCCTCCGCGAGTTATCGAAATTCAGCCGGTTCTGGTCCGCGCGAGTGCGAGAAACGACGTTGCCGGAACGCGGTTAAACACTACAGATCCCCGAAGGGAAACCCGCCTTTCTTGACGAGCTTCGCAATCACCTTTGGAGCGGCCGCGCCGACTCCAAGCGCCTGAAGAACTGTTCGGCACGGCAAGAGTGTCGCCAAACAACCAGCGGCAAGCGCGCATAATAGGCAAACAAGGTAAAAGGACGCCTGACGATAGCGTTTCGGAAGTTCCCGCTTCCCGGATTGAAAGCAGTTGTAGGCGCAGTAAATCTCGACGATCAGATTCCCCAACACAGCCGAAAAGAATTGCTGAACCGTATGCATGTCCCTCGATTCAGCTTCATTATCATTTACACAAGGTAATGTGAAATTACTGAATTCCCTATTTTCGGCCGGGAAATCACCCTCGGGAAATCACCTAGGAAATTACCCTGTTGACGTGAACGAGGAACTCACAACACGATGGGTGGTTAACGCAAACAGGGCGTCAAGTGGGCGGTGGCCAGGGTTGAAACGCGGCGTAGTCTAAGGCATACCGTCTCCAAGCCTCCTCCAATTCTGCAGTGGCGGATTCATGAAGTAGCACTCACCTTTTGGGGCTGGCGAATCGCTAGGGGCGAGTGGTGACGGGAGAACGATGACAGGCGTACCGGTCCGCCCGCACTTCTGGCAAACTGGCCGCTCGCAGATGGTTTCAGGTTCTACAATATTGTAGCCTCGCTCTGCAGATAAGTCATTCTTGCCCGCCGCTCCCGCCTCCGGCGTCAGACCCGCTGACGCCTAGTACTACTAGGTATCAGTGATCAGGGGCGTCAACGGCTTCCTGATCCTTGACAGTTCGCGCGCCGCTGCCGGCGTGCAACGCCTGATTCGCGACAAATCGGCTGCTTCAACACAATCGCAGCCTCAACGTCTTGCTTGCCCGCCGTCTCGTTCACCATAGCCCCCGTCCGCCACAGCTTCAGCGACGGCGGATGGCGAAGACGGAAGCTTCAGCGAAGGCTGGGGTCCTCACCGCCGCCAATCCCTCCCGCAGTTATGGATAGTGCTATCCATAAATCATCTGGCGGTTGCGGCTCGCTTGTGACACTTCCACCACTGCAGAGTCGGCTATCCCCACCGTAATTTCGCCCGCGCACACGCGATACATTGTACTACAATGTATCGTGCTGTCCGCTGATGCCTAGTACTACCAGGTATCAAAGACCAGAGGGATCACCGGATTCTGGTGTCGATGGTCCGATTCAACAAATCCATCCGCCGCATCCTGCCGCCCGTTCCCCCTTGCGTTTTCGCCAGTCAGTCCTACACTGTCGCGGAGAAGCTACCGATGACAGAGCATGACCGAACGGTTCAAATCTGGCTGCTGCTGGTTTTTGCAGCGCACGACCAGAAAATCCTCAGTTATGGCAACGTGCAGCAATTGACAGGAATTCCACCGCAGAGCGTTTGCAAGTTTCTTGCCCCGATTCAGGCGTATTGCGAGCATCACCAATTACCCCCATTGACTTCCATTTGTGTCAACGAGCTGACAGGAATGCCCAGCGAAAGTTTGATGGAAGCGAAAGAGATATTCGGAGCGCAGGCGCGTGTTTTCGTTTACGATTGGTTCGCCCGCAAGGCTCCGACCCCGGAAGATTTCCAGAAGTTTTCAGAGTGAGACATCGCCCCACATCTCTTCGCCATTCAGTCCTGAATTGCAGTGCAGAGCCGAGCAACTCCCTCTGGCATCGCCGCGGTTAACGCCCTATCCGCCACTAGTCTGCGTGCCAAGCACAGGCAGGCGGAAACCAGAGCCGCCCCGGGGAAAACACGCTTGACGCGCCGCCGGTGGCATAGGATGAAAGGGGTGCGGAAATGCGAGCACAATGAACTCCGTTCGATTGGGCATCATCGGCCTTGGCAACATGGGCTGCGGTCATGCCGAGAAAATCCTCTCGGGCAAGATCAGCCGCTGCGACCTGGCCGCCGTGTGCGATCCCGCCCCGGAGAAATTCGCCCGCTTCCCGAATGCCAAAGGGTTCACCCGCAGCGAAGAGCTTGTCCGTTCGGGCGCTGTCGATGCCGTGCTCATCGCCACCCCGCACTATGATCACACCACCATCGGCATCGATGCCCTCCAACACGGCCTGCATGTGCTCGTGGAGAAACCGATTTCTGTTCACAAAGCCGATGCCGAACGTCTCATCGCCGCCCACCGCGATCCAAAACAGGTTTTCGCCGCCATGTTCAATCAACGCACCGATCCGTACTACCGAAAGGTGCGCGAACTGATCCAACACGGCGAACTCGGCCGGGTCCGTCGCGTGAACTGGATCATCACGAACTGGTTCCGCCCCGAGGCGTACTACAAACTCGGCAGTTGGCGCGCCACGTGGGCCGGCGAAGGCGGCGGCGTGCTCCTCAACCAATGCCCGCACAACCTCGACCTGTTCCAGTGGCTGTTCGGCATGCCCAAACGCGTCCGCGGATTCTGTGCGTTCGGCCGCTACCACGATATCGAGGTCGAGGACGATGTGACCGCCTGCTTCGAATATACCGACGGCGCGACCGCGGTGTTCATCACTTCCACGGGTGAGGCGCCCGGCACCAACCGCCTCGAAGTCGCCGCTGAGAATGGGCGGCTGGTGTTTGAAAACGATGCCCTCGTTTTCACGAAAAATGAAACCCCCATGACCACATTCAGCCGCACCGCGACGAAGCCGTTTGCTGCCCCGGCCACGACCGAATCAAGATTCACCTTTCCCGATCACGGCGGCCAGCACGTCGAAGTGCTCCAGAATTTCGTCGACGCCATCCTCGACGGCACGCCTCTCATCGCGCCAGCAACGGAGGGCATTCATTCCGTGGAATTGGCGAATGTAATCCTGTTTTCCTCCGCCCGCAACCAAACCATCGAACTGCCGTTGGACGCTGCTGCCTACGAGAAACACCTCCAACAAAAATTCCCGGCGTCGCGCTTCCAGAGGAACGCCCCGCGCCAACACGGCACAGTCACCGACGATCTCGCGAAATCCTTCAACCGATGAAAATCCAACAAGTCGCCGCACAACTCTATACCGTCCGCGATTTCGCCAAAACCCCCGCCGAAATCGCCAGCACACTGAAAAGAATCCGCGCCATCGGCTATCAGGCCGTCCAGCTTAGCGGTCTCGGCCCGATTCCCGATGGCGAACTGGTCGCGTTGCTCAAAGGCGAAGGCTTGACCTGTTGTGCCACGCACGAGGACAGCGACCTGATCGTCAATGAACCGCAACGGGTCGTCGAACACCTCCGCGAACTCGGCTGCCCGCTCACCGCCTACGCCTGGCCCGCGGGAATCAAGTTCGACACGCTCCCCGACGTGAAGTCGTTCGCCAAACGGCTCAACGCCGCCGGCAAGGTGTTGCACGACGCCGGACAGATCCTGTGCTACCACAACCATCACATCGAGTTCCGCCGCCTCGCCGGGAAACCCATCTTGGAAATCCTGTTCGACGAAACCGACCCGCGTTACCTGCAGGGTGAGCCCGACACGTACTGGGTCCAGCACGGCGGCGGTGATCCGGTCGAGTGGTGCCACCGCCTCAAGGGCCGATTGCCCATTCTCCACATGAAGGATTACACGGTAACGACCGAGAACAAGGTGACCTTCGCCGAGATCGGCAATGGCAATCTCGATTGGTCGCGGATCATCCCGGCCGCCGAAGCCGCCGGCTGCCAATGGTTTTGCGTCGAGCAGGATACCTGCCGGGGCGACCCGTTCGATTCGCTGAAGCAAAGTTTCGAATATACGCGAGACCACATATGCTCCGTCTAGCTGCGTTCGCCGACGAAATCTCACCCGACCTCGATGTCCAGATTGCGACCTGCAAAAAGCATGGCGTGACGCATATTGAATTGCGCGGCGTCGCCGGCAAGAACGTCCTCGATTTCGACAAGTCGATGCGGGCCGAGATCAAAAAGAAGCTCGCCGACAATGGTCTCGCCGTCATCGGCATTGGTTCCCCGATCGGGAAAGTGAAACTCAGCGAGCCGTTCGAGCCGCACTTCGAGCGCTTCAAGATCGCGGTCGAGTTGGCCGAATTCTTCGACGCACCGTTCGTCCGCATCTTCAGCTATTACGAGGCCTACCCGCATGGCCGCGAGGAAGTCATCCGCCGCCTGCAAAAGAAAGTAGAGTACATCCTGGCGTATCGTCCGGTGCTCGTCCACGAAAATGAAAAGGACATCTACGGCGAGCGCGGCCCAGCCTGTCTCGATCTGCATCGGAGCATCGACACACCGAAATTCCGCGCCGCTTTCGATTTTGCCAATTTTGTCCAGGCGGGAGATGATCCGCTCAATAACTGGCCGCTCCTCAAGCCGTACACGGTTCACATCCACGTGAAGGATGCGCTGACAGGCAGCGGCAAGGTTGTGCCCGCGGGCGAAGGCGATGGCCATATCGCCGAAATCCTCAAGGATGCTTACGCCAGCGGCTACCGCGGATTCCTGAGTCTTGAACCTCACCTCGCCGCCGCAGGACAATTCTCCGGCTTTTCCGGTCCAACCCTGTTTGGCGTCGCGGTGGAAGCCCTGCGCAGAGTGGCGAAAGAAAACGCCATTCCGTTGGCTTCGTAACTTAGCGATCTCAGCTCTGGCTCAACCGCTTCTTCGGTTCGGCGTACAGCATCTCGTGAGCTTCACGCAAAATCTCCGGGATGCGTGCCGCAAACGGGCTCTTCCCAATTGCCGTCAGCAATTGGCGTTCGTCTTCCAGCTTGTTGGCCATCTCGCCGGGGAACCAGTGGCCGCCATTGCCGCTGAGCAGGTTGTACCGCATCTTGCCCCACTCGACGAGACCCAGCGATTTGGCATACATCCACAACCGCGCGATCTCGATGATGTTGACCTGATTCGGCGCCTCGGTAAACTCCGGCAAGCCCTCGGTCCAATGCGCGCACCAATCCGCCCCGAGCTCACGTTCCATCTCCGCGCGCAACCGGCGTTCGATCGGCGCGATCGTCTCGATCGCGCGGTCGTAAAACTGCAGCGCTCCGATGTGCTCATCAAAATCTGTCGGGTGCGCTGCGCCGCAACTGAGCGTGTGCACCTCGGGCCGCCCCAGGCAATACAGGTCGTTGAACTGCATCGGTGTCAGCGGCGCACATAGGTCGGCCATCTTGTTGGGCCGGTCCTGCAACTTGCCACCCTTGTCATTCGGGCTGATGATGAATACGCCCATGTCGTGTTTCGTCGCCGCCAGCACCGACGGCCAGTTGAGCGGGTTGACGAAATACCAATGCAGGTTCACGTAGTCGAACTCGTCAGACTCGATGGCCTTCGTGATCACGCGCGGCACCGCGTGTGTGGAAAATCCAATGAACCGAACGCGGCCGTCCTTCTGGAGTTGCCGCGCCACCTCCAGGCAGCCGCCACGACGCAACGTGAAATCGAGCAGCTCGTCATTGTTGATGCCATGAATGCCGAAGAAATCGACGTAATCCAGCCGCAGGTTGTTCATCGACTGGTCGAACGTGGATAGAAACTCCTTCGTGTCCGCGCGCGGGCTGACCTTGGTTTGCACGATCATCCGGTCACGCGGCAACCGTGGAAGGATCCGGCCCAGTTGCACCTCCGAGGTGCCGTATCCGCGGGCGGTTTCGATATGGTTGATTCCCAATTCCAACGCCCGCTCGAGGGTGGCTTCAAGGTTGGCCTGGCTTTCGGGAGAAATGCTTCCCGCCTCTTCATCCTTCCACGAGTGCTGGTAGCGCATGCCGCCGCACGAGATGACGGAGATTGGCAGGTTCGTCCGCCCGAACCGGCGATATTTCATCGGGGTGGCCATTCGCGCGTTTCGTCTTCGGTCCTGCCTCCTGCAGCTGCCTCACGCTGGAACTTCTTGCGACGATAGAATGCCCTGAGCCGCCCGGCGAAATACGGCCCGAAAAACAGCAGGTAATTGGCGCACATGACAGGGCCATACAAGCGGAACGGCCATGGGGTGACAATGAAATCATGCACAAGAACGGCGGCGGCAATCCATGCCGACCATTTCATCTTGAACGGGATCACTAAGAACAACAGGATCTGATATTCGGGCGCAATCGTGGCCGCAGCGAATAGCAGCGTTGATTGCAGGGGGCGGATATCAGGAATCCATATTCCAAATGCGAACGCGAATGCAATTGTAAGCAAGACGGAGGTGAGTACGTAGAGCGTCGTGCGGAATTCACCCCATTCCTGTTCGATGCCGTTGATGATGAAGTACAGGAACCACAGCACAAACACCATCCACAATGGGCTGAGTGTCAGCGGTACTGCGAGGAAGGTGATGAGCCGCCAGAGTTCTCCGTGCAGCACCAGATACGGGTCGAGAATCAGTAAGCCGAGCGCTTGCGGATTCGCCAGCACGATGAAGAAACCGAGTCCCTGCGCCCCACAAAGGTACAAGGCAAGGTTCGGGATCCCCAGTCCCGGCATGAGGCGTTCGGCCCGGTCAATCCACTTCGGCGTTTGGCCATAGAGCATGGCCGCAGTGTACCCATGGAGAGAAACTTGTCACGACAGGAAAATCCGCCGCTACTTCCTGGCGGCGGCGCGCCTGCGGGCCGCATAGATCGTGGCGATACTGCTCAGCCAGAGCAGGACGACGCTCGGCTCGGGCACCACCAGGCTGGCGTCGCTCGTGAGCAGATGCAGACCGGCGTCGCCCAGCAGCGTGACCTGTGACGACGTGAATGCGTTCGACGTAATGAAGTAGATCTGCACGTCGTTGCTGATAATGAGGTGCGCCCCGGGATCCAGATCAAGTTCATTCACAAACAAGGCTGACTCCAACCCGTCGTGATCAACTCCTCCGTCAACGGCTGCATCCGCCACCTCTGTCGTACTGGCGATTTCCAACGTACCCAGCGCGAAATTGTTTTGGAACTGGGACAACGCGTTCGTGGCAGCCACCCCGACCAATTCGGGGGCGAACCCGCCCGAGACACTGAGGTTGCCGATATTGCTGCCGGCCGCGTACATCGTCTGCGTCAGCGACAATGTCGCATTGAAAACGAATTTCGCCGTCACCGTATTGAACGTGTTCGATTGCGCGCTCTGGTTGACGAAGCTGGCGGCATGGCTGCCGCTGTTCGTAAAGATATATACGGCGCCCGCGCTGGCCTGAATGTATCCACTGCTGGTGGCCGTGTACGTATCCTGGAAAATATTGGTCGTCGGGTCCGTGATCCACGCGCCGCTGTTGACAACCGCGCTGGCAAACGTGCCCATACTGTGGACCATCGCCAGCGTCCCTTGGTTCACAAACGCCCCGCCAACAACGAGGTTGCCAGCGTTCGCCGTGACCACCCCGCTCGACAGGTTGACCAGTGAACTGCTCAACGTGAGCGCCTGATTCGCGTTATTGGCCAGGATTTGGCCGCTATTGTAAACGTTCGGAGCGATGGTGCCGTACCCGCTGATGATGTGTGACGCGTTGTTGCTGATGTCGCCGCCGATGACCGTGCCGCCGGAAAGAATCACATGGCCGTTATTCAGCCACGGGGCCACGCCGTTCGCCTGCAACGTGCCGCCCGCGCTGGCTTCCAGCGTGCCAGTCACCTGGTTGCCGCTCAACGCCTGGACGTACAGTAGGCCGTTCGTCGCCCGAACGTAGCCGGGGTTGGACAACGTGGAGCCGATCGTGCCGTTGCCGGAAACAGTCCCGTAATTGACCAAACCGCCATTGTTGATCGCGCCACCGTTCATGGTCGTCAACGCGGTCAGGTTCATCGACCCGCCGCTGACTGTCACGGTCTTCCCGCTGCCCACGATCATATTCGCGGCGATGGTGCCGTTGCCGCCAACCGTCCCATCCACCGTAAACGTGCCGCCCGTCAGTACGCCGCCGTTGATCGAAACCGTGCCCGCGCTCCCATTGCTCCAAGCGGAGGTAACATTGAGGGTGCCGAGGATATTGACGATGCCGTTTTGGAAGGGGATGGCCGTCAACGTCAATGTGCCCCCGCCGGAAGCAGTGATGGTCGCGCCAGAATTATTGAGTACGGATGGACTAAACGTGCCGAAACCGGTAATGCTGCCCGCGTTGGTCAACGCTCCGCCGACAACGCTGCCACCCAGCATGCCCAGGAAGCCGCCGTTCTGCCACGACGGTACAGAGTTGAACGTCGCCGCGTTGGCCACCGTGATGGCGCCCAACTGCGTGAGCGCGTTGACCAGAGTCAACGTGCCGTTGGTGGCGGCCAGCGTTCCAGCGTTAACCACCACATTGGAAATCGTACCGAACCCGGCCAGTAATGACGACGCGGTGTTTGTCATCGTGCCGCCGCTCGTGAAACCGCCGTTGAGCAGAATCGTGCCGTTGTTCAGCCAACTCGGCGTCACATCCAGGCGGGTGTTGGCCGCGATGTTCACCGTGCCGTTCTGCGTGAAGGAAGCGGTCGCCTGCAACGTCCCGTTCGTCACGAAGATGAGACCGGTGTTAAGGACGCTCTGCAACCCGCCAAAACCGGTCATTGTACCCGCGTTGGTCACGGTCGATCCGATGACATTTCCGCCAATCATCGCGATCGTGCCATTATTCTGCCAGGCCGTGAGCACGCTTAATGTACCGCCATTGGTCACGATGACCGTGCCGTTCTGCATTAGTGCCAGCGCCAGGGTCAACAGACCCGAGTCTGCCGTGAGCGTCGCCCCGGAGTTGTTGACCACTTGTGGATTGATTGTGCCGAAGCCCTCGATGCCGCCTGCGTTGGTGATTCCCGAACCAATCACCGTGCCGCCACGCATTCTCATCGAGCCGCTGTTCTGCCACGCCTGAAGCGCGTTTAGCGTCGCCGCGTTGCTAATGACCATGCTCCCCAACTGGCTCGGCGCGACGGTGAGTGTCAGCGTCCCGTTGTTCGCTGTGACCGTCGCCCCGGTGATGTTGACCAGTTGCGGCGTGATCGTACCGAAACCATTGACGCTGGCCGCGTTCGTAATCGTCGATCCAATCGCCGTGCCGCCGGCCATGCTCAACAACCCGCTGTTCTGCCACGCCTGTTGCACGTTTAGCGTGCCGCCGTTGGCCGCCACGAACGTGCCCAGTTGGCTCGGGGCCGCCGCCAGCGTCAGCGTGCCGCCGCTCGCCGTGACCGTGGCGCCGCCGGCGTTCTGCACTTGCGGAGTAATTGTCCCGAAGCCGGTGATTGTGGCCGCGTTGGCAATGGTCGAACCGACGGCCGTGCCGCCTTGCAGGTTGAACGTGCCCCCGTTCTGCCAGGCTTGCAGCACATTCAACGTCGCCGCATTGCTGATGATGACATTACCCAACTGACTCGGCGCAACCGTCAGCGTCAGTGTCCCGCCATTGGCCGTCACCGTGCCGCCGCTGTTGTTGCGCACTAACGGCGTGATCGTGCCCGATCCGAAGATCGTTCCGGAGTTTGTCACGGTGGAACCGACCAAGCTGCCGCCCTGCACATTGACCATGCCGCTGTTCAGCCACGCCTGTTGGACGTTCAGCGTGCCGGCATTGGCGATATTGACCCACCCATTTTGAGTGGGCGCGGCAACCAGCGTCAACGAACCCGCCCCTGAAGCAGTCAATGTACCGCCTCCCATGTTCACGAGTTGGCTCGAAATCGTGCCAAACCCGCTCACCAATCCCACGTTGGTCACCGCGCCACCCGTTAGCCCACCACCCAGAATGCTCACTGTCCCGTTCGTGTTCGCCCACGACGACGCCACATTCAGTGTGCCGTCGCTGGTAATCGTGAACAGCCCGAGATTCTGGACGGTCTCACCCACTGTGGCCACATTCAACAATCCGTTCGTCGCCAACACCACGCCCGCCGTGTCGTTGTACAACGAACTCACAATCGCGCCGGGGCCGGTGATGCTGTTCTCGTTGGTAATCACCCCGTTCATCAACAGCCCGCCGCCATTGAGAACAATCGTCCCGTTATTCTGCAGGAACGCGTTCGTCAGTTGAATCGTCGAGGTCGCGTTTAGGTTGCTGAGCAACCCGGCGTTGGCATTGCTTTGCAGACCCAGCGAGAAGATTCCGTTGCTGGCCACGATCGTGCCGCTCGCGAGATTGGCCACACTCAGGTTCTGCGTGCCCACACCGTAGATCAGACCACTATTGACGTTGGTAATCACACCCGCCCCGCCATTGATCGTCAGGAACCCGCCCTGCAACGCCACCGTGCCTTGGTTAACAATGGCCGACCCACCACCGCTGACCGTCAGGGACAACGTCGCCGCGCCATTGATCAGGTTGTTGGCGCCCAGCAGACCGTTGTTGGTCACCCCAATGGTCGCAATCAGATTGCTCAGACCAGGAATCGGCGCCTGCGCCACAAACGACGCCAACGTCCCCGCGTTGATAATCGGGAAGTTGGCCACATTGCCGACCCCGGCGATGATGTTAAAGTTCGTGATCGTACCCGCGCCGCCATTGAAGATGATCGTACCGCCCGAGAGCGAGACCGTGCCCTGATTGATCAATATGTTGCCAGTTTGCAGCAGGTTCAGCACCGCGTTCGAACTGGCTGTGCCGAGGGTTGCCGCGTTGTTGTTGGTGAAGCTGGTCAGACGCACCGTCTGCGTGCCGATCCCCGAAATGCTGCTGGCGTTGGCGAAAATCTTCCCGTTGTTGACCACCCCGCCGCCATCGATCGTGCCATAGCCGGTAATGAAGTCCGCGTTCGTGATGACGGCATTGGTGAGCACGCCACCGAGCAGTGTGATTGTGCCGCTGTTGACCCAGGCTTGGGCCGCATTGAGCGTTGCGCCATTCTTGATGGTAATCGAACCAGTCTGCGTCGGCGCCACCACCAGCGAGAGCGTCCCGTTGTTGACGTTGACGCTGCCGCTGTTGGCCAGCACTCCGCTGATCGTGCCGCTGCCGTTGAGAACGACGTCACCGGAGTTGACGAGCGTGTTGCTGACGGCACCCATGAACGCGAACGTGCCCGTGTTGGTGACCGGGCCAGTGAAGAAAGTGTTGGCCGTGACGCCCACATTGGCCGCGTTGCTCAGTCCGCTGTTGAAGTTCGCGCCGGCAACGCTGTTCGTCAGCACGCCTGTGCCGGCGACTATCATGCGTGAGCCTGTGTAGGTAACGCCGCTGAGATCGAAACTGCCGCCCGTAACCGTGGCCGTGCCACTGATCGTGCCAGCCGTATCCAAAGAAAAGTTCCCGGCGGTTTGCACAAAACTCCCGCCGATGGTGCCGTGAAGCGTGATCGTTCCCGTATTCGTAACCGAACCGTTGATCTGTTCCGCGTAGGTCGAGTCAAGTGCCATCGAGCCAGAATTGACGAGACCGCCGGTAAGAAGTGGCGTGCTCCCTCCGAAAGTCCAGGTCAACCAGGTAAAACTGCCGGAGTTCACCAGGTTCCCGTTGATCACCCCGGTTTGATCCCACTCGCCGTTGTTGACCACGTTACCGTTGACCGTGGTTTCATTACTCACGAAGAAGTTCACCAATCCGGAATTGGTGACGCTTCCATTCATGACCGCGGCACCGGAACCACCGTTTTGCAGAACGGCGCCACTGCTGATGGTCAGCGAGTTGTAGGTCAGGGCGTCTCCCTCAAGATCCAGCGAGCCACCGTTGAGCATGGCATTCCCGGTGATCGTCGCATTGCCACCGAGGAGGAAACTGCCCGCCGTCTGCAGCAGGTTATTGCTGATTGTGCCGCCGAAGTTCAATTGGCCTTGATTTACCACGAGTGACTTGATGAACCCCGAACCACTGACCAGACCGCTGGTCAAGTTGCTCAACACGCCGCCCGCGATCGCGCCCCCGGTCGTCAACGTGACGGTGCCGCTGTTCTGCAACGTCTGACTGACTGTCAACGCGCCGCCCCCAACGACGGTGGTTCCCGCGTTGGTCATGCCGCCAATCGTCTCCGCGAATCCGTTCAGGTTGAACTGACCCCCGTTGTTGACCGTGACGTTGGCGGTGTCGCCAATCTGCTGGCTGGCCAGGAGCCGAACGGTGCCGCCGCTGTTGATGCTAAGATCACCGCCAACCGCGTTTTGGCCGGCAGTCTTGTCCAGGTCGAGTTCGCCTGCGTTGACGGTTGTCAGGCCGCTATAGGTGTTGGCGGTGCTGCCACCGAGGGTGAGCGTGCCGGTCCCGCTCTTGATCAGTCCCCACGTACCATTGGTGTTGCTGATTGCGCCGTTGATGACGACCGCGCCGCTGGCAGCGTTGATGGTGCGGTTGCTGCTGTCGAGAACAAGCGGGAGGTTGATGGTCTGGGTGTTGGTGCTGTTGTTGACGACATCGCCGATAAGATTGACCGCGTTGCCGTTGTTGGTGAACGCCCCGGCCCCCGCCTCATACGTGATACCGCTGAACTGCGTGTTCGCGGCGAGGTCGTTGGTGTTGTTGATCCGGGTCGTGCCGTCGAAGACCAGCAGATCCCCAGCCATGGGCGTGGCCGTGCTCCAGTTGGTACCACTGCTCCAGAAGTTGTTCGAACTGAGGCCGGTCCACTCCTGGCCGCCTGCGATCTGCAAGGTGATTATGCTGCCGGTGTTGCCGAACACGTACACCTTGTCCGCGACCGGGTTGAGCACGGAGAGGTTGCCGATGCTGCCGCCGAGCGTGCCGCTGTAGCTGATCAGGTTGTAGGTGCCCGGGGTCGTCCAAGCGGTGGTGGTGCCTTGCTGATAAAGATCGAAGCCACCACCGTTCAGGGTTAGCCCGCCGGAGTTCAGCACGTTGATCAGGTCGTTGGCCGGATTCGAGTTGAACTGGAAATTGACAATGCTGCCGGACGCAAGCGTTAACGCGCCCACATTGAACGCACCCACGCCGTTGCCGGGCGCGAGCTGGCCGCCGCTGTTGATCGTCACCCCAACGGTGATGGTGCCGGCGCCGCCGAGCACGCCGCCGCTGTTGACTGCGACGCTGCCGCCGCTGATACCGCTGCCGCTGGTGTTGTTCACGTTCAACGTGCCGCCGTTGACCGTGGTCGCACCGGTGTAATTGTTATTCCCCGTCAGATTCAGCGTGCCAGTTCCATCCTTGGTCAGCGTAGTGCTTGTCCCGCCAATCGCGCCGGCGACGACAACATTCCCGGTGCCGCCAATCGTGAGAGCAGAACCACCGCCGGTGATGCCCCCACCCAGCGTCAGAGTACCGGCATCGGAGTTGATACGTGACGCTCCCGCCAAAGTGATCGCGCCACCGTAGCTGTTGTTCCCCGAGACGTTCCGCAGGGCGCCGTCGTTGGAGATGCCGGTTCCATTCAGCGAGAGCGCGTTGGCGCCGACGCTGATGCCGCCTTGGAGTTGCAGGGCCGCGCCGCTGGCGACGGTGACGCCACCGGCGGTGCTCCCGAGGGCAGTGTTGTTCTGGATGTTGAGCACGCCGCTGTTAATAACGGTCCCCCCCGTGTAACCGCTGGCTGCGGTCAGCGTCGCCGTATCGGCTCCGACCTTCGTCAAACTGCTGCCGCCGCCAATCGCCCCGCTCAACGTCATGTCGCCGCTGCCGCCGATGCTGCTGGCGCTGCCCAACGTGATTGCCCCGCCCAGGCTGGCACCGGTGCCGCTGCTGTTGATCAACGCTCCGCCGCTGCTGATGCCGGTGCCGTTCAGCGTGACCGGTTCGGCGCCAATCGCCTGGCCATTCAAATCCAGCACGCCGCCGCTGTTGACGACCGTGTTGTCAGCGGTCGAACCGAGCGCCAAGGCGCTGCCGAGCTTGAGTGTGCCGCCACTGTTGATCGTGGTGCCTCCGCTGTAGGTGTTGTTGCCGCTCAAGGTGAGCACCCCGCCGCCTACGGTTACGGCCATCGTGCCCGTTCCAACGGTGTGATCGGCGATGGTGCCGGCATACGATCCGCCGCCGTTCACCGTCATCACGCTTGCGCCGTTGCCGTTGTTCAGGAGCGTCCCGCCGCCACCATTCAGAGAACCAAAGGTTGCGTTTTTGCCATTGAGGTTGACAAGCCCGCCGGAAACAGTGGTGTTGCCCGTGATCGTGGCGTTGCCGTTGAGGAGATTCGTGCCCGCGCCCTGAGTGTAACTGTTATTGATCGTGCCCAGCCACGCGAAGGCGGTCATGTTGGTCACCGGGCCGTTGAGTGTCACGCTTTGCGCGAACGACACCGTGGCGGCATTGCTCAACCCGCCGTTGAGGATCGCCCCGGCCAGACTGTTGGTCAGCACGCCCGTGCCGCTGACAACCAGGAAACTGTCGGTCAAGCTCTTGCCGTTGAGATCAAACGTGCCACCGTTGACCATCGTGCTGCCCGTGACCGTGCCGGCTCCGATCATCGTAATCGAACCCGCCGTGTTCACCAGATTGTTACTGATGACGTCACCAAAAGCCAACGAGCCGGAATTGCTGACGATCCCGCTCACATAGACAACGCCGTTGGTGTCCAACGTGAGCGAGCCCGTGTTCACAATACTACCCGTCACCCGCGCGTTGATCGAGTTGGTGTATAGCGCCATCACCCCGGAATTGACCACGCTGTTGCTGATGGCCCCACGCTGGATCCACGTGCCGGTGTTGGTGACCGGACCATTGACGTAGGTGTCACGGAACAGGTTCACCGTGCCGGCATTGGTGATCCCGCCGTTCAGCGTGGCGTTCTGTACGCCGTTGGTCAGCGTCGCCCCGGTTGCAATGAGCAACATCCCGTCGGTCAATTGACCGCCCGCCAGATCCAGCGTGCCGCCATTGATCGTCGCCGCACCGGTAACCGTCGCGCCGCCGCTGACGGTAAAGCTGCCGGCGGTCTGCAGGAAGTTGTTGCTGATCGTGCCGCCGAAGTTCATCCGCCCCTGGTTGACCAGGAACGCCTTGATGAATCCCGACCCACTGAGGGTGCCGCTTGCGCTGGTGTTGGTCAAATTGCCGCCTGTGACCGCCCCGCCGGCCGCGATATTGATCGTGCCGCTGTTGGACCAATCCGGCTGGACGTTGAGCACGCCGGAGCCGGCAACGTTAATACCGCTGCCGGCCTGCGTTGTCGGCGAGTTGACCAATGTCAGCGTGCCGCCCGTCGCCGTAACGAGTCCCGCGTTGACCAATAGATTGGAGATCGTACCGAATCCGCTGATGGGGGCGCTGGCGAGATTGGTGACATTCCCACCCGCCAGCACGCCACCGCTCAACAGCAATGTGCCGCTATTGGCCCACGCCGGGGTGACCGACAGCGTCATGCCATCCACATTAATTGTGCCGTTGTTGACCGGTGCAGCGGTCAATGTCGCGGTATTATTGAGGTTGAAGCTGCCGTTATTGACCAACGTGTTGCTGATCGCACCCTGGAAGAACATCGCGGCCATATTGGTGACCGGGCCGTTGAAGTACGTGCTGGCCGTCACCGCCACCGTCGCTGCGTTGCTCAACCCGCCATTGAACGTCGCACCCCCGACCGCATTAGTCAGCACGCCCGTGCCCCCATCGACGATCATGAGCCCGTTGGAGTAGATCTGGCCGTTGAGGTTGAACGTGCCGCCGTTAATTGTCACTGTCTTGGTGATGGTCGCCGTATTGTTGAGCGTGACCGTGCCGTTGCCCGCGTTCACCAAGTTGTTGCTGATGGCCCCCTGCCACAGGAATGCCCCGGTGTTGGTGATCGGGCCGTTGAAGTACACATTCTGCGCGAAGGACGCCGTGGCCGCATTACTCAACCCGCCGTTGAACGTCGCATTGGCCTGGCTATTGGTAAGCACGCCCGTGCCACTGACGATCATGATCCCGTTGGAATACGTGCCACCGCTGAGATCGAAGAGGCCGCCGGTGAGGGTGGCCGTGCCGGTCACCGTGCCGGTGCCGCTGACGATATTGGTGCCACTGATTTGTTGGAAATTGCTGACCTGGCCACTCAACACCACATTGCCCTGATTGACCAATAATGTGTTGATCGCGCCGAAGTTGGTGACGGTGCCGCCGGCCAGGTTCGTGAAGTTGCCGCCCGCGATAACACCGCCGGAAGCGATGTTGACCGTGCCGCTGTTGCTCCACGCCAGCGTCACGTTGAGCGTCCCCGGGCCGCCTCCGTCCGCTACATTCACCATGCCCTTCTGTTGTGGCGCGACGCTCAGTGTGAGCGTCCCATTGGTGGCCACGAGAAGACCATTGTTGACCAGTAATGGGGCAATGGTGCCCGCGCCGTTGACGGTGGCCCCGCTGTTGTTGGTCAGGCTGCCGCCGGCCACGGTGCCGTTGGCGATCAGGATCGTGCCCGAGTTGGCCCAAGCCGGGTTGACCGTCAAGGTGCTCGCGGCGACATTGATCGTGCCACTGTTGACAGGAGCGGTCGCCAATGTCGCGTTGCCATCAAGGGCGAAACTGCCGCTATTGATCAAGGCATTGTTGATGGTGCCCTGGAAAACAACTGTGCCGGTATTGGTAACGGGGCCGTTGAAGGTCGTGGTCTGCGACACGAACACCGTGGCGGCGTTGCTGAGCCCGCCGTTGAAGATCGCACCAGCCAGACTGTTGGTGAGCACTCCTCCGCCGCTGACGACCATCTGGCTGTTGGTGTAGGTCTTGCCGTTGAGGTCAAAGTTGCCGCCACTGATACTGGCCGTGCCCGTGATGGTGGCGTTGTTGCCCAACGTGATGCTGCCGGAGGTTTGCACGTAGTTGTTGCTAATTGCGCCTTGGAAGGAGATCGACCCGGAATTGGTGACGGCGCCGCTGATGTACCCTGGCCCGTTGCTGAACACCACCGAGCCACTGTTGACGAGGCCACCGGTGACGCGTGGATTGACCGTGTTGGCCATTAAGGTCAGCGTACCTGCGTTATCGACTTCATTGCTAATCGCGCCGCGCTGTAGCCAGGTGCCGGTATTGGTCACAGGGCCCAGTACGTAAACGTCAGCCGCAAAGCTTACCGTGCCGGCATTGGTCACGCCGCCGTTGAGTGTGGCGCCTAATGTCCCGTTCGTCAGTGTCGCGCCGGCGGCGATCAGCAACATCCCGTCGGTCAACCGACCCCCCACCAAATCCAGTGTGCCGCCATTGATGGTCGCCAGACCGGTAATCGTCGCGCCGCCGCTGACCGTGAAACTACCAGCCGTCTGCAGGAAGTTGTTGGCAATCGTTGCCCCAAGGTTCACGCGACCACCCTGATTGACCACCATCGGGGTGATCGTGCCCGTGCCCCCAAGGAAGCCACTGGCCAGGTTGGTGATGGTGCCGCTGTTGAGCGTGCCGCCGGTGAGGTTGATCGTGCCGTAGTTGGTGATGAGCGCGCCAGCACCAGTGCCGGGGTCGGCACCGAAGGTCAGCGTGGCGCCCGCGCTGGCCCCGATCGTGCCGGCGTTTCCGAACGTATTGGCATTGGTGAACTGCAATTCCACCACCGTGCTGGTGGCGAGGATCGTGCCCCCGGAGAGATTGACCACTTGAGAACCGTTCTGGATGATGCCGCCGCCGGTGATCGTGCCGCCGCTCTTGTTGGTCAGTACCGCAGTGCCGAGGTTCAACACGGCGTTGTTGAGTGTGCCCGCGCCCTGCAGATTGATCGTGCCATAGTTCGTTACTGCCCCCGCTCCCAGCAGCGCCAGGCTGCCACCGCTGCCAATGGTCACCGTCCCGCCCTGCGCCAACAGATTGCTGATGGTGAGAGTCGCGTTCGTGGCCAGAATCGTGCCCAGGTTGAACACCCCGGCCGCGTTGAGCGTGCCCGCGCCCGAATTGACGATGAACTCGCCCGCCGCGTTGGTGACGTTCGCGCCACTTTGATAGGTGCCACCAGCCAAAACGATCGTGCCCTGGTTGGCGAACACGCTGGTGTTGGTCAGCACGCTGGCCACCTGGATGGTCGCGTTGGTGTTGAACAACGCGCTGATCGATCCGCCACCG
>Ga0116126_1000584_pt1 | contig 26221 bp, 20 predicted proteins | sample June2015DPH_16_5_FD_89730 | JGI IMG/M metagenome (GOLD analysis project Ga0116126, IMG submission 89730) | Peatland microbial communities from SPRUCE experiment site at the Marcell Experimental Forest, Minnesota, USA - June2015DPH_16_40 | ecosystem: Environmental > Terrestrial > Soil > Wetlands...
CCACGGGTCCATGATCGAGTCGTGACCGATGCCGACATTGACGCCGGCGGCGAGCAATTCTTTGACGCGGGTGTGGCCGCGGCGTTTCGGGTAGGTGTCGGACCGGCCCTGAAGGACGGAGTTGTCGCAGGGGTTGGTGACCATGTGGAGCCCGGCGCGTTTGATGAGGCGGATGAGTTTGAAAGCGTACGCATTGTCCACGCTGTGCATCGACGTGGTGTGACTGGCGGTGACGCGACCGCGGAGGCCGCGTCGGATCGTCTCGGCGGCGAGAACTTCGGTGAACCGCGAGTTCGGGTCATCGGTTTCGTCGATATGCAGGTCGAGTTTTGCCTGAAACTGCTGGGCGAGATCGCAGGCGAATTTCACGTCGGCGACGCCGTCGTCGCGGGTCATTTCGTGGTGGGGAATGCCGCCGACGATGTCGCAGCCGAGTTCCATGGCGCGTTCCATGAGCGATTCGCCGTTGGGGAACGCGTAGATGCCGTCCTGCGGAAACGCGACGAGTTGGATGTCGACAAGCCCCGCGAATTCCTTTTTGACTTCGAGCAGGGCTTTCACGGCGGTGAGTTCGGGATCGCAGACATCGACGTGGCTGCGAATGCGGGTGACGCCGTGGGCGAGTTCCCATTTCACGGCGAGCGAGGCGCGGCGTTTCACGTCATCGAAGGTGAGCGTCTTCTTGCGTTCGGCCCAGATCTCGATGCCTTCGATGAGCGTGCCGGTTTGGTTGAAGCGCGGCTGACCTACGGTGAGCACGGCGTCGAGGTGGACATGGATGTCCGTGAACGGCGGCGAAACGAGTTTCCCGGCGCAGTCGATGATTGCCGCCCTGACCCCTCGGCTTCTCGAGGACTCGATTTTGGTGATGAGGCCGTTGTTGACGGCGATGTCGACGTTGTTGTCGTGTCCACGCACGCGCGCGTTGCGAAGAATCAGGTCCATGAGCGCCTCCGTTCGCGGCATTGTAACGGGCGGATGGGGAAGGGGAAGGATGTTTTTGTGAGGCAAGCGGCCGGGGAGGAAGGCGGACGGGCACGAGAATTATTTCACCACGAAGTCACGAAGAGCACGAAGGAAACACAGGGGGCCAAGAGGCGGATTCTCTCACGCAGAGGCGCAGAGGGCGCAGAGAACGAGGCCGATTGCGCCGGGGGCACGGACCCGGCGCGTCTCGTCGGACTCGGCTTGTTGAGGGGCCAAATCGGGCAAGGCCGCGCGGGGGAATCCGCCAAGGGCGGACAAGCTCGGCGGTCCGGAAATTGTGAGGCGGTGGGCGCGTCAAGTGTTTTATGATGAGACCTGACCCCGTGTCCTTGTGTTACACGCCGCAGCATTGGCAGGAAGTCTTATGGATAGCGCTATCCATAACCGTTATGGCGGTGATACCTTCCAGTGGAAGGTATCAGCGGAGGCACGGAAAGGATACGGGCGGGCGGGAAAGGATGGCGGGAGGTGGGGCGATACATATCAAACGTATGTATCATGGTGTCAGAAACGGGTGGATACATATGTTACATATGTATCATGGTATGGCGGCGGAGGTTGGGGGACGTTAAGTGAAGGGGGCGGAATTCAGAACACAGGGGAAAATGGAGGGGCCAAATCGGGCAAGACGCGTGGCAACGTCAGGTCCGTGAATTGTGAGGCGGTGAGGCGGCGATCAAATGTTTTATGTTGAGACCTGACCCCGTTTCTTCGGCTATGGGGTGTGACTGGGATATAGGCGGGGAAGACGAAGGCCGCGTGTGGTTACGATTTCGCAGCGATGGGACGGGTCAGGGGGTGAGAGAACGCCTAAGTATTCTCCGACGACGCGCGGCGAGCAGGGAGAAGGCGCCGAGGCCGACCATTACCCACGTGGAAGGCTCGGGGACGGGCAAGGTGATTCCTTGGAAGGCAAGAGCATAAGGCCCGTACAACCCGGAGGCAAAGGTGCTGCTGCCTCCGTTGGGCGTGAATTCATAGATGTGTCCGCCGGCCGCATCTGCCTCAAACAGGTCACCCGCGCTGTTAAAGGCCAGACCTTCCGGCGGGGCCAACCCGGAGGCAAAGGTGCTGCTGCCGCCGTTCGGGGTGAATTCGTAGATGCCGTTTTCATAAGCTACAAACAAATCACCCGCGCTGTTAAAGGCTAGAGCTTTGGGGGAGGCGATGAAACCAGAGGCAAAGGTGCTACTGCCTCCGTTGGGCGTGAATTCAAGGATGGTGCCGGTCGGTTCAGCCGCATCGGTTCCAGCCGCAAACAAATCGCCCGCGCTGTTAAAGGCCAGAGCATAAGTGTTGAACGAGGAGGCAAAGGTGGCGCTGCCTCCGTTGGGCGAGAATTCGGTGATTTGGGCGGTGCCGACAAACAGGTTGCCCGCGCTGTTAAAGGCCAATGGCAAAGGGTCGCTCAAATGGGAAGCAAACGTGCTGCTGCCTCCGTTGGGCGTAAATTCGTAGATATTGCCGCTGTTTCGATCCGCCTCAAACAGGTTGCCCGCGCTGTTAAAGGCCAGACCATAAGGGTACAACCCGGAGGAGGCAAAGGTGCTACTCCCTCCGTTCGGCGTGAATTCATAGATGTTGCCGGTCGAGCTGCCGCCGCTCGAGCCAGCTGTTACAAACAGATTCTGTCCCTGCGCCAGGGCCGCCGACAGCAGGCTGGCCAGTGCGACGGCCAAATAGCGAAGGGGAATTCTCATAGAAGTCCCTTGGCCCTTCGGAAATAGGTGCTCTCCGCTAACCGGCTCATGGGTACGAGTCTCTGCAACCGACTCCAATACAAGCAGAAGCCGCCCGATTTTTCAAGCGCAAAGTTACAGGCCCAGCGCCCAAAGGCGTTCAGTGGAAGGTGGCTACGGGAACAAGCCTCGTCGGTTTTATCGGATTGTGAGTTGACTTAATATCCAATTACGATATACTGGGGGGCTGAGGTTGGGATGTTCTTTGACAACGATGGGAGGGCCACTACCGGTTGGGGTGGTAGGGAGGCCGTAAAAAAAGTAACGGAAGTATCAAGATAACAAAAGGGTGACTGTTTCATGCCGTTTCTCAGCCCGGTTCGGCTCCTACCTCTTCGGCCAACCGCGCTTCGGTTTCTTCTTGTGCAACGCCACTTTCACAGCGTCTTCCCAGTTGGCGTAGCCGGTTATTTTGAACCGCTGCGGCTCCGGGCCGTGCGCCGTGTGCCTGCCCGCCTTAATCGGCTGCCGCTTGTGTTTCTTGTCGCTCATAATCTCGCGTTCCTTAAACCAGTTTCTTCGCAATGTCGCCGTCCAGAATCTCGCGGACGGTGAGCGGGATAATAACCTTGTGCTCCTTGGTGAAAAATCGGTCGATTTCATGCAAAGCGTCACTGCTGTAGCCAAACGAAACGAAGAAGCCCTTGGTGCGCTTGGCCCGGTTCATAGCCGTCTCAAACTGGTCGATCTCAGGCCGACCGGCTTTATCCTCCTGCTTCACTTGAACGGGATACCAGTTGTCCATGAAAGCAAGGTCGTCGTCTTGCCTGCCTTGCACCTTGTCGATGGCACTTACCGGATAGATTCTCCCGTCGATTCCCTTGTCCCCCACCTTGGCCTTGTTCGCTCTGCCGCCAAGTGCGACCACGGCCCAGTTCTCAAACTCGAATGGCGGTATCTTACGGAGCTTGTCCTCGCTCCATGGCAAGTCGCGCACGACAAAAGCGCGACCAACTCCCCACAGTGTTTCGTCCTCTTTCATGCCGCATACATCGCGTAATCGCTTCGCCATGACCCGGCAAGAGGTTGGCGATATGTCTATGCCTATCCACTGACGCTTGAGATTCTGTGCGGATACAAGCGCCGTGCCGCAACCGCAGAAGGCGTCGAGCACGATGTCATTCTCGTTGCTGCTCGCTTGGATGATTCGGTCAAGCAACGCGAGCGGCTTCTGTGTCGGATAGCCAAGCGATTCTTTCGCAGACTTTGAGAAACTGGTGAGCGCCGGAATATCGTCCCAAATGGAATCTATCGGCTGTCCCTTTAGTTCGTTCGCGTATCGTTTCCATCCCGGCGTGCCGCCTTTCGGCGGAAAATAAATCCGCCCATCGGCAGCCATTTCTTCCAGTTCGGCGGGTGTTCGCATCCAGTGACGGCCCTTGCCGATTTTGGCGGGGTCAACGCCTCGCCACGGCTTCCCGGTTTCTCCGTTTCGCAATCCAGAGCCGGTAATGTCGTTGACGCGGAACTTGCCCCGCGTCTTGACGTATTCGTCCTCATTTACGAAATAGCCTTCAAGGTAATCGTCTGAATAGTTTTTCAGTTGCGTGTTGAACAGAGGCGTCTTTCCATTGGAATACCTGAAAATTATGTCGTGGACATGACCAAAGCCATGCGTATCAGCGTGGGCCGTTGTTCGTTTCCAGACGATTTCATTTTGAAAATCTCCCTCGCTGATAATCTGGTCAAGCATCACCTTGACGTAGTGCGAAGCGTGCCAGTCGCAATGGTAGTAGAGGCTCCCGGATGGCTTTAGGACTCGCGCAAGTTGCTCGCACCGGGGTCGCATATAGTCAATGTACGCTTGCGTGGATTCGTGTCTGTCCTCAAATCCTCGCTTCTCTTGTGTCTCGCCCCAAAAAATCTCGTAACTGCGATTCGAGTTCCACGGCGGGTCAATGTAGATAAGATCAATGCAACCGTCCGGTAGTTTCTGCAACTGGTCGATGTTGTCTCCGCAATAAATGACCCGCGTATCGACCAGCGGTGAAGTGCGGGCAGCACTCATAGCGACCACTCCACAACGAGAAATGATTCCAGCGGTAGCCCGCACTCAAGAGCCGCTTCCAACCAACGCCGTTGCGTGTCCTGAATCTCGTCTTTGTGGCCTTTAGTGCGCTGTTTGGACTCCGCGAATATGCACGCGCTACCCTTCCAACATCCTACATCCCAACAACCCTTCCGCGAACCGGCAGCTTTGTAGATTCGATTCAGCAGCGATGCTTGCGCCTCCGATGGCTCCACGCTATTTGCGGGCCAGTAGCGTGTTCTGTACTTCCGATGGAACGTGTCCACCCAAAAACCTTGCCAGCCCGCTTGTTCAAACACTCGCAAGACGCCAAGTTCTGCAAACTCTGGTTTTCCGTCGAAATCCAAAATGATTTTGCCCCCGTAGTCGTCGGCGATCTTCTCGCCTGTCCACAGTTTGAAAATCGGGGTGGCCTTCGGGATTGCAACGGTTCTCCCCGATGGCAAGGGGATGCGTTCCTCTGTGCTCGGTTCCAATCCCTTTGGATATGTCGTAGAACTGACTTGGTTCATGCTGCCTGATCGACCATCGTTCGGTAGTCCAATCGCTTGCCGCCCGCTCCCTGAATTGCCGCAACGGTACGCTCTCCGTCGTTCATCTTGCGGCCATTCCACCGGAAGTCAAACTCTCCGACATAGCGGGGCAAATGTTTCTTACTGACCGCGTGATAAATCCCGGTGATGCCGCGCTTGAGAATTGCGAAGGACGATTCCGCCGTGTTCGTGTGAATCCAACCGTCACGCACATATTCACCATCCCGATGGCAAACGACTTCGTGACCAGCGAACTGACGGCCAATGGGCGCGTAGGTCGCAAATTCGTCAGTGACGATCACCGAGCGATTATCCACGCTCCCGGCGAGAGCCGCATGGAGCGTCTTGGCGCTGACATTCGCCACGACCCGTCGATGGATACCGCCATCACGTTCAACCATTGCAAACACCGGAACCTTGCGCGTTCCGCGTCCCCTCTTTCGGGGTCGCCCGGCCCGGTGCGGATGTGGGCGGACTTTGCCGCCGACATAGGTTTCATCAAGCTCGACCAATCCCTTCAACTTTCGTCCGCCATCTGGCGTCATGGCAAAGCGAATGCGCTGCAACAAGAACAACGCGGATGGATAACTAATCTGGCAGTGCCGTTTGATCTCCAAAGCGGACACGCCCTTCTTGGAAGTTGCCATGCGCCAGAACGCATAGGCCCAATGCCGAAACGGGATTCGGGATTCTTCCAGTACCGTGCCGATGCGAACGGTGAACTGCTGCTTGCAATCGTGACACCGCCACAAGAACGCCTTGTTGCGCTGGCCGGTCTTGGCGTCTTTCATCTGATAGACGTTGGTTGAATTGCAGTGGGCGCACTGTGGTTTTCCGCCCCACAGTTGCCGCTCGAAAAACTCAACCGCCGCAAGCTCGTCCGAGCAAATCGCGGGCATCTGCTGAATGACTTCCGACTTGTCCAAGTGTGCTGTTTTCCTTTTCATGCCTCTACATTAAACCTAACAAAAGGCTTTGTCAACGCCTTTTTTCAATTATTTTCGCCTGTTTTTCCTTGGTTTTTTGGCGGTTCTTGTGACCCATCGAACCTTTCGTAAGTGCTGGAATATCATGACGCAGGTGTCATTCGGTACTGGGGGGTTAGAATCTTTCTCCCAAAGTGTCCTGATTTTATCTGCTCCGGGGACACCATCGGTTCCCCGCCCAACATAGTGCCACTCGCCCGCAGAGTTTAGAGTGCTGATCGCCGTATTTGTCCCCACGCCTTCTGCCGCCTCACTTCGGAATTTTGCTTCTGCCATTCTGTAAATCAGCTCTGTGTGTATCAAGTCCTCTTTATAGTTGTGAATCAGGCTTGCGGTGGCCAAATCATATCCGGTGCCGATTGCACAGAAACCCATTTTGTCACAAATCTCTCTGCCGTCTTCATTGATTTTTACCAAATGCGGCTCCCCGGTGGGGTCGAATCCCGCAAGCAACAAATCCGTGTCAATGTTTACTTTGTTCACATTGTCAAGAACGTCGGGATATTCAGTGCCAAAATAATCGGTGCCTTTTCGCTTAAACTCGCCCATCGTCATTCCGTAACGAGCCAAAACTTGGTGCTCAATGGTGTCCCGAAGTTCTTGCTCGTAGGCGGCTTGGTATGCAGAGACAACCGATTCCATTCTCTCGACCTTCCCAACCAAGGCTCTGCGTGCCGCACGACGTACTGCTATTGCGATAGTAGGAATGCCCGCATACATCATTAGCCATCGGCTGTTTGGTGTTACTGGCATGACTTTGGGGCTATCAGTATCCCTTGACCATGAGGGATCAGACAACATCATGTCGCTGATCGTGACGATGTTCGGGGATTGATTTGTCTTTCCGTAAGCGATTGCTGCAATGCACAGAGTCATGTCGTTTTTCCTAAGAATCAATGGCGGTTTGGCGGGCCGCTTGATTCTAGGAAATCGCCTCCGCTTTTCAAGCGGGAATATCTGCCTCCGCTTGCGGTCGTGCCAAGGGTGCCTAAACATCAACCGCCCCCGGTTGGGGCGACTGCCCTTTTGTTATCTTGATACTTCCGAAAAGTAAAATTGCAAAACGAACCCAAATTTGAGCAAGCCGGCGTGGAAAACTGTGAAACGGAAAGCCAAAAACGAACCCAAGTTGTGGCCACAAGCGGAGGGCGGCGAAGTGGCTAAGTGCCGGAGTGTCGAAGTGCGGAAGGCGGACGGGCACACGGATGGCCGCGTGACGCTCGTGCGAGCGAACCGCGCCTACGGCGGACGAGCGCGGGCTTCGCCAGGGAGCTTGATCAGGAAGAGCGCGGAGGACGCGAAGTGCGCTGGGCGGCGTAACCCGCGAATTGGCAGCTGGAAGCCTATTTTAAAAATCGTTGACGGTAATGGGGGATGGTGTTATCACCAAGGCGTAATGCAAGGAGGAAGGCGTTGATATTATGAAGAGTTTCTCAAGGATTTTCTTGTCAGTGGCCCTCATCGGGGGCGCGGTTCTACTGTTCAATGGATGCGCGACGCAGCAGAAGCGTCTGACGCCGGTGAACGAGCAGCAGAAGAGCGAGTTTCTCAAGGGGATGGACGTGGTGGAGAAGCCCGAGCTGGAGCCGGAGTGGGCGGATTTCGTGAAGGACCATTACCCGAACTGGCGGCGCCACTACTGGGTGGACCGCGGCCAGTGGGGGAATCGCGGTTATATCTTCGGGCGACCGGCGGCGGAGACCGAGCCGGTCGTTGAGCAGATCACGCCGTTGCCGCCGGCCGAGCCGGCCCCGCCGACGATCGTCGAGAACGAGCCGCCAAAGGTCGCGGCACCGGAGAGGCCGGCCAAGTACGTGGTACGCAGGGGCGATTCGCTGTGGAGGATTGCCGGCAAGGTGTATGGCAATCCGTTGAAGTGGCCGCGGATCTATCGGGCCAACAAGGACAAGATCAAGAACCCGAACCTGATCTACGCGAACCAGGTGCTGGTCATTCCGGAGAAGTAGGGTGCGACGCCGGTGGTCGGGTTGCGAAGCGCGGGCAGATGCAGTATGTTTTGGTTGTTTGAGGGAATGACGCTTTAGCGACACATGGCCAGCGAAACACTGCATTTCGACAATGCGCGGCAAGCGCAATCCCTGTATGCCAGCGAGCCGAAAAACCTTCGCCTTGTTGAAGACCTGCTCAATCTAAAGGTCACCGCCCGCGACGGTTGGATCAACGTCGAAGGCTCGGCGCAAGACATCGCGCGGGCAAAGTCCCTGTTTACCGAACTGCACCAGGCGGTATCCCGCGGCACGGTGATTCGTCGGCAGGAATTCAGCCGGGCGGTCAGCGCGATCTCGCGCGGTGAGGCGCTGAAGATGCAGGAATTACATGAGGGCCGTGTGGATGTCTCCACGCGGAAGCGGCCGATCATCCCGAAGACGCAGGGGCAGAATCGTTACCTCGAAGCAATCCGCAAGAACGATATCGTGATCAGTATCGGGCCGGCGGGGACGGGCAAGACGTATCTGGCGATGGCGATGGCGGTCCACGCGCTGCGCAGCGACCGCGTGGGCCGGATCATTTTGTGCCGGCCGGCGGTCGAGGCGGGCGAGGCGCTCGGATTTCTGCCGGGGACGCTGGAAGAGAAGGTCAGTCCCTATCTGCGTCCGTTGTACGATGCGTTGTACGACATGATGGACCCCGACGAGATCCAGCGGAACATGGAACGGGGCGTCATTGAGATTGCGCCGTTGGCGTATATGCGCGGGCGCACGCTGAACAATGCGTATGTGATTCTGGACGAGGCGCAGAACACAACGAGCGAGCAGATGTTGATGTTCCTGACGCGGATGGGGTTTGATTCCAAGGTGGTGATCACGGGTGACATCACCCAGGTGGACCTGCCCGGGCACAAGACGTCGGGGCTGATCGAAATCCAGGGTATTCTCCAGGAGATTCCTGGCCTGGAGATTGTCTACTTGAATGAACATGACGTGGTCCGCCACGAACTTGTGCAGAAGATCATCGGCGCGTATTCCAAGTTCAAAGAGGAACGGGAACGCCGTCGCCAGGAATCGGCGGCGAACGGCAACGGCAAACCGCACGCGGCATGACCCCCGACGGCATGCGGGAGAGGGTCACCGTCTCCAATCGCCAGCGCCGGCTGAAGATCAACGCTCGCCGGCTGGCGGAGGTTGCCGAACATGCGCTCGAACTCGTCGGTGACAAGCAGTTCCATCTGGGAATCGTGCTGGTTAACGATGGCGCCATCGCAAGACTCAACGCGCAATACCATCACACGCAGGGGCCAACGGACGTACTGAGTTTCGATTACGGGGAAGGGCAACGCGAGCTGATCATTTCGGTGGAACGCGCCGTCATCCAAGCCAGGCGGTACCGCACGACGCCGGGGCGCGAACTCGTCTTGTACGTGGTACACGGCATCCTCCATCTTCACGGGTACAACGACCTCACCGCGCTGCAACGCCGCCGGATGCGCGTGGCGGAACGGCGGTTGATGTCACATTTGCGAAACCATTTCGATTTGAACAGGTTGGCTTGAGCGTGAACTGCAAACCAGCACTGGGTCTGAGGTGTGTTTTTGTTGACTTTTGGGACATGAAGGTGTCTAATGTCACTTAAGTCTCGGGCACACGTGACATAAGGGCAAGAAAAACACCTAGGGAACCGTAAACGAAGAAAGCATCTCTCACGAAGGGGATTCTGAATGCAGAAAACATCTCTCACGAAAACAATCGCAATCCGTAGTCTTTTGAGTTGCTTGGCCTTCCTGGTGGCTGGCGGCATTACGGGAATTGCTTCCGCTCAAGCCACCAGAACGATCCGTGTGGTTTGCTACAACATTGATGCCGACCAGGACCAAAGCGGTTCTCAGTACGCCCTTCCGCAACCCGGGTTGATTACTCCTTACAACAGCACAATTCCCTACACTACCGCAAATATGATCAGTGGCGGCGTGCTCGAGGGGATTGGAGAAGAGATTATCAATGGCGATCCGGCGCAGCCGATCGATATTCTGGCGTTGGAAGAGACGACCAGCAACTCGACTACCGTCCAACCGATCGTGACCGGGTTGAATACCTTCTACTCGAACTATTATAATAATACCAACGCTTACTATGCCATGAGCCCCTACCAAGCCAAGACAAGTGGCACCCCCCAGGATGGGGGCGGCCCCAACGCCATGGTATACAACACCAATACGTTGCAACTGATTGCCTCCGTCGCAGTGGATCCACCGGGCGGCGCTGGCAATCTTGGCTCTTCGTATGGTGAGTATCGTGAGGTGGTGGCGTACGAGTTTGCACCGGCCGGTGTGACGCCAGGGGCGAACAATGAGTTTTACGTTTATGTGAGCCACTACAAGGCGGACGGGGGTTCCAGCAACGACGCCAAACGTCTTGGCGAGGCCCAGATCATCCGCAATAACGAATCCACCAACTGTCCCGCGAACGCCCGGGTGCTGTACGTGGGCGACTACAATATCAACGACGGTAGCGGCGAGGGCGGCTACCAGACGATCCTCTCCAACGGCGTGCCTTGGACCAGCAGTATAAAGCAGGGTCAGGGAGTCGACCCGCTCAACATTGATTGGGGTCCGTACACGTCTGCGACCACCAACCTCAGTTGGAGCCTGTACATGTTAACCGAATCGGCCACGAAACTCACCGCGCGGTTCGATCTTCAAGTGATGACGAGCAACGTGTATTACGGTGTGGCGGGGGGCTTGCAGTACGTTCCGGGAACGTACCACGCGTTCGGCAACAATGGCACGACCCCTTCTGGACAGGGCGTGGATCAGGGTGGGAATACCGCGCTGAACGATCTTGACCCGAACTTGGTGAGTCTTTTCAACCTCCCCGCCTCGACACTATTGGGGGACCTCGCCACCACCACCGATCACCTGCCTGTAGTGGCCGATTACACCATCCCCCTGACTTCGGGCCCCGTCACGTTCACGACGAGCCAAGGGAACGAGACGTGCAATGGCCAGTCCGCCGGCACCATCACGGTCAGCGGCGTTTCCGGCGGCAGCGGCGGCGGGTACACCTATTCGACGAACAACGGGGTCACGTTCCAGGCCGGCAGCCAGTTCACGGGCCTGGCGGCGGGCAGCTTCACGATTGTGGTCAAGGACGGCCTCGGGAACACCAGCACAGGCCAGGTCGTGACGATCACCCAACCGACCGCGATCACGTTCACGACAGGCCAGGCCAACGAGACCTGCAACGGGCAGTCCGTCGGCAGCATCACGGTCAGCGGCGTTTCCGGCGGCAGCGGCAGCGGGTACACCTATTCAACGAACAACGGCGCCACGTTCCAGGCCGGCAGCCAGTTCACGGGCCTGGCGGCGGGCAGCTACACGGTTGTGGTCGAGGACGGCATCGGGTGCAACAGCACAGGCCAGGTGGTCACGATCACCCAGCCGAGCGCGGTCACGTTCACGACGAGCCAGGTCAACGAGCCGTGCTATGGCCAGATCGTCGGCAGCATTACGGTGACGGCGTCCGGTGGCAGCGGCAGCGGGTACACCTATTCAATGGACAACGGCTCCACGTTCCAGGGCAACAACCAGTTTACGGGCCTGGCACCCGGCACCTACGAGATTGTGGTCGAGGACGGCATCGGGTGCCTCAGCAGCGCCACGCCGATCACCATCACCCAGCCGTCGCCGCTGAGTTGCTCGGTGAGTCCGTCGATCGTCACGAATTGCGTCAACCTTTCCCAAGTGTTCACGGTGAACGTCAGCGGCGGCACCGCGGCCTATGGCTACAGTTGGAGCGGTCCGAACAGCTTCAGCGGGACCGGCTCACCGATCACGATTAACAATCTGCAGCCGGCCAGCGCGGGCACGTACACCGTGACGGTGACGGACGCCAACGGTTGTGGAACCATCTGCGCGGCGACCCTGGCGATCAATCCGGCGCCGGACGCCCCGACGGCGGCGAACAACGGGCCGATCCTCGCCGGCACCACGCTGAATCTGACGGCCAGCACGGTGGACGATACGACCTACAGTTGGACCGGTCCAAACAACTTCACATCGACGGATCAGAACCCATCGATTTTGAACGCCCCAGCAGCAGCCAACGGTACGTATACGGTGACCGTGACCGACAGCAACGGTTGCACCGCGGTCGGGTCAACGACAGCGGTGGTCATGTCATTGCAGATTACTTCCATGGCGGCGCGAAGCAATAATGTCTACATCAGTTGGGCAACCATCGGCGGGACGACCAACGTGGTGCAGGTGACACCCGGCAACCCCGGCTACAACACGAACTTCCTGGACATCATCGGTTCGGAGACGTTTGTTGGCGGCAGCGGGATCACGAGCACAAATTACACGGATGCCGGCGGGATGACCAGCTCGTCCAACCGATTCTACCGCGTGCGTTTGGTGCCGTAACAAGGCTTCAAGAAAAGTGATATTGGCGCGTCTCGCACGATTCGTCCGCGCTGGGACAGTTACTGTGCCCTGCCTGTTTGTCGCGCTGACGGCGCAGGCCCAACAGATCAAGGTGATGGAGTATGATGCCTCGCAGGACATCGGGGCGTATACCAACCCCTCACCGCAATCAGCGGCCTACGCACGCGTCATCGCGTACCAGCAACCGGATATCGTTTGCTTCTCCGAGCTGAACGATACCAATCTCCCGAACGCTGTTTCGCTGGTCACCAGCGGGGTGATTAACTGGGTGACGAATAATCTGGCTCCGGTGTTCGGAACGAAAACCGGTGTCACGTTTTGGGTCTACATCGCCAACGTGGGGGATGGGTACAACCGCAACGGTGAAATCAGCCGCTATCCGATTGTCAGCGGCACGACGTACAGCGATGCCGGGGGCGGGTTTGCCAACCTGCGCGGGATGGATTCGATCACCATCCAACTGAGCGGCACCAACACCCTCCAGATTTTCCATGCGCAACTGAAAGCCGATGGCGGCACGCTCGACACGAACAGCAACTGCGAAAGAAAACAGGCGGAGGCCGCGACCGACGCGACCAACATGATGAACTGGGCGAGCACGAACCAGTACCCGTATATCTGGACTTGCGACTGCAACGAGGACCAAGACCCGCGCGACGTCGGTACCGTTGACGGGTACACCACGCCCGAGTGCCCGATCTCGAGCACGTATCATCCGATCACCACGCTCGAGCAGGTGGGCGGGGTGGTCAATTACGAGCCCACCACGCTCGAAACCAATGCGGTCGGTTCATGGCGGACGTGGAGCACGACCCAGGAAGCCGGCCAGCCATCCGTCATATTCGATTACGTTCTCGCCGCGACCAACCGGCTCACGCCCGTGTCCGGGCTGGTGTTCAGCACGTTCGACTGGGCCTCGCACGGTCTGTACACCAACGCGAGCCCGCAGAATCTCGTCAATGACAGCTATACCGCGGACGATCACTTCGATGTGCTGGTGACCTACTCGTTTCCGACCTCCGGGACGAATTTTGGCGTCAGCCCGACTTCACTCACGGCGACCGGAAATCCGGGCGGGCCGTTCACTGCCTCCAGCCAAATCTGCGTGCTGACGAACTTCGACACGATCCCGTTGTTTTGGGCCATCACGAATCAAACCAGCTGGCTGAAGGTCTCTTCACCGGTGGGAAATCTCGGCGCCGGCTGGGGCACGAACATTACCGCGTCCATTACCGCGACGGCCAATTCGCTGCCAGCGGGGACCTACACGGACACGATCACGTTTAGCAATACGGCCACGGGTGTTTCTCTGCCGGTGGGCGTCACGCTGGTCGTCGGGACACCGCCACCGGTGGCCGGTTTTACGGTCACCCCGACCAACGGAGCCGCGCCATTGGCGGTGAACTTTGCCGACACCTCGACCAACTCGCCCGCGAGTTGGGCCTGGACATTTGGCGATGGTGGGACATCGACAAACGAGAACCCGTCGTACACGTATGCGACGCCGGGCGCTTGGACGGCGCAGTTGATCGCCTCCAACGCAGGCGGATCCGGCACCAACACGGTGTTGATCAACGTCTATGACCCGTTCGCGTGGTGGGAGCAAACCTACTTCGGCAGCACCAACTGCGGGCTGTGCGTTGGGAACGCCTCCTACACAGGTGACGGCATGAGCAACACCAACAAGTTCCTGGCGGGTTTCAACCCCACCAACCCGACGGCATACCTGCACATCATCAGTATTGCGACGTCGAGCAACAACATCATTGTGACCTATCTCGGCGCCAGCGGTGACACCAACTACGTGCCGGGTGCCCAGTCGCGGACGAATGTATTGGATTTCGCAACTGGTGACGCCAGCGGCAGCTACACGAATGGTGTCTGGCAGGACACCTTCCAGACCAATATCCTCGGCGTGGGTATATCCACCGCTGGAGGGGAGGGGACAGGACTCGGCACGGTCACCAACATGACGGATGTTGGCGGCGCGGCCAGCTCGCCCAACCGATTCTACCGGGTGCGGCTGGTGCCGTAACACGACGTGGAAATAGGCGGCGCAGGGGCTTTGCGATCGACGGGACCCGTGTGCGTGTTTGTTCAGGCTCAAGCCCCCTTCCTTTCTCGTGTGGCGCGTTGACACCGCGGCGGCGGGCGTCTACGATGGCGCGCCCATGAGCGAGATGTGGAAAGACCTGCGGAATTCCTTTTTTGCCGGGTTGCTGGTTGTCGTGCCGGTCGCGGCCTCGCTCCTGATTCTTCTCGGGATATTCACGTGGGTGACCGATTTCATGCTGCCGGACGCGTTGCGCCAGCAAATGTTCACCCCCTTGTATCGGATCATTGCGTTGGTCGCGTTCATCGCGTTTACGACCGGGGTGGGCTGGATCACGCGCCACGTGGTGGGAAAACGGATGGTGGCGGCCACGGAATCGACGATTGGCCGGGTGCCGCTGCTGAACAAGACCTACGGGTTTATGAAGGAGATCAGCCACACGCTGCTGTCCGGGCGCAAGACGATGTTCCAGCGGGTCGTATTGGTCGAGTTTCCCCGTCCGGGAGTGTATACGGTTGGTTTTGTGACGGGGGAAACCCAGGGCGAAGTGCAAGAGAAGACAGGGGAGACAGTCATCAATGTTTTCGTTCCGACGACACCCAATCCGACGAGTGGATTTCTGATTCTCGTGCCCCGCGAACAAGTGGTGGACCTGACCATGACCGTGGCCGAAGGAATGAAGATGGTGATCTCGGGTGGCACGGTCGTGCCGTCCTACACACCGGCGACGCAGCAGGCCCTGAAGCTCAGACAGCCATAAGATCGCATGGATACCGAGCGCGCCGAGGGGATTGTCTTGCGCCGGCAGCCGGTGACCGAATCCAGCCTGCTGGTGACGTGGTACACGCGCGAGTTTGGCAAGCTAAAGACGCTGGCCAAGGGGGCGCGTCGGGCGAAGGGGCCGTTTCAGGGCAAGATCGATCTATTCTATCGCGACGAGATTGTGTTTTTGCGCAGCAAGCGTAGCGATTTGCACTTGTTGCACGATTGTTACCTCGAAGACGCCCACGTGCGACTGCGGAAATCGGTCGAATCACTGACGGCGTCGTCGTATGTGTGTGAGCTGGTGGAGCTAGCGACAGAGGGTGAAGATCCGAATGACGGGATTTACGAGCTGCTGGCAATGATTCTGAAGGCGCTGGAAGCGCGTCACGACGGGGTGCTGCTGATCTGGTTCGAGTTGCGACTACTGGCAGCAGCGGGCTGGAAACCGAAATGGGGGGCAACAACGGGGGTGAACCGGGTATTGCAATCGATTGCGGGAGCGTCTCTGGAAGGTATTGGGCGAGTGAGGCTTGGCGACGAGCAACTGGCCGCTAGCCGAGAGATTGTCTGGCAGTTTTGGGACACGCATCTGGGGCGAGCACCGCGAACGCGAGCGTTTCTGCTGGGGAAACTAGCTAATTGACTCGGGTGCAAAGACTTACCATACTGCAATAATCACGGGTAAGCGGTCATCTTAGGGCGTCGGACGCCTGAAAACAGCAACATGTAGCACATTCTTACGAAGTTAGCATGAAAAACGCTTGTCTCGACGCAGGCGCTCATAGCGAGCCAACCAAACGATGATTCAACGAGGAGTAAGATCGCCATGGCTACTCAACATGTAGAGTTTCCTGCTCACGAGAGACCCCACACGGAAGTCAGCACCGTCCAGATGGTGGGTATTGCTCTGGTGATCACAGCGGCGGTGTTTGGGATCGCGTTTGTCGTCGGGGGATTTCCCAAAGACCTGTTTATGGGCCGCGATAAGATCCTGCCTGACCGCGTTTTCTTCCAGAGCCTGATTACGTTCGTCTGGGCGCTGTCCATGGCCAATGTGATGTTGAAGTTGCTTCGGCTGAAACAGGAACGGGAGAACATTGTGGAAAGCGGTCTGCCGGAGAACCTGGATATGACCGACGATGAAGCGTTGATGAGGGTCTATGAGCGAATCAAGTTGCGGCCGGCCATCACGGAGAGCCTGGGGTTGACGCGCATTGCGCGAGTGTTGGCGATGTGGATCAACACCGGTGATCTCCAACGCACCGCGCAATATGCCCGCGAGCAGGCAGACCTCGACGCCTCCGAGTCCGATTCCACGTTCCGCCGCAACCGCTTGTTCATTTGGGCCATGCCGCTGCTCGGGTTCGTCGGTACCGTGTACGGTGTGGCCAATGGCATCAGTGGTTTCGCGATGTTTTTGCATCTGGCGAACGTGTCCATGGATCAAATCAAAGCGGCGATCGGCGACATTACCACGGGCCTCGCTGTGGCGTTTATGTGCACGTTGCTGGGGTTGTTTACGGCGGGGCTGGCGGCGTTTCCCAGTTTGTGGGCCGAACGCAAGGAAGAAGAAGTGCTGGCGGAAATCGACGAAATGGTCGAGGACCAGTTGCTGTCGAGAATGCCGTCGGGCGCCGGAGAAGAATCGAGGGAGTTTCCTGTGGAGCAGATGGTAGCGGCGATCCGCGAGGGCATGGAAGGTCTGCAGACCCAATCGAAATTCCCCGTGGAGGAATTGGCCCAGGCGATCGACGCGGGATTCCGGCGGTTGCCGAACCCGGATCGATATGAAGAGGTCTTTTCCCGCGCGATCTCCCGGGCTGGCGATGTTATCAATGAGAAATACGATGAATTTGCCCAGAATTACGAGCGGCGTATCGGCGAATTGGGCTCCCAGCTCGGCGGCAAGCTCGAGGGCGTGGCCAACAACTTCAACAACGGGACACACCGGATCATCTCCGAGTTGACCAAGACGCAGGAGCGCAACCTGGAGATTTATTCCAAGAACGAGCAGAAACTGGCGGAGAAGTTCGACGAATTGACGGAGCAACTGACCACCATGGCCAAGGAGCAAGCGGAGCAGTTCGGCGACGCCCACGAGAATTACGTCGAGGCAATCCAGGAACTGGACAAGAAGGAAATCGCGCGGTTCGAGAAGATGGTCCAGGATTTCAGCCAACTCTCCGGACGGGTGGCCGACTCTCTCAAACAGGCGGTGATGACACTGGAAAGTTCGTCCACGCGATACAGTGAGCGCATCCAACAGTCGGTCGAGTCGTTGAACGAGCAACTGGAGAAGGTCACGCAGTTGGGAACGGAGATCGACAAGGTGCTGCGCACCACACAGGCGATGGAGACAACGCTGCGTCAGGTGGGCAACTCCGATGAATTCCGCCAGACCCTGGCCAGTTTGCGCAGTCACCTGAACACGAGCGATGAGCTGCTCAAACAGCTGTCGCGCCCGCGCAAGGTGGTCTTCCAGGAAGCGCGAAGCGATGACAATATGTAGTGGTTCCGTGGCGCAGGACTCGATGATTCGAAGGTGACAACCTTATGGCACGACGGAAGGCCTACGAGAAGATCGATATCAACGTCGAGCCATTCCTGTCCATCATGGCGATCGTGCTCAAGCTGATCTCGCTGATTCTGGTGGTCATCGTCATGCGCATTGCCATGAACCCCAACGCCAAGAAGATCATTGCATTTACTGGATTGTATTCCGGCCATGGGAATATCGCCAACCCCAAGGTGCCGTCGTATGTGGATTGCCATCCCGACGGGTTGACATTGTATTCCAATGACAGACCTCGGGGCACACCAGTGACCTGGGACGATTTGCAGCGGCCGGACAATGCCTTGAACAAGCTTCTCGACAGAGTCCAGCAACACAAGGACGACGAGTACGTGGTGGTAATGGTGCGGCCCCAGTCGGTGAAGTTTTATCGCACGGTGCGCAATCTGATCGAGAAACGGCCGATTGACGTGGGGTACGATGCGATCGACGCGGATTTCAAAGTCGATTGGAATGAGGCGGAGAAGGCGCTGGCGATTTCTCCGGACTGACATCATGGCGCGGCGAAGAATAAAAAAGGGCGAGCCGGAAATGTTGATCATATCGTTCTGCGACATCGTGACGATCACGACCGCCGCGCTTTTCTTCTGCCTTCTGGTCACCGTCCAGGAAGCCGTCAAAATCCCTGTATTTCGGCCGACGCCCCGGGCAAAGATAACGTCAAAACAGGGCATTATGTTTGAATGTCGAACCAATGAATTGTTCTTTGTCGACACCGCCGGGCTGCAAGATCAGGTCGAAAAGCTGATGTCAAATTTGAATCCAGGGGTTCGCAGTGGAGATATTGAGTCGTTCCTAAAGGCGCTTCAGGGGCAGGAGGTTGGGAATGCGTACTACAAGGTAGATCCGCGGTACTTATTGGTCGGGAAAATGGGACTGGAGGTGCGGCCGGGGGTTGCTGGGGAGACCATGACGGAGTTGGATGACCCCAATAGCAAGTTTCAAGCTATTATCTCCCAATTGGACAAGAGCAAGCAATACATTGCTTTTTTGGTCAGAGATGATAGTTTTAACATATTTCGCAAGGCCCGCCAGATTGCCGACACAGCCGGGTTCGACACAGGCTGGGAACTGCTCGGGATTGATGAGCCAATCAAGTTTGGGGAGGGTGGGACTGCGATAGCCACCCAATAGGGAATATTTTATGGCTCGTAGCACAAGCGGCAACGGGAAGGGTAGAGGGACAAAGGCCAACGTAATTGTCTGGACGTTGCTGGTCGTGCTGGTTTTGACTGCGGGGGTTCTCGCCCTCAACGTGACGCAACGGTTCCATCGGGTTGTGCAGGAAACCAACCAGGTGCGCACGGTCGTCCAAGAGGCTGTCAAGCGCCAGGAAATGATTGTCAAGGCGCCCGCCCGCAAGGAGTTTTCCGCGGCATTTCTCCAAATGGCTTTCGGTGATAACCCGCAGCTGTTGGAGCAGATCAAGGCGTCTCTCGGCAAGGCCCTTGGAGAAAATCCCACGCTTGCGCAGGGCGATGTCGCAATGATGCTGGTGACCTACCGTGCGGAGGGAGAACTGCGCGACGTGGCAATCCACATCTTCGGAAACCTAATGCCCGAGAAATTGCCTGCGTTCAGCGCCGAAGGTTATTGGAAGTCTCAACTCCCCGATAATTTCTTCAAAATGGGGCAATCGATGCTGGCCACCTTGGGACGCGAAGTTGTCATTTTGGCCAGCCCGGAAGCCGAGAAACGTCAACGAGACCTCTTGGAGTCGATCCTGAACAACCGCTACGATACTGTCCAGAATTATCTCCACGACCCGGTTTCCTTTATCGTCGTCATTCCCGAGCCGGGGTTGTTGTTCACCGATCGTTTTCGACCCTATATGGCGGCGGCGTTGATTAAAGGAAAGATTTCGCTTGATGAAGCCCGTGCGGAAATGGTCGCCCTGAGCATGGATCCTCAAAAAGCCCAGGAGCTGGCGCAATTACTCTCCGACACGCGCATGATGGCGGTGGGCATCGCTCGTGTCCGATACGGAAGCTCCGTGGCCGACTCCGCTCTCGAGCAGTTGTCTCGGGCGCAGATTGTCGCGGACGGACCCGCCGTCAAAATGACCGTCGTGCTGCCGTCTGACGTCATCGAACGAGGTCTGCCGCGAGTCGTCCGCGCCTTGTCCAAGGGAATCGGGCGCATCCAACGTGGACCAGGTTACCCCAGCTAGGCGGCGAATCCTCGGCTCTGTGCACCTGCGAGGAACATGACAACACATCGAATCAAGCTGGGCGTACTCGGGGTGGCTGGCCTCCTCGTATTGTCCTGGCCGTCGCTCGGCCAACCTGCGTCGTCGGCGCCCGCCGATCCCAAACTCCAGGCCGCATATCGACGCCTCCATTTTGACCGGCTGTACCCGGCGGAAACCGTCTCCTTCATTCAAGTCAAGTTGCAGAATGCGCCCCACGCCGCGGATGTCCTCGCCGACCTGGCCTCTGACGAGCGCGCCGATGTGCGCGTTCTGGTGGCCATGCTCCTCGGAGAACTTGGTGAACCCGACGGGGCCAAAACGCTGTGGCATCTGACCCGCGACAGCGTGGAATTCGTCCGCACCACCGCCGCCGGATCCCTGGTGCGACTGTCGGGTATGACCCCGATCGTCAATTCGTGGGACGGTCTCAAGGATCCGCGTCCAGATGTCCGCAAACTCACTGCCGCCCTCCTCGGTCAGGCATCCGACAAGTCGGCCGAACCGGCCTTGCTCGACGATATTCACGACCCCGATGTTCCGGTTCGCACTGAAGTGGTCGGCTCGCTCGGCTCCTGTGGAACCACTGCGTCCGTTCCGTCGCTCGTCGAGTCCTTGCGCGATGATAGCGCGCTGGTTCGAACCGCCGCGGCCAGTTCGCTGGCGCACTTCGACGATCCGTCTTCGATTCCTTCGCTCGTGGCCGCATTGAACGACTCCGACTGGCACGTCCGCGCCTCGGCCATCATGTCGTTGTCGGCGTTGGCGAGCAATGACAAGGACCGCGTCGCCAAAATCATCGACCCGATCGCGGCCCGGCTTCAAGACGACCAGTACGCGCTCGTCCGCGACCGCGCCGCCGATGCGCTGGCCCGCCCCAATGACGAAAAGGCCGTCGCGGCCCTTGTCCAGGCGATTGTTTCTGAAAATCGCGAAGCCAGATTTCACGCCCATGAAGCCATCATCAGTTGCAAGGCCGTTGCCGCCCTGCCGCAGTTGGCGAAGTACATTCACCATACGAACCGGGACGTGCGCGAAAAGATCGTGAAAATCTTTGGCGAGATCGGCGGCCGGGACCAGGTTCCCTACGTTACCGCGGCGCTGACCGATCCGGATCCGGTCGTTCGCCTCGCCGCCGTCCAGGCGCTCCGCAAACTTCAGGGCGAAGGAATGCTCGAAGCGCTCCAGACCAAATGTAACGATGTCGATCCCAACGTGCGGGCCGAGTCCGCGCGGGCGCTCGGTGCCATCGGCGATCGAAAAGCCGTGCCGAAATTGGTCGAATTGCTCCACGACGACAACGGGTTTGTCCGCAGCGCCGCCGCCGAGTCCCTCGGCCAGCTCGGGGATCGCACCGCCACCATTGCCTTGATTCAGGTGCTCACGGGCGAGAAGCCTCACCCGGCCCAGGGCGCGGAGCAGGAGGGTCTGGTCATCTCGACGCGACCGGGCGCATTGCCGGACATTGTCAAACTGAAACTCGTCGAAGAGAAGATCAACGCCACCAAGGCCCTCGGTGACATTCGCGATCCCCTGGCCGTGGACGCCCTGATCGAAAACGGGCTGAAGGCCGAGGACCCGGGCCTGCGCGCCGAGTCGGCAGTCTCGCTCGGCAAGATCGGCGAACCGCGTGCGGTCAATCCGCTGGAAGCGACCGTCCGCCCCTATTACGATTCCGTCCCGCAAGACAGTCAGGGACTGACGATTTCCACCGGGCCAATGGACGAGACCATGCGCCTCCGCAAGGAAAAGGAATCCCGCGTCCGCGCCTCGGTCGCCTGGGCGCTCGGTCAGATCGCCGATCCGTCCGCACAAGAGATTCTCCGACGCGCCATGAACGACGACAACAGCCTCGTCCGCGATGCCGCCGCGGAAGCCCTCGCCAAGATCGCCGAGAAACAGGAACGCGTGGCCGAACACCAGGCCAACCCCCAACCGGCGCACTAAACCCGCCCAATTGGCTCCCGGAAGCCCCAAACGAAGCCATTCCGGAGAAACGAAGCCAAGTGACAAACTGACTCACTTGGAGTTCTAACACATTGGCCCTCAAGCCAATCCACAACGTACAACACTCCGAAACATTGGCTTTGTTTGGCAGATTTACATATATGGGGGGGTAGCCTCTTGTAGCCACGGCGCTCCGTCGCCGTGAAGCCTCCTCCGGCCACGGACGTGCCGTCTTGCCGTTTGTAGCGTCGCCTGCCTGCCCTGAGTCCATCGAACGGGTCCCAGGCGAACCGCCGTCTTGCCGTTTGTAGGCCGTATCCCCGGCCCCTTCCCGTCTCCTCGCCCCTTGAGGGGAGCCGAGTCTTCGAGACGCGACTTCGCCCTGCCTTGGTCGCAAAGGATTAAGGTGAGGGGTCCTCCTGCCCGTCCCCGAATTGTAGTCGCGCACGGTGAGCGCGGACTGGCCGTCTCCTCGCCACATCCCTCTGCTACGCCATTTCAAAGAACGACAATCAACAACAATGCAACGTACCATATCGCAGCCCGATAATTGCGTCAAGGCCAAACTCCGCCCCTCGACACATTCCCGCCGCCCTCTGACCGAGCACCGCGTCCATCCGGGGAGCACACGCGCCCCCGCGTGTCGTGGAGGACGCCCCGTCCGCCACCTCCTGTTTTCAGTGGTGGCGCAAACGCGTCAAAGGTGTGCTGCTGACGCAACCATCTCCGTCGTTCCCGAACGGTCGCCCCTTGTCTCCCCGCACACCATTCGACTCGCGTCGCCCGGAGTTTACCCCGACTCCGAGGTCGGGGCGCGGTAACCCATGATAAGCCGAGCCGCGACAGCGGGGAGACGCAGTTGTGTGGTTTCAACTGCAATCCTATCGACATATCATGAAAACAACCCCCCCATATTCGCGCCCATCCGCGTCCATTCGCGGTGGACACTTCGCTTGCCCTGCCTGCGGTGAGCGAAGTCGAACCGAGCGAGGGCCGAAACAAAGTGGAGACGCGACCACGCAGTATCCCAAGTCGCAATTTACCCCGATTTTGAGATCGAAGTCGAAGGTGGTGAACATCCTGGCGAAGCCCGCGTTCGCTCCCACGAGCGTCACGCGGCCATCCGTGTGAATCTGTGGCTCGCCACCCGCGCTCATGCCTAGGTTGACTTTGCGGGTCGATGGTCTATGTTGAACGTGGCGTTCGGTTGTTGGGGGACTTGCCGAAAACAGGCTGGTTTTGGGTCGTTTCAGATCGCGACTTCTGCAGTATCCCCTTGCTGGTAGGCTGGCATTGAACTTGCATGTTTTGAGAGGCGTTATGAAGATAACACATACCTTTTTATACCACGGAAGGCTTTGCAGATACGCTACTTCCGTCGCTCTTTCTCTGTTGACCGCAATTTCCCTTTCAACACCTTGCGGTGCTGCTGTCCTCACACCCGACTCCGCCACCCCGGCACCGGGCGTCGTTGTCGCGGCAGTTCCCGTCGCGTCCATTTCCAGCGCTCTGTCCGTCAGGCCTGCGCCCACATTGGCCCCGGCAAATTACACCGACTGCCTCACACTGTTGCGGGGCACGGACCGCGTCAGCCCCGCGCTGGTTGATGCCGTGACCCAACTCCTCAACCATCCCGAGAACGCTTCGCAAGCCGTCCCCCAGCAGCCGCCATCGCTGATGGCCGTGACCTGGCGCGAGAACGCAGGACAGGTGCGCGATATCGTTGTCCAAGCCTACTACGATCCTCTCGGCGGCGCTGTCAGCACCCTGAACGCCGAAGGTTATGTGCGCGCCCGGTTGGGCGGCGAATTGTCCGGCTCTGCGGACCACTTTCTTGGTCTGATGTACCAGCAGGTCGTGTACTTCGGAGCGAAGGATCAGGTCGCGCACCAACAGCGCGCCTTCCAGGCCGCGTTGAACGGCGACATGACGTTGCTCCGCGAGCAAACGGTCGATCCGTTGCGGCTCCTTGTCGTGATGCCGGATGGCGGCACGTTTCTCCCCACCAGCCTCCGGTCACGCGTCCGCGGTCTGGTTCTGGACGCCACTCTGGAATTCGGTACCTGGCGCGGTCAGGTGGGAATGGTGACCAGTGACGGCGAGGCGGCTGAGCAGGTCGCCACCATCGTGTCCGCCTGGCGCGATATGGCCATCTCATTGGCCGACACATTTGCCAGCCACAGTTCCGGCAAGGGACTTCGTCAGGCCCTCCAATCCAGCACTATCCAGGTCGCGGCCAATCGCGTGCTGGCTTCTGCCGCGGTTGACTCGACCACCGTCGTTCGCGCCACGAAGGAAATCACCGGCCACGGCGGCGGTTGTCCGCCAGGCGGCGCTTGCTCCAGCGACACGGTGGCCGTATGTCACAAACAGAGCGGCCAACCCGACCAAACCCTGTGCGTGCCGCCGTCCGCAGTCGCAGGCCATCTGGCGACCGGCGATACCTGCGGACCATGCGCCCAATGACCGCCACGGCGACCAACATTGAGGTGTCGGCAAGAATCGATGTCAGCCTTGTCGTGCCTAGTGCTCCGACACGCTTGATTTGATGGGGAATATCGGTCGGCAGGAAGAACCCTCACCTTGACCCTCTCCCTTACATGACAAGGAAGAGGGGAGTCTCCTCTCCCCTCCGGGGGAGAGGATAAAGGTGAGGGGGCAGTCCTCAAATGAACCATGTCGTGCTTGGGTCGCAAAGGATCAAGGTGAGGGGGCGAAGTTACGCCTTTTCACTCCCGCGCCCCCGGACAAATCCCGTTCGGCGAATTCCGCACGAATTCGATGAACTCTCGCGCCTCGGGTGTGGTGAATGCCCCGTCCTGCGACGCTTCCTTCAACGCCTGCGTGCCGTTCATCCCCGAGAGGTAAAACATCTGGTAGAGCTTCTTCAGTTCGCCCAGCGCCTCCCGGGAAATCTTCGCCCGCCGCAGGCCGACCAGGTTCAACGCGTGGATCTCGTTGCGCTCCGCCGCCAGTGTGAACGGCGGCACGTCCATCGACACCCGCGCGTTGCCCGAAAACATCGCCAGCCGTCCCACGTGCGTGAATTGATGGATCACCACGCCGCCGGAAATGAATGCGCGGTCGCCCACGTGCACGTGGCCCGCCACCAGCGCGCAATTGCAGATGATCACGTTGTTGCCGATGACGCAATTGTGCCCGACGTGCGCCGTCGCCATAAGGTAACATTCATTGCCGATGATGGTTGCCGATTCCGGTTCCGTCCCGCGATGCACCGTGCAGTACTCGCGAAAAACATTGTGGTTGCCGATCCGCAAATAGGAGCGACAGCTGCGGTCAAACTTCAAATCCTGCGGTTCATGCCCGATCACCGCCCCCATGTGGATTTCGTTGTCGCGGCCGATCTCCGTGTGCCCCGTCAGATACGCGTTCGCCCAAATCCGTGTCCCCGCGCCAATCTTCACGTGCTCCTCGATGATCACATTCGGCCCCACCTCGACGGACGAATCGAGTTGCGCTTTCGGACTGATAATGGCTGTCGGATGTATCGGCATGGCGCGCACTATACCAAACCCCGTGGCCGTGGTTCGAGTTCAGAGTTTCTTGACCGATGACAAGACCTTGTAGCCGTGCGCTTCGCATTCCACGCGGAAACTCCCAAAGCAATCTCGAATCGTGTTCTCATACGGCAATCGCACGTTCGCGACAAGGTAGAGCCGCCCGCCGGGATTCAATACCTCCCACGCATCCCAGATGAACTGATTGGCAACGTCGAACTCCGCGCGCCGTCCCACATGAAACGGCGGGTTGGTGACGACGACATCGAACGAAGATTTCTCAACCACGCTTCCGGCATCGCTGGCCAGCACCGTGCAATTGGTCAGCGCGTTGGCCTCAACAGATCGCGTTGCCGAGCGGATGGCTTCCGCATCCGTGTCGACCAACACCACCTTTCCCTGCGTGGCAATTCTTGCGGCCAGTAATCCGACGATTCCAGTGCCACAGCCCAGGTCCAACACGGAGTCGTCGGGATCGATACGCATGTGTTCGACCAACAACCG
>Ga0116126_1000585_pt1 | contig 26112 bp, 18 predicted proteins | sample June2015DPH_16_5_FD_89730 | JGI IMG/M metagenome (GOLD analysis project Ga0116126, IMG submission 89730) | Peatland microbial communities from SPRUCE experiment site at the Marcell Experimental Forest, Minnesota, USA - June2015DPH_16_40 | ecosystem: Environmental > Terrestrial > Soil > Wetlands...
GGCATTTGGGCGAAGACTTCGTAAGGCCCGGTCAGATCGAGCTCGGTGAGCCGGGGGAAGAGAAGCATTCCGATGTGAGTCGTCAAGTTAGCTCCCGAGCTTAAAGTGTACAAGAAGACGCGCTGGTGGCGAGGGGCGATAACCCTACAGCGTCTCTTCCTCGCTGGGTTGCGTTTCACCGAACGATTCGTCGGCTGAGGCCGCTGGCCAGCCTATGATGACCAGGAAGACATCGAGAACGAAGAGACCGATCGCAATGTCATTCAAGAGCACCGCCTGGGGCAGCTCCGGCCAGAGTTGGTTGGCAGCCCAGAAGAAAAACGCAGCCGCCAGCAGGATCGCCTTCACCCATTCCCGGAGAGCCGGCCGGCGCGCGCTTTGATAGAGCAGGTAGGCAAATGCAATCATCGTGAGCGGATATGCGCCGAGGAAATCGTGAGATCCGGCTGGAAAGCGTTTTGGGAAGGCGTCCCATAAGAAGAGGACGCCGACGACGCCGAGCGCAAACAGACCGAGGATTACCGGCGCAGCCCGATGAGCGCGATCGAGGCGAGTGTGCATAGATCAAGAATACAAATAACCGGCGCTACCGTTGCAGGAAGTCCTCCCGGTGGATTACGAATTCGGGATAAGCTCCGGCGCCGAGCTCGTGCAGATCGAGGCCCTGGCGTTCGCCTTCGGGCGCCACGCGTTGCGGGCTGACGCGGTCGAGCAGCCAATTGAGACTGTAGGCGAGGGGCAGCACGAAACCAAGCAGCGTGGCGACGCCGGCGACTTGCGCCAGCGGCTGCACGGCGGAGCCGGAGCGGGCAAAGAAGCCGAGCGCCAGCACGCCCCAGATGCCGCCGATGGCGTGCACGGAAATCGAGCCGGTGGGGTCGTCGATTTCGCCGTAGATGTCGAGCCACTCGACCGTGAAGACGACCAATGCGCCGGCTACCAGGCCGGCCAGCGCAGCCACCGCGGGATCGAAGAAGAGGCAACCGGCGCTCGATGCCGCCAGGCCGCCGATCCAGCCGTTGGCGCACAGAGAAGCATCGGGCCGGCCGAAGCGCACGCGGGTGATGGCGGCCGCGGCCAAGCCGGCCATGGCCGCGGAAAGAGTTGTGTTCAATCCCACCCTCACCAACGCGCCAACGGGGGCGCCGCCGAAAAGCATGGCGCCGGCGCCATTCAGACCGAGCCATCCCGTCCAGACCAGGAAACAGGCAAACAGAACCAGCACGGCGTTGTGCCCGGGGATGGCCGCGGGCAGGCCGCCCTCGCTAGAGTACTTGCCGCGACGGGGCCCCAGGATCCAGGCCATGGCAAGCGCGGTGAGGCCGCCCACGGCTTGCACCGGCGCGCTGCCGGCGGCATCCACGAAACCGATTTGCGCCAACCAGCCGCCGCCCCACACCCAGTGGGCGAAGAGCGGGTAAACCAATCCGGCCAGCAACGCCGTGGAGGCCGATGCGGCGCCCAACCGCCAGCGGTCCAAGCCGGCGCCGAGAGGGATCAGCGCAGCCAGCGCGACGCTTAACAGTTGTAGCCAGAGAATCAGGCAAGCGGGCGAGGCATCAAGCGCGAGTCCGCGCAAAAAGAGCGGCTGCGCGGCGATCCAATTCCATTGTTTGCCGGCCGCGGCGATGGTATGCGCGGGTCCGCCGGGGAATCCCTGTATGGCAAAGCCGCAGACGAAATAGGCGGCGGCCGCGACCGAAACCGCACAAAGCGATGTGAGCATGGCGTGCGAGGCGCTGCGCGAACGGCCGAGTCCGGTATTGATGAGAGCGATGCCGGCGATCGCCAAAGGAACCAGCATAAGGCAGGCCAGCACGAGCACCGTGCCTGCTTCCGATGGCGCTGGGGCGGACGGAATCATCGCCGGGCCTCCCGGGGTGAAATGTGAGAGCGGGCCACCAAACCGAGGCCTAGAATTTCGATCGCGACGCCTGCGGCGACGAAAGCAGCACGGGCCGCAGTCGCGCCCAGCATCAGGAAAGCAGCCAAGACGATGGCCCATCCCGCAACGAGTAACAGCAAACCGGCAAGCCGCATAGAACGCAACTGGTTACAGCATAACCGATTAGCAAAGGTGCATAGAGTGTGAACGGCGTGTAATTTTTGGAATCCCGGCGATAGAAATTATCTATTTCCTTCTGGCATCAAAAAGACGTAAAAATTGAGTAGCTGCCCGAACAAGCTGGCCCCGTACTCGCCGGCTTGGCCTATTCCAGCTCCGCTCGCTGGGTCCATACTATAAAAAACGAAACGAAAGGATCATGATGCGATACACCGGAGCAACTATATTTGTCGCCACGTGCCTGATGGCTGGAGCTGCCTTCGCGCAGACCACCACGCCGCCGGACGCACCAGCAACGACAACGCCGCCAGACGCTCAGACAGCGACCCCGCCGCCGGCCGCCGACCAAGCCGCGCCTGCTGCCGCGCCGGCCGCACCAGCGCCGCCCTCCGCTTACCACCAGGCGGGGATGGATTTCTCTTTCCTTCTCGACGGTTACGTCGATGGAAACGGCAACGACCCGGCTTCGGGCTTCAACGGGCTGCGCAATTTCGACTACCGCGCCGACACCGTGCATTTCAACATGGGCAAGATCACGATTGACCGCGCACCAGGACCGATTGGCTTCCATCTGGACGTTGGGTTTGGCGAGATATTCTCCGCTACGCACTCGACTGACGCGGCGCCCGAAGCGATGAAATATTTCGAGCAGGCGTATGTGGACTTCAAGCCGAAGTCGTGGAAGGGCGTGGAAGTGGACGTGGGCGAATTCGTCACGTCGGCGGGCGCCGAGGTGATCGACGTCAACCAGAATTGGAATTATTCGCGATCACTCTTGTTTGCGTGGGCCATTCCGTATTATCATTTTGGAATTCGCACCTCGTTCCCCGTCGGAACCCACTTCACAGGTGGAGTGCAACTTGTTAACGGCTGGAACAACGTCTACGCGAGCGACCAAGGTAAGTTGATCGGTTTGAATGGCGCGTATGCGTGGAAGAAAGTGACCTGGACCGAAGTGTGGTACGGCGGTCCGGAGCGCGATCAGAACAGCCCCGGTTGGCGCAACTTAATCGACTCGGTGGTGCAGGTGAATCCCAACGACAATCTTAGTCTCTATATCAACGGCGATTACGGCCGGAACAAGAACATCGGGCCGGGTACCGCGCAGTGGGATGGCATCGCCTTTGCCTTGCGGCGCGCAATCGGCAAGAAGGCGGCCCTCGCCGGACGCATCGAGATCTTCGACGATGTGAATGGCTTTTCGACCGGCACAGCGCAGACCGTGAAGGAATTCACACTTACCGGCGAGTATAAGCTCTCCGATTGGCTAACCAGCCGTCTGGAATTCCGTGACGATTGGTCGAGCGAGCCGTTCTTCGAGAACAGCAGCGGCGGTTTGAACAAGAACCAACCGACCGTGCTGCTGGGCATGATCGCTTATTTTGGGCCCAAGAAGTAGCAACGTCAGACACCTCAAGAGGAGCAACCCAATGGCAGACAACTCTGAAGTCAAGATGCAACCGACGTTGGGCCTGACGGGCCTGACTTTCAACGCAATGGCTCTGATCGCGCCGGGAGCCTTTCTCTGGCTCACCTTCGCTATCCAAGGGGCGACGGGAGCCACGTCGCCCGCGATGTGGATCGGCATCGTGGTCGCTCTGCTGTTATGCCTGGCAACCGCCGTCTGTTACGCGGAAATGGCGAAACTGTATCCAGGAACCGGCAGCTCGTATTACTTCGCGGAGCAATCGTTTCTGAACCATGACGCGGTATGGCGTTTCGCGCGGCTGGCTAAGTTCATCGTCGGCTGGGCGTCGCACCTCTATTACTGGATCTATCCGGGCGTGATGGTGGGTGTGATGGGCATTCTGTGTGGTTACCTGGTGGGCACGCTGTGGCCCAACTTCATGAACTCGACCAACCCCGGCATCCTCTTCATGATGGCGGTAGCGATTGTGTTCTCGTTCGCGGTAGCATACATCGCCCACCGAGGCGTTGTGGGCGCGACGTCGGTCAATATCGCAATCAACGTGATCCAGATTTCGGCGTTGGTGGTGTTCGCGGTGATGGCGCTCGGTTACCGTTCCAGCCATCCGGCCGGTACGCCCGGTTGGCAGTTCGATTCCAACACGGGCGATGCCTATACGTACGAATTCGCGACTGAGAAGACCGTGGTGGCCGGTGTCGCGACCGATAACATCGTGCGCGACGCGGCGGGCGTGCCGAAGGCGAAGCTGGACGCGGCCGGAAAACCGGTTCCGTTCCTCGTCACATATCCGGAGAAAGACGACAAGGGCAACTTCCTTTCGCACGGCAGCAAGGCGTCGGTGGTGGGAGTGCATAACGTCGGCTGGGTGTTCATTCAGGCGACGGTGGCGATCCTGATTCTGGTGGGATTCGAATCGGTGACCTCGATGGGAGGCGAAGCGAAGAACGCCAAGCGCGACGTTCCCATCGCGGTGATCGTTTCGTTGCTGGTGCAGGGGCTGTTCTGCTACCTGTTCGAGTACTTCGCGGCGAATTATTTTCTCAACGCGGGGTACACCATGCAAAGCGCCACGGGCTCGGCGGCGCCCATCGGCGACATGATGATCATCATCGGGAACAACACATTCGGCGCGGGCGGCGGCAGGATCTTCATGCTGGTGGAGGCTTTCACCGTGTTCCTGGCGCTGATCGGCACCACGCTTTCCTGCATGAACACTGGCGCACGTGTAACTTATGCGATGGGCAAGGACAAGGAAGTACCGGAACATTTCGGTTTGCTTCATTCCGGCAACCTGACGCCGCACCGCGCCATCTGGACGCTGGCCGCGATTTCGGCTTTCGTGGGCTGCGTAGCGGTGGCGATGATTTTCGGCGACGCCTCGGCGCCGACGGATGCGGCGATCAAGGCGCTGCCACAGGGCATCTGGTCGAGCTTCGGCTACACCACACACGACGGGATGGCGGCGCTGCCGAATTCGTTGCTGATGGTGACGCTGGCATCGAACTTCGGCACCTTCCTGCTGTATGGGCTAAGTTGTGTCATCTGCATGGTGGCCTACCACAAGCACCCGAACTTCAAAGTGATCCGGCATTTTGCGATTCCGGTATTTGGCGTAGTGGCCAACCTGGCGTGCATGGCTTTCTATCTGGTGGGACCCTTCATGGGGTACGGCACCAAAATGGAGCCGCTGCTGGCGCTGGGAATCGCCGCCGTCTGGGCGATCTACGGTGGCATTTACTTTACGCGTGCCGGTAAGAAAGCCGGCCGCACGACGATGGTGACGAGCCGAGCGGAAGCCTGATCCACGATCTAGACAGGAGCGAAACGGTCCGGGCGGAGTAAACCAATTCCGTCCGGACCCGTTTTTATGTTGGAAATCGAATTCGCGCAAGCCTCGGACTGTGGCCGGGTCCGCGATCACAACGAGGATTATCTGGGCTGCTTCGCGCCTGAGGCGGAAGCCGAGGCCCGAACTTTGGGTTACTTGTTCGCGCTGGCGGATGGCGTGGGCGGCGGCGACGATGGAGAAGTCGCTTCCAAACTGGCCGTGGAAACGCTGCTGCAAGATTTCCGGCGCACGGCGGCGGGCGTTCCGCATTCCTCACTAATGCCACGGTTGGTGCAACAGGCCAACACACGGGTTTTCGAAACCGGCATGGCCAATGGCCCCGGGGGGTCCAACATGGCGACCACGCTGGTTGCCTGCGCGCTCCGTTATGACCGGGTGGTGGTTTCGCACGTCGGGGACTCGCGTTGCTACCGCATCCGGCACGGCCACGCCGAGGCGCTCACACGCGATCACACGGTGGCGGGCGAGCACATGCGGCTGGGCTTGATCACGGCGGGCGAGGCATCGAGCGCCGAAACGCGCCACCTGCTGAGCCGGTCGCTGGGATCGGCGATGATCGTGGCGGTGGAAACCCGCGACTACCAGGTCATTCCCGGCGACGTGCTGCTGCTGTGCTCCGACGGCCTGCATGGGCCGGTGGATGCCGGCGCCATCGCGCAGTCGGTGAGCCGCCACACGGCGCTTCCGGATGCCGCCGAAGAACTGATCGACCTTGCAAACGAGCTGGATGGCGGTGATAATGTGAGCGTGCAGCTCATTCGCATCCGCCAGGTGGAGCGCATCGGCATGTACCGCGGGCGCCCTTACAAACTGGCCTGACCGGCGCCCATCCAAATCTCGCATGAGTTCCCTACGCGCGGGCGAGCAGCTCGACCACTATCGTATCGACAGCGTGGCTGCCCGCAGCGGTATGGCCTCGATCTTCCGCGGCGTGGACCTGCGTAACGGCCGCGAAGTCGCCATCAAAGTCCCGCACCCCGAAATGGAAGCCGACCCGGTCTTGTACGACCGCTTCGAGCGCGAGCAGGCGATCGGCAAAGCGCTGGATCATCCGGGCGTGATGAAGGTCTTCGAGGATCCGGACCGCAGCTCCATCTACATGGTGATGGAGTGGGTGAATGGGCGGCTGCTGCGGCAGATCATGGGTGCGCAAGTCAAGCTGCCCATCGAACGGGCGGTGCGCATCACCATCTCCATTGCGGAGGCGCTCGATTACATCCACTCGCAGGGCGTGGTGCATCGCGATCTGAAGCCGGAGAACATCATGGTGGATGACGCGGACCGGATCAAGCTGATCGATTTCGGCATCGCGGGCAAGGAGGGGTCGCGCCGCCTGACCTTCGCCAAGCTCTCCCAGGTGATGGGCACGCCGGACTACATTTCCCCGGAGCAGGTGAAGGGCAAGCGCGGCGATGGCCGGAGCGATATCTACGCGCTGGGCGCGATGCTGTATGAGATGCTGACCGGCAAGACCCCGTTCACCGGCAACAATCCGTTCGCGATCATGAACGACCGCCTGCTGAACTACCCGGTTCCGCCGCGCGAGTTGAATCCGGAGATTTCGCCCGCGCTACAGGAGGTCATCTACCGCGCGCTGGAGCGCGACCCGAAGAGCCGCTACCCCAAAGCTCGCGAGATGGCCTGGGACCTGGCGCATCTGGACCAGGTGGGCGCGGCGGAGCGTCCCGAGCTGCTCGAGTGGCGAAAACGCCGGCGGCCGTGGCTGCGGCAGATTTTTTTCTACACCATGATGGCGTTGATTCCGGTGGCGATCTTCGGCCTGCTGCTGTACGTGGCCAAGCACAGTTGATTCACACGGCCTTGGGGACTCACATGTGGGCCAGGCCGGCCGAGGCACTTTCGAAAACCCTCTTGCCTTCCGCCGCCTCCGATGCGCCATGGCGCGTCCGTGTCCGCAGGCTGGGAAAAACCTTCTATGTCTTGCCTGGTTCTATGACCGCGAGATTCGGTGTGGGCCAGGAAGAACCTCGCCCGCAAGCGGGCGTTGGCAAGCTGGAGGCAGCCCGAATATGGGCGGTTAACCGGCGGTGGACATGCGGCTGTCATCGTTGGACGGCGGCTGGCAGATGCGGTTGTGCTGGCGTTCAATGGCGGCGAACAGGAGGGCAGGCTGAATTGGCTTGGTGACGTAGTCATCCATGCCGGCCTCCAGGCAACGCTCGCGATCGCCCGCCAAAGCGTGAGCAGTGAAAGCGATGATGGGGATGCGCCCACCGGAGCGCCGTTCCCGGGCGCGGATTTCGGCGGTAGCCTCGAATCCACCCATTTCGGGCATCTGTATGTCCATCAGTACCAGGTCGAAGCACTGCCGCTCAAAGGCGGCCACCGCTTCGACTCCGTTGTCCGCGGTCACCACCGTGTAGCCGCGCTTGTGCAGCAGCCGCAAGGCGAGCTTCTGGTTGACCGGGTTGTCTTCGGCCAGCAAGATGGCGACCGAAGTGGAGCGCGGCGGAGGACTCTCGACGGCTGGGACGGCTGCGGATGGCAAGGCCGCGCTCCGTGCAGATTCGACGGCGGTGGCCAGGGCCGCCAGGTCCGCAGCGCGAGCGCTTTCGCCGTTTGCCGGCTCGGCCTGCCGCGGTGCGCTCTCGAACCGCGCGGTGAAGTGAAAGCAGCTTCCTTTCCCGGGCGCGCTCTCCACCCAGATCCGCCCCTGCATCAGGGCCACGAACTGGGCACAGATGGTGAGTCCGAGGCCCGGGCCGCCATGGCGCCGCGTGTGCGACCCATCGACCTGAGAGAAAGGCTCGAAGATCAAGGCTTGGTTCTCCGGCGCGATGCCGATGCCGGTGTCGGCGACCTCGAATTGCAGCAGGAGGTTGTCCGCCGCGTCTTGCAGTTCCACGCGCAACGAAACGTGGCCCCGCTCGGTAAACTTCACCGCGTTGCCGAGCAGGTTGATCAACACCCGGCGCAGGTGGACCGGGTCTCCCATCATGAGGCGGGGCACGCCGGAGCCGATCGAAGACTGTGCTTCGAGATTCTTGCGGCGGGCCTCGAACTCGATGTTGCGCATGGCCGCGCTCACCAACTCGGGCAGATCGAAGACAGCCGTTTCCAATTCGGTCTTGCCGGCTTCGATCCTGGAGAGATCGAGGACCTCGTTTAGGATCCCGAGCAGCGATCCGGATGAGTTGCGCACCGTCAGCAGGTACTCCCGCTGTTCGGCCGTGAGAGCGGTATCGAGAGCCAGTTCGGTCATACCGATGATGCCGTTCATGGGCGTGCGGATTTCGTGGCTCATGTTGCAGAGAAACTGATCCTTGAGGCGCGCGGCCTGGCGAACCTCGCGCAGCAGATGTTCGATTTCGATCTTCTGCTGCTCCACCGTATCGCGCTCGCCTTCGGCGCGAGCCTTTTCGAGATTCAAACTCCGGGTGCGCTCCGCCACGGCGTCTTCCAGTTCCTTTTGCCGCCGCAGCATGCTGCGAACGCGCCAGTCCCAAATCAGGCGGGCCAGAAACGCGACCGTGGCCAGGACCGCCAGTTGGCACCACCAGCTACGCCACCAGGCGGGACGGATGGTGAACGCGAGGCGCGCGGGCGCGCCCCGCCAGGGGCCTTGCCCGGCATTGGACTGCAACTCGAAGGTGTAATTTCCGGCGGGCAGGCTGGGGAAATACGCTTCGCGCGACTGGGTTTCCGTCCAGCGCTCTTCGAGGCCGGCGATGCGGTAGCGGAAGCGCACCGTGTCCTCGTTGACGAACGTCAGGGCCGCATAGTCAATCTCGAGCGACCGCCGGGACCACGGCACCGAAATCCCTTCGCCGACGCCGACGTTCGACCCGCCCATTGCGGCGGCGGTGAGTAGCACCGCCGGGGCTGCCGTGGGGCGCGCTGGCAGCCCGGTGGCGGGAATCCGAAAATGGGAGATGCCGCGGCAGGTGCCGATCCAAACACTGCCGTCGGCGTCGGCCCAAAAAGCGTTGGCATTCGTATCGTCCCAGACCAGCCCGTCGGTGCGGTCCAGGTGCCGCCAGGAGTTGCCGTCCAGAATGTCCACGCCTTGATCGCTGCCGAACCAGGTCCAGCCACGGCGGTCGCAGCCGATGAAGAAAACCTTCCCCGACCGCAGCCCGTCTTTGGTCGAGAAGTGGCGCCAACGCGGATGCGGGCCATCGAACACGAGCTGCGACACGCCGACGGGTTCGACGTAGGAAATCCACAACGAACCGTCTTGCGCCTCGGCCAATTTGCTTACCCGGTCATGGAGGAGCCCGTCGGCCTTGGTCAGCCGCGTCCACCGGTCTGCCTCGAAGCGGAGCAGGCCGCCCCAGCCGCCAACCCAAAGCCGTCCTTTCCGGTCGACCAACGATGTTTCGATGTACTCGGTTTTATGTTCCGACGGCAGCGTCTGGCGTTCGAAGCGGAAGGAACGGCCTCGGCTTCGAGCGAGATACAATCCGTTGGTGGTGCCCGCCCAAACGCGATTTTGGTTATCGACGGCAATCGTGCTCACCCAGGGATTCTCCAGGCCCGATTCCCGGCCGTATGCCGTGGCCACGCCGCGGCGCGGATCGACGTGAACGGCGCCGCTGGCCTGTGCCACCCACATGGAACCGTCGGGCGCCCAGGCCATACCGGTTGTCGCGCCGGCTGGCAGGCCGGGCATCCGCAGGTCCCCCCACCGTCCGGTGGTTTCGTCAAAGCGGCTGACTCCGGCATCGTGGATGGTCCACAGCACGCCTCCGGAGTCGCGCCGAATACCCCAGACTGATTCGGACGAAAGTCCCTCCGATTCGGTCCACTGATCCCAGTTCGGATAGCCCAGCCACCGCGCCAAGCCGCCACCCCACATCCCGATCCAAATCGAGCCCTCGCGGTCCTGGAGAGCGCAGATAACGGAACTGATCGGCAGGCCGCGCGACTTTCCGATGATTTCCCAGCCCGCCGCCGTGCGGCGCGCCAGCCCGCGGATGGTGGGGACCCACAATTGACCATCCTGGCCGATGTGAAGCGTCCCCGAGTACGCCGGCGGCAGATCCCGATCCCGGCGAAGAAACCGCCGCTCCCCTTTAGGCAACTCGATCAGCTTGCCGCGGCTGCGGGCCCAAAGATTGCCCTGGCGGTCGAAGATCACCGAGTACCACATATCTTCCGGAACGCCCCATCCGGCAGCAAAAACAGCCCGCCCGTTCTCCAACCGGCAGAGGCCGGTGCCACACGTGTACCAGACCGAGCCTGTCGCGGATACCGCGACGCTGCGCACTGTCTGCGCCTTTGACTTGGGAACCCGGTATAGGGTGGAGGTGGGTTTCCCGGCTCCGCCCAGCGGCGAAGCCAACACCAAAAGGCCCTGCGTCAGGCCCACATACAGGCGGCCGAAAGAGTCGGAACTGACGGCGTTTGCCCCGGTTCCAGGTGAGATGTCCACCGTTTCGAACCTCTCCCCGCGCAGCCGTGCCAGGCCGCGCGGCGTCGCTACCCAAAGTGTCCCATCCTGGGTCTGGTCGATTGCCCGAACCTCGGAGGCCGGCAGACCCTCGGCCACCGTGAAACCGCGGAAGCGGCGGCCATCGTAGCGGTAAAGGCCATTTGACGTCGCGATCCACAGAAACCCTGCGCGGTCCTGGAGCAAGGCATGAATGGACTGATTGGGCAGCCCCGACTCCCGGTCGTAGTACTTGAAACTATAGCGTTGTGCGTAACCGCCGGCCGATAGCAGGGCCACGCAGAAAAGCGCACGTGCGGCGCGACATCTCACTCTGTCCGTGTTATCGGCTGAACCGAAGTGGGGCTATAGAGGCGCCGGCGGCGCTCGCGCCGCGGCAAGGGGGAGGCGTCTCCCCTGCCCCGCCGGTCATCGCGAGTGGTTGCGATATCCTGGCAGCGGGTGCGCGGCTTGCTGCGTCTATGGTGAAGAAACAAACATTTCGATGACAAATACAAAGTGTTGTCGATGCCGTGCTCCGGTCGGCGTCGGGGCGAAGAAACTCATCCGTTTTGCAGCTTCCACAGCCGCCTGACTGTTCGGATCGGACGGCTGCAGCGAGTGCGCCTCGACGAGCTGTCCCGAAGGCGTTACGAGTCCAAACACACAGACTGGCCGGACCGTGGCGCCGGAGGGGATCGGGACCCGTCCATAAAAGCGCATGATCTTCTGCGCTCCCGCCATCCCGTTTGCCGGTCCTCGGGCCGTCATCTGGTCAGTGGGGACAAACAGGCCAGCATCGGCGGTGGGAAGTTCCGAAAGGCTGTCAACCGAGATCTTCGATACGGTCTTGCCGGCTTCGGTTACGGTCACCGTTCGAGGCAACAGACAGTCGCCAAGCTGTGGTGCGTTCGAGTAATCGTAAGCGTAGTAGCGCCCTGGCACTTGCGACTGCACCTGTAGCAGCCCGGATTGTGGATCGATGCACTCCTCGGTTTCCTCCCAGCCTCGACCAGGCGTCGCAGGCGCCGCGCTTCCCGAAGCGGAGAGCAAAACGCAGGTGACTTTTGCGCCGCGGAGGACAGCCGTCGACGTTCGGATCAAGCCGTGAGCGACGTTCTCGGATGACGGAATCGGGTCGAACAAGGCCGCCCGCGCCTCGTGCAAACGGAGTGGAATGGTTCTCGCCGTTCCGTCTTCGAAAAACGCCGTCTTTGAAGCGATGCGAGTCGTCGCGAATCCGCCCCCGGCGGCTTTCGCCGTCCAGCGGAGCCCTTGTTGGGGATCGAACACATCCTCCATCTTCCAAGCGCCGTCATATTGCGTTTGACCGCCGGAATTTGTCGTGAAGCTTACTTTGAGATCGTAACCGCGGCCCGCATTTCGCAAAGAGTAACTATCTCGGGCGCGCGCAAGAAGTAGAAGAATGTCTGCGCGACTTTCGGGTGTGTCGGCGGCCTGGATTGGACCGGTCACCAGTTCGAGAGGATCGCTGGGTATGGGCGCCATCCTCGGTGTGCCTTGGCCAAAAGTCGCAAGCGATAGTCCGCCTGCCGCGATCAACCGCAACATTCCCTTGGAGACCATGAAACTAACCCTCCCGAACAGATTCTACATCACTCGTGATCGGCGTAAATCGCAGCCTGGGCTCGTACGGCTTCCCGCTTCGAAGCAATGCGGACGCTGTTCCGCCGCCCGATCCGCCGGCTGCTCCACCGCCAGTCCCACCGTCTGTTCCGCCACCCGATCCGCCGCCTGCTCCACCGCCGGTCCCACCGCCTGCTCCGCCAAGTGTTCCACCGCCTGCTCCACCGCCGGTCCCGCCACCTGCTCCACCGCCGGTCCCGCCACCTGCTCCAGCACCTGCTCCGCCACCGGTTCCGAACCCTCCTCCACCACCCGTTCCGAACCCTGCTCCACCCCCTGATCCGGCGCCGACCCAGGTGGTACCACCGGCAGTCACCGGGTACTGGAGCGAAAACAACACGCCCGCTTGGGTTTCGATGCCAGCGACGGTAGCCTGAAGGGGAACGTCTCCCTGGCCAAGGCCCGCTGGAACGATCAGGTTGATCTGATAAAGACCGGCGCTGGAGAGTCCTGCGAATATCGGTTTGACGGCGACATTATTGATGTAAAGGCTGACCTTATTTGTCGTTGGCGCCGCACCGGTGAACGCCTGTCCGGCCGGGACGGCGGGATTGGTCGGCCCTAGCCCGACAGCGAAAAGCTCCACGGTGTCGCCTGCCTGCGCGGCCACCGTGGGATAGCCAAGCGAATTCCCGGTGGGGCCGAGGATATCGTAGGCTCCTCCACCATAGGCTCCCGAACCGTCCGGCCTGAGAATGATTCCAGCCACATGTCCCGTTTGAAGCAGGTCGAACGACGGCGAAAACTGGCTCAGAGTCACGATCGCCGTTGCGGTGCCGGCGGCGGTGGTCACGACTACGGTTACCGGTCCTCTCGCCGTGTCGTCGGGCGCCTGCAAGTTGATCTGCCCGGGACTGACAAATTGAAGATACGCAGCTTTACCGTCGATTTCCACCTTGGTCCCGCCCAGCGAAGTGGGGAAGTCGCCGTTCCAGACGTCGGTTCCGCTGGCAAGGTTGTTGCCGAAAATCGATACCCATTCGCCTGGCTGGATGATGCTTACCGTGCCGCAAAGAGGAACGATGCCGCCGGGCGAAATGGACGGGGCCAAGGCCTGGCTCGTGCGAGCGGCTTTCGCGCCCGCGGCATTGAAGAATCTCACTCCGGCATCCTGGCGGGCCATGGCCAGCCGGACGGCGTGCATCAAGGGCATGCTCTTAGAGCTGCTGCGATTTTGTTTGGCGGCCAGGACACTTGCGATGGCCTCCACCGTGATGCCCCGCACGCCGGTGCCGATAACGGATGCCGAGGCGCTTGTCATCATCGCCATGGCCGAGCCGGTAACCGCCGCATAGATCTGCCAATTCCCAGCGGTGCGCTGCAGGGCCTGGCGCAGATCCGCTGCGCGGAGGGTGGCGAAGTAAGCCTCCAAACGACGGTCCAGGTCGAGTTTTCGCGTAGCGCGCATGGGTTACGTAAGGGCGCCCGGGAGATCAGTCCTCATTGGCGCCGCTCCTCCATTTTGCCGAAACCCTTCATCTGTCTTGAGGTTACGCCAACCTATCGAATACAACCAATAGCACTTTGGGGCTAGTCCAATGCTTCCGCAGGCTGGAGGAGCCGCGGGTTTTAACGCTCTTTCCTGTTGAACGGAGGCGTGAATCATCATACAGCGAGACGCTTACGGCGTGCCCAATCGTTACCCAAGCACGATTCCTGCCGCCACAACATTACGTTCTACGGAACAACCGGCAGCCAAATCGCACTGGGCTGTTCGGTAGAGCGAAAAACCGTCTGGGTCGCCTTGATGTAATCGTCCGGCGCGGCAAAAAAGATGTTGGGGACGTAGGTTTGCGGGTTTCGATCATACAGCGGGAACCAACTGGACTGGATCTGCACCATGATCCGGTGGCCGGGAAGGAACACGTGGTTGGTGGCCGGCAACGCGAAGCGATAGCGTTGAACCTGGCCGGCCGGGATGGCGGAGGGGTGTTCGAAACTCTCACGGTAGCGGCCGCGGAAAATGTCCATGGCAACCGCCAGTTGATAGCCACCCATTTCGGGCTGGCTCGGCACTTCGTCGGGAAAGACGTCGATCAGTTTCGCCACCCAGTCGGAGTCCGTACCGCTGGTGGCGGCGAACAGGTCGGCGGCGGGCGCTCCGCTGATGCGAACCGGCGCCGTGAGCACGGGCGTTTGATACGTCAACACATCGGTCCGATCGGCTACCGTGCGCTGATCTGTAACCAGCCACGTTTTCCAACGGTCGTAGTCCGCGAATCGAACCGGCCGCGGCAGGTAAGGCACGGGCTTGGCGGGATCGGAAACGTAGGAATCGGCGGCGGCTCCCGAAGATGCCGGCTTGTCAAATCCCAAGCCGAATCCCGGCTCCAGATACAGCGGCTTCATGGGCGAAGCACAATGCTCGTCGCAGGCCAGGGGCCAGATCCTCAAACGGTCCCAACGATTCTCGCCGGTGTTGTAGATGAACACGGGTGGCGTCTCCGCCTTGAGAGCTCCGGACTTCAGATACTGGTCGAAGAATGGCTTCAGCACATCGCGCCGGAATTCGAGCGCGGTATCGCCAACCCATTTCAACGGCCCGAGATTGTAGGCATCATAGTTCACCTGGCTGTGCCGCCACGGGCCCATCACCAGGTAGTTGTGATCGGCTTGTCCTTTGGCCTTGAGGGCCAGGTAACAGTGAATCGCGCCCCACATGTCCTCTTGATCCCATAGCCCTTGAATCCACATGGTCGGCACCTGGGAGGGTTGCGCGGCGACCAGCTTGTCGAGCGCCTGGCCCTGCCAAAACGCGTCGTAAGCGGGATGTTCGATCATCTTCTCCGCCGCCGGAAGCTGATCGAGGCCATGCGAGCGAACCCAGGCGCCGGCCGAGCCGACCCTCCGGAATGCTTCGTAGTCGTCATAGGCATCACGAGGCACTTCTTCGCCCGCGCCTTTTTGCGCGGTCTGTTCCAGGATGTAATCGAGGTTGATCTGCCGGAACGCGCCGTAGTGGAACCAATCGTCGCCCATCCAGCCATCCACCATGGGGCTCTCCGGCGCGGCGACCTTCAGCGCCGGATGCGGGCCCAAAAGCGCCATCACAACCGTAAAGCCCTCGTACGAAGAGCCGATCATGCCCACGCGTCCGTTCGACTCCGGGGTGTTCTTCACCAGCCAGTCGATGGTGTCGTAGGCATCCGTGACGTGATCGACCTGGGTCTGGTTGAGAGCGCCGCGCACCGGGCGCGTCATCACATAATCCCCCTCCGACTTGTACTTGCCGCGCACGTCCTGGAAGACACGGATGTAGCCATCGGCGACGAACATCTCGTCCGCCTCCGGCAAGGTTGCCAGCATGTGCGTGCTGTTGTTTCGGACGGTGCGTTTGGAAGCGTCATAGGGCGTTCTGGTGAGGAGAATCGGTGCGTTCCGCGCTCCCTTGGGAACGATAATCACGGTGAACAGTTTCACGCCGTCGCGCATGGGGATCATCACCTCGCGCCGTACGTAGTCATAGCCGGATGCGGGGGCGGTGAAGGTCTGAGGAATATCGTTGTCAACCGTCCCCGTTTGCTGAGGCGCGGCAATGGCCGGCTGCCAGGCGATACCGGCTAAAGCCGCCAGCAGGCAAACTCTCAGGCCGGACAATAGTGTTCTCTTACCGGAAACCGGGAACCAAGCCGTCCAGCATCCAAAGCGAGGAGTCTCATCAAGGGCCATCTGACGATTCTACCCAGGTTTGGCTCGGCGAGCAGGCTACCCCACCAGAGGGTGTGCGCACGCACAGCAAGAGCGCAACGTCCCGTTGTATACTGGACAAGACCCGTAGCTCCGAAATGGAAGCTCCGAGTCTCGCACAAGGACGAGGAGACCTGAATGATACGCCGATTCACCTCCACGATTACCCTCCTGTTGTTCCCGATTTTCTCTGCCGCCGCGCAACCGGCCCCTTCACCAGTGCTCCAGGCCATGAAGGCCGAGCTCGACCGGTCGATGGAAAAGTTCAAGACGCAACCGGTTCCGCCCTATTTCCTGAGCTACGAGATCGTCGAGAGCCGCGGCGCCAATGTCTCCGCGGAATTCGGCAAGATCGTCAACAGCGGTGAAAGCCGGAACCGCCAGCTCGATATCGATCTGCGCGTGGGAGATTACAATCTCGATAACACGCGCGAGATTCGCGGCGGCAATGCGCAGATGGGGTTCGAGAACTTCCGGCCTGTCGCGGTGCCCATCGACGACGATCCCGATGCGATCCGGGCAGTGCTGTGGCACAACACCGACGAGCGGTACAAGCGCGCGGTCGAGCAGCTCACCAAGGTCAAGACCAACGTACAGGTGAAGGTGGCGCAGGAGGACCAATCCGCCGATTTTTCGCGCGAAGAACCCCAGCGGTTCAGCGAGCCGCTCGTCCAAATCCAGGTCGACAGGCGCGCGTGGGAAGAGAAGCTGCGCAAGTACACGGCGCCCTTTGCCAAGTACACCGACATTTATCAGGCGACCGCTTTTCTGCAAGCGTCCGCCGAATCGCGGTGGTACGTGAACAGCGAAGGAGCCGTCATCCAGACCTCGCAGCCGGCCTTTCATCTCTTCGTGGTCGCGGGCACCAAGGCCGATGACGGAATGGAGCTGCCGCTCTATGAATCGTATTTCGGATTCACGGAAAAAGATCTCCCGGATGACGCCACGGTGCTCAAAGACGTGGACAAGATGATTCACAACCTGGAGGCGTTACGCGTGGCGCCAATGGCGGATCCCTACACCGGACCCGCGATACTGTCCGGCCGGGCCAGCGGAGTGTTCTTCCACGAAATTTTCGGCCACCGGGTCGAGGGCCAGCGCCAGAAGAATTCCGAAGACGCCCAGACCTTCAAAAAGAAAATTAATGAGCTGGTGCTGTCGAAGGATTTGTCGGTTTATTTCGATCCGACCGAGCGAAGGCTCGCCAACACGGACCTGGCCGGCTACTACCTTTACGACAACCAGGGCGTGAAGGCGCGACGCGTGACCGTAGTCGAAAACGGAATCCTCAAGACGTTCCTAATGTCGCGCACGCCGGTGGAGGGCATTCCGCAGTCGAACGGGCACGGCCGCGCCCAGTCCGGCTTCAAGCCGGTCGCGCGGCAGTCGAACCTGATCGTCGAAGTCGCGCCCTCCGCCGTCGAACCCGATCTCAAGAAGCTGCTGATCGCCCAAATCAAGGAACAAAACTTGCCGTATGGTCTGTATTTCGACGATATTCAGGGCGGCTTCACCTTCACCGGCCGCACCATTCCGAACGCATTCAACGTCATGCCTTTGATGGTGTACCGGATCTATCCCGACGGACATGAGGAGTTGGTGCGCGGTGTCGACCTGATCGGCACGCCGCTCACCACCTTCAGCAAGATCGCCGCCGCGGATAACAAGCTCGCCGTGTTCAACGGAATCTGCGGGGCCGAATCCGGCGGAGTTCCCGTGTCCGCGGTCTCGCCCGGCATTTTCATTTCGCAAATCGAGTCGCAGAAGAAGAGCAAATCGCAGGACCGCATTCCGATTCTGCCCGCGCCGTTTGAGGGAGGCAAGTAAGTATGCGAATCGCAACGCTGCTGTGTTTTTTTGTGGCCGCTCTCCCCATCGGGGCGCAGGACGACGTCCTCATGCGAGCCATGCGCGATGAAATGGCCCGCTCGATGAAGGAGCTTCAGCTCGCGAATTTGGAAAAGCCGTACTTCATCGCCTATCGCGCCACGGAACGGGACGATACCGGTGTCGGCGCCAGCTTCGGCGCACTGACCCACAGCAATACCGGCCGCTCCCGCATGTTCAGCGCGGAGGTGCGCGTCGGCGATTACCAGTTCGACAACACCAACTTCTTTTCGATCAACTTTGGAATGGGCACCGAGATCCAGACCGCCTTTTTTGGAAACACCCAACTCCCTCTGGACGACGACTACAAGGAGTTGCGGCGGAAGATCTGGCTCGCCACCGACTCGGCTTACAAGAAAGCGGTCGAGGATTTTTCCAAGAAACGCGCCGCGCTTCAAAACAAGAATCGTGAAGACGATATCCCGGATTTCAGCCACGAAACGCCGGTGACCACGATCGATACCGCTCCGCCGGTTCAAGTCGACCGCGCCAAGTGGGAGACCATGGTGCGCAGCCTTTCGGCGCTGTTCCGCCAGGCGCCGGAGGTTTTCACGTCTCACGTATCGCTGGATGCAGTGAACACCGCTACCCGCTATCTCAACAGCGAAGGGTTCTCTTACACACGAAGCCATTCTGCGATTACGTTCGACGCGAGCGCCGCCACGCAGGCTCCCGATGGAGGTCAGATCGAGGACTTCGTCTGGCTGTATGCCAAATCGCTCTCCGAGCTCCCCAGCGAGCAGGAGCTGTCTGCGCGCGTGATTGCGCTGGGCCGGGAAGTCTCTGAGCTTCGCTCCGCGCAACGCCTCGAGAACTACAACGGACCGGTGCTGTTCGAAGACGATGCGGCCGTGCAGGCGTTCCGGCTGGCGTTCGTGCCGGATGTGGTGGGGACGCGCCGCGTCATTTCAGACATGCCGAACATGCAGAACCCGGGCGGCCAGGCGGAAAATCCATTCCTCGATAAAATCGGCGCGCGCGTCCTTCCCGCGTTCCTGAGCGTCACCGACAACCCGACGCTGGCCGAGTTCCATGGGACGCGGATGGCCGGTTTTTCAAAAGTGGACGAAGACGGGCTGCCCACGCGCGAAACGCGGCTGGTGGAAAAGGGGATCCTCAAGACTCTGCTGACGTCGCGCGATCCGGTGCGCGGAATCGAGCACTCGACCGGCAGCCGCCACGCGGGACAGGCCGCGCCCACCAACATCATCGTGACCCCTGAAAATGGCCTTTCCGCCGCGGATCTTCGCGCCAAGCTGAAGGACCTGGTTCAGCAGCGCGAACTGCCCTTCGGCATCCTGGTGCGGCGCATGAGAACCGCCAATACGCCGCTCGAGATCTCGAAGGTGTTTCCCGACGGCCACGAAGAAGCCATCCGCGGCGTGCAGTTTGTGGGCCTGAATACAGCGGCGTTCAAGGAGATCGTGGCCGCCGGGAAGGAACAGCACATGCTGACCGTGCAGTACCGGCCGCGCGTGACATTCCCGACGTTCTCGTTCGGCGAGGAAGGATCCACGCCATTGAGTCTGGCCGTGCCGTCGCTGCTGTTCGAGGACCTCACGATCCGCAAGGCGCGCGGCGAAACTCCCAATCCACCCGTGGCGAAGCACCCGTTTTTCGACAAGTAACGGCGGCGCTACTTCGCTAGCATCTTGCGGATGGCTTTCAATTCCTGACGCCGTTTCTCGGTGGTCTTGGGATAAGCCATCTTCAGTTCGTTGAGCCTGTCAAGCACTATCTGGGAAACAATCAAGCGGGCGTTCTCCTTATCGTCGGCGGGAACCACGTACCAGGGCGCGTGATGCGTGCTGGTCGCGGCAAGGCAAGCCTCATAAGCCTCCATGTACTGCTTCCAGTATCCCCTCTCCTGAATGTCCGCCATGCTGAATTTCCAGTTCTTTTCCGGCTCGTCAATGCGCTCGAGAAATCGCTTCCGTTGTTCCTCCTTCGATAAGTGGAGGAAGATCTTGATGGTCCGCGTCCCATTTCGATAAAGATGGCTTTCCAGATCCACCATGGAGCGATACCGCCCCTCCCAGATGGTTTTCTCGTCGCGTAACTCCTCCGCAAGCCCCTGAGAGCGGAGAATCTCCGGATGCACCCGAACCACCAGCACTTCCTCGTAATAGGAACGATTGAATATGCCGATCTCCCCGCGTTCGGGAAGCCGGCACGTGGTGCGCCAGAGAAAATCGTGTTCCAGCTCGTCGGCGCTGGGCTGTTTGAAATTGAAAACCTGGCAGCCCTGCGGATTCACCCCGGACATCACGTGACGGATGGCGCCGTCCTTGCCGGCGGCGTCCATCGCCTGAAAAATCAACAGCCCCGCATAGCGTCTCGACGCATAGAAAAGGCGCTGCAGGTTGCTCAACTCCGCAACATGTTCCTCCAGGAGTTCTTGATACTGTTTCTTCGACTTGTAAAACGGCTTGACAATCGTCGGCCAATCCTTGAGCGCGACCTTCTTGCCGGGCCGCACCCGGAAACGCTTCGTGTCGATTTTCATCTTCATCCCTTCGGTTCTTGTGGCACACGCACTGGTGCGTTCCGCGGCGAGACTTTCGGGGACCTGCCCCACTTTCTCGCGTACGGCTGGTGCCTAGCAGTTGGCAGGTCGGGGACCTGCCCCACTTTGATGTCAGCCGTTTAATTCATAGGTTAGTACAGTAGGGCCGGGCATGCCCGGCCCCTACGGATGGCGGCCGGGGCGTCACACGATTTTTTCGTGATGCAATCCGAACGCAGCCAGCTTTTCACAGGTGGACTTGTAATCGGTGTGGAGAATGCTTCGAATCCCCAAGCCTTCCGCGACCTCGACGAACATCGGTGTGTTTTCGATATAGACTACCTGCCGGACTGGTGCCTGGACAATGTCCAGCGCCTGCCGGAAGATCTCCGCGTCGGGCTTGCGGACGTGGACGAAGCAGGAGGAAATAAAGGCATCCACGAACCCGTCCAACTTGAATTTTCGAATCCGGTACGCATTCACTTCGCGCGCTTCGTTGCTCACCACGGCAATCTTCAGCCCGTACCGTGCCTTGAGCTGAGTGACCAGCTCGATCATCTCGGGGTACGCCTTCGATTGGGCGAACATGAAGCGCCGGAACTGCGCCCGGGTGAACGGCCGCTTTTGGTAGAAGACCACCCGCGCTAAGTACTCATCGAGCGTAATCTTCCCCTCCTCGTGAGCTTCGAAGGTCAGGTGGTGCCGCTCCTCCATCTCGGACCACTCGAGCTTGAAGTTCCTGGCCGCCCGTTTGCGGGCGTGACGATCCCACCCGTTGCTGAGCAGGACACCGCCGACATCCAGAAAGAGGACCGTGACTTTTCGAATCGCCATCGGCGGTTATCGTATCAGATTTGCCCGCCTCCCCGTGTGCCCATAACTCGGCGTGTCGAGTATGGTACACTGAAAGCGCTGGAAGTTGATCCGCAACCCCTTCTCCCCCTGATTGGCGAGTCGGCTCGCCGGTTTTCCTCCTCAAACAAACTAACGACTCAATGAAAAATTTCTCTGAACTCCCCCTCTCTGCCGTGCTGAAGAGCAATCTTGCAAGGCATGGCTTTACCGAAACAACTCCCGTGCAAGCCCAGGCCATCGAGCCCGCGCTGGCCGGCACTGACCTGGTCGCCACCGCGCAAACCGGCACCGGCAAGACGCTGGCGTTTGTATTGCCTCTGATCCACCTCCTCGGCAAGCTGCCGCCGCAAACCGGCATCCGCAGCGTGATCCTGACGCCTACCCGTGAACTCGCCATGCAGATTCACGAAACCTTCGTCAAAATGGCCGCTGGCACCGGAATACGCGCCACGGTGGTAGTCGGCGGCGTCAGCGAGCGGACCCAATTGAACTCGATTCGACAAGGCGCGCAAGTGCTGCTCGCCACGCCGGGCAGGCTCTGCGATTTCCTCAGCCGCCAACTCGTCGATCTCGGAAAGGTCCGCATCCTCGTCCTGGACGAGGCCGACCGTATGCTCGATATGGGCTTCCTCCCCTCCGTCAAGCGAATCATGGCGGCTCTGCCCGCCGATCGCCAGACGATGATGTTCTCGGCCACCATCGAAAGCTCCGTCAAACATCTGGTCTCGACGCAGGTCCGCAACGCGGTCCGCATCGAAGTCGGTTCCACCATCAAGCCGGTCGAACAGGTCGACTTGCATCTTTACGAAGTGGAGCAGGATGGCAAACTGGGCCTGCTACAGACCATGCTGCGCGAAGAGGCGGGTTCCTTCCTCGTCTTTGCCCGCACCAAACGCGGCGCCGACCGCCTGTCGAAGAAGCTCTCGCACGAAGGCGTGAAATCCGCCGCCATCCACGGCGACCGCAGCCAGAACCAACGCAACCAGGCATTGCGCGGTTTTCAGGACGGGCAGTACCGCGTCCTGGTCGCCACCGACGTGGCGGCCCGCGGCATTCATGTGGAAGGGATTTCCCACGTAGTGAACTACGATCTGCCGCAAGTTCCGGAAGACTTCATTCACCGCGTCGGCCGCACTGGCCGCGCCGGCGCGCGCGGCACGGCTTCGACCTTCGCCACGCGGTCCGAGCGCGCCGAGGTCGCCCACATTGAGCGCACCTTGACCACCCGCCTGATCCGGCGCCCGGTCTCGAACGGCGTTCCCTGCGAACAGCGGGCAACCGCTCCCGTCATCGTCATACCCTCTTCGACACCCGCGCGGCAGCGCCTTTCGAGGACCTTCGCGCCAAGAACGAAAGCCCGCCGCCGGTTCGCCGTCTAGCCGTAGGGATGGGATAGGCGATCGGTTTTGGCGGTCTGGCAGCGAACTTTCGGGAATCGCGGCAAATCACCGGCGACAAGATCGCCGGCGTTACCGGTCACATCTCCTTGCGATCCGCCTTGTCCACGTGCGCGTCCGGCACCGGCGACGAACGATACACCGAGAAATCCTCGACGTTCTGCAACACAATCGTCGGAATGCCGGATGCCTTCTGCGCCTTGACGTGCTCCAGATCGATTCGCTTCACCGTATCCAGCACAAATGCCGGCCGCCGGTCTTCCTTCATGTAACCGACCTCCACATTGTTGAGTTCGATTCCCGTGGCGTGGCGAATAAAGAAGCCATAAGCCGGCAGCATGCCGAACATCGAGGGCTCGGGATACTCTTTTTCCCGCTCTGGCGTCGAGTAGGGCTCACGCGGTGGCACGCCGCCGGAGCCTCTGAAGAAAAATGTATTCACCAGATCCGCCGGCTGCTTCGCGACCTGATCCAGCGTCAGGCCGCCGCGGTAGAGGATGCGGATATCGCTCAGCTTCACGTCTTCCACGTCGTGCCCGGGAATGCCGCTGATGATCGAGCCATACCGCGGATCGGCGTCGTACACCACCACGTTGCTGATGTTCACTCGCCGCAGCGATCCCACCGCGGTTCCTTCCGGAGCCCGCATCCGGCTGCCCAGCCGAATGAAGATCGGGGCGTTGGAGACCTCCCGCATGGTGATGTTCGAAATCGCGATGTCCTCTATGTGCGCCCCGTCGACCGATTCCAGGGCCAGGCCGCGCGAGCGGTCGAAGACCACGTTCGAGATCGTGATGTTGCGGAAATCGCCCTCCGATTCCGTGCCGATCTTGACGCGCCCCGTCGGGCCGTCGCGGTCGGGAGCCTGCTTGACCGTGCGCTTATACGTGCCGTCCAGCAGCGATCCGATGTCGTAACCGCTGACCAGGCAGTTCACGATGGTCACGTTCTCGGTCGGACGCGCGAAGCCGAGCGCGTGGGTGCCCTTGAGCACGATGGCATCGTCGTTCGGCGTGTTGACGCTCAGGTTGGAAATCCGCACGTTGCGGCAAGAGTCCACGTCGACCCCGTCGCGGTTCGTGTCAATCGTCACATTGTCGATCGTCAGGTTGTCCACGCCAGTGGCCAGGATGCCGAAGTGTCCTCCGGAGAGAATCGAAAAATCGCGCAGCGTCACCTTTCGGCAAAGTTTGAGAGCGATGGCTTTGTCGCCGGCCGCGCCGCGCTCGCGCTCGAGCGCCTTGCCGCCGATCAGGCCGGGGCCCTCGATGGAAACGTTCTCCAGCCCCTCGCCCCAGATGAGACTGTTGTGAAAATGGCTGTGGCCGAAATCCTGAAACTTGTCCCACTGGTTTGGTTCGGCTGCGTCGTAAGCCGCCGGATCCGCCGACGCTTCGAGCGTCGTGCCAGGCTCGAATTGCAGAGTGAGATTGCTCCGCAGGCGAATCGAACCGATGATGTAGATACCCGCCGGGAAGTGCACCGTCCCGCCGCCGGCCGCTGCCGCGGCCTCAATCGCCCGGTTGATGGCGGGCGAATCGAGCGCCTTGCCATCGCCCGTTGCTCCATAACTCTTCACATCGAAAACGGCGGCTTGCGCTTGCGCCGGAACGAACCACGGTACAAGCGAGAGCACGAACCAACATTTCATCCGACGTTTCGTCATACGTCTCCTTAGGGGCCTGACGGGAAATGAGCGTTCCAATTGCGAACTGACCGCTCCCTTCGGTCGCGGCTCCGATAGCACGGGGGTGGTTTGCCCCCCCCCCGCAGACACGAATGCTCGCGGCCGGAGCGAATCGCGCTCCAACCGCGAGCAGGTTGGGAAAGCAGGCGGTCTGTGAGAGTTCTACTTCGTCGGCTCGGTAACGATGCCGCCGCCCGATTGCTTGGCCTTCTTCTCTTCCTTGCTTTTCTTGGTCGCCATGGCCTTATCCAGCCAGGCATCGGCAATCTTGACCTGTTGGTCGTATTCCTCTTTGGTGTCCGCGAGGTAAGCGCGCTCGCGAATGAGCAGGTTCTCGTACGACATCGCGTCGTCGTACTCCGGGTTGATCTCCAGCGTCTTGTCCAGGTCCTTCAACCCGTCCTCGATCACCGGATCCCATTTTTCCTTGAGCTCCGCCTTGACCTTCTTGTCCTTGATCGGCCCCGGGTCTTCCTGTCTCATGCCGAGACTGGCGAGCGCTTGGCCGAATGCCGGAAACCACCGCGACCAAGCGATGAACCCCAGGCTGTAATAGGCATCGGCGTTATTGGGCGCCACCGCGATGGCTTTTTCGAACCACTGTTTGGCGTCATCCCACTTGTCCTGATTCAGGAACAGGCTGGCGATGGACATAATGGCCAATTGGTCCTTGGGGTTCTGCTCGAGAACCTTCTGAAACTGGTCGTAAGCGGCCTCCGCCATCTGGTCGTTTTCCGGCGACCGTGCCCCAGGAATGTACTGCTGATAGTAGGCTACGGCCAGGTACTCGCGCGCCGAGAGAAACGTTGGGTCGAGGTCGACCGCGTTCTTGAAGTGCTCGACGGCCTGCGGATATTGGGCGCCCTTGAATGCCGCCACGCCCTCATTGACCTGAGAGCGCGACTTCAGCTTGTTGCAGCCGGTGGCCGCGAGAGCCAACGCAACCGCGGCTAGAACGATTGTCAGTTTGCGCATCGCGTATGATCTCCTATTGTCCGAGGTCCTTGTACGGCATCAGGCCGACCTTGTCGATCTGGGCGCCGTGCGCGATGTCAATGACCCTGGCTACCCAACTGAATTCGAGGTTCGGATCGCCCTTGACGAATACGACGCGTTCGGCGCGCGTCTTGAAAATCTCCACCAGGCGATTCTCGAGGGCCGATTCCTCGATCGGATCCTGGTTGATCAGCATGCTGTGATCCTGATTGATGCTGATCACCACCGTGCGGATGTTGTTCTCCGGCGGCGCCCCCGGCGGAGGCGGTTGTGGCACCAGAGCCTCGAGACCTTTCGGCGTCAGCGGTGTGATCACCATGAAAATAATGATCAGCACCAGCAGCACGTCAATCATGGGCGTCATGTTGATGTCGGATTTCGGACCGCCCGTTCCGCCCACTGCCATTGACATAAGATTGCTCCTTTTCGAAAATTCCTATTGCTTTACTTCGCAGCCGCAACCGGTTGCCTTCTTGCCTCGATCTGTTCCGTGAGGAGGCCCAATTGATCCACCCCGGCCGACTGCAGATTCTGCACCACATCGAGCACGGTCTGATACTTGGCCCGCTGATCGGCGCGCAGGAAGCACTCCTTATCCAGCCGGTTGGTGAGCATGTCTTTCACCTTGGGGGCCAGATCCTCGGGCTTCAACTGCGTGTTGTTGAGGAAGACCTTGCCATCGCGGGTGACGGCGATCAGCACCGCGTCGCTCTTA